>Ga0182011_10001371_pt1 | contig 21328 bp, 22 predicted proteins | sample 711E1DmetaG_FD_120481 | JGI IMG/M metagenome (GOLD analysis project Ga0182011, IMG submission 120481) | Permafrost microbial communities from Stordalen Mire, Sweden - 711E1D metaG | ecosystem: Environmental > Terrestrial > Soil > Wetlands > Permafrost | place: Sweden: Stordalen | collected... | reverse complement strand
GCCAACCGGGAAGAGCTCCGCCGCCTCCAGGGAGCAGACGCCAAGCGTCGCCGGGCGAAGGGAACGAGGCCCACGGTCGACCAAAGACGCGAGCTGATGCAAGCCTGGCTCATCGGCCAGGTGAAGACGAACGGCGGCAACCTCGAGCGCGCGCTCGAGAAGGCCGAGCGGTTGCAGCAGGAAGACCCGGAGGCCTGGGCGCACATCTGCGATCGACCGCTCGCCAAGGGGACGCTCCGCGACTACTGGCAGGACATCCCACCCGAGGAGCGCGAGGCGGCCTTCAGTGAGGGGAAAAACCGGGCCGAGAAGTCCACCCACTGAACTTCCTCCAGACTTCCAAAGGCTCTGGCACGCTCGGATGGAGATGTCCGAGATGCTCCCGACAGCCGAGCTGCACGATCACCCCCGAGCGGAACACATCCCGCCGATGCGAAGCGGCGAGTACGCCGTCCTTGTTGCCGACATAGGCGAGCGCGGCATCGCCGTTCCGCTCGAGGTCAACTCGCGGGGAGAGGTGCTGGACGGTCGTCACCGCCTGCGCGCAGCCGGAGAGCTCGGGCTCGAGTCGGTGCCTGTGCGAGTGGTCGAGACGGAGGACGAGCTCGCCTACATCCTGCGCGCGGCCATCAACCACCGTCATCTCGACGCCTCGCAGCGGGCGGCGCTCGCGCTCGAGCTGGATGAGCACACGCAAAGGAGGGAAGAGGCGCAGGCTCGCAGACTGGCCAACCTGCGCCGAGGTCCCGATGTGGCAACGTTGCCACATCGGGGCGAGCGGACGAGGGAGATCGCCGCCCGCAGCGCCGGCGTCTCTCCCAGAACGATCCAGGATGCAGAGACGGTCCGCCTGCACGACCCCGTCCTCTTCGAGCAGGTCAGGCAGGGGCGGCTGCCGGCCCACGTCGCGGCGCGGCGCATACGTCAGGCCCAGAGGGATCTGACCCTCGTCTCTCCCCCGCTCCCGAACGGCCCGTTCGAGCTGGTCTACGCCGATCCGCCCTGGCAGCTCGGAAACCCGTCTTCCGCCTACGCTCCCGAAAACCACTATCCGACGATGCCGCTGGAGAAGATCAAGACCTTCGAGGTGCCTGCGGCAGACAATGCGGTGCTCTTCCTCTGGGCGGTTGCCTCGAAGCTCCCGGAGGCGCTCGAGGTGATGGCGGCCTGGGGCTTCGAGTACAAGACCTCTCTAGTCTGGGTCAAGGACTGGATCGGCCTTGGCACCTGGGTCCGGCACCGCCACGAGCACTTGCTCATCGGCAGGAGGGGCAACTACCCACCGCCCGATCCCGAGGATCGGCCCAACTCGGTCATCGAGGCGCCGAGAGGCGCCCACTCCGAGAAGCCGGCCTTGGTCTACGAGCTGATCGAGCGTGCCTACCCGCTCGCCTCGAAGCTCGAGCTCTTTGCTCGTGGAGTAACGAGGAGCGGCTGGACCTTCTGGGGAAACGAGGTCGAGGCGGCATGACCGAGCGCCTGCTTACCGCCAAGGAAGTGGCGGAGCTGCTCGCGGTGCCGGAGTCTTGGGTCAGGGGGGCGACACGCGAAGGGCGTCTCCCCTACCTCGCGCTCGGTCGCTATCGCCGCTACGAGAGAGAGGCGATCGAAGCTTGGCTCGCCGAGAAGCAGCAGGGCCCCTCTACTGGGCGACTTGCATTCCGCCCGGATTCGAGCTTGTGATGGACGACATGCCAAGTAGGGAGCCGAAATGGGGCCGTGTCTGGCGCTACGAGGGTCCAAGAGGCGTCGTTTGGCGGATCCGCTACAAGGATGCCTCGGGCAAGCGCGTGCTGGAGACGCTCGGCAAGGAGCCCCCCTGGAACCGTAAGCGTTCAGAGACCGAGCTTCGCCGACGGCTCGTCGACGTCGAGCGTGACGGCTACCGGGCACCGGAGAAGATCCGCTTCGAGGAGTTCGCAGAGCGCTGGCTGACCGAGTACTTGCCTGGACGCGGACTCAAGCTGACGACAACGGACGGCTACCGGCAGACGATTCGAAATCACCTCCTCCCCGCCTTCGGGCGTGTGCTCCTGGCCGATCTCGAGCAGCAGCCCGAGCTGATCGATCGCTACGTGACCCGGAAGATCCAGGCCGGCTATTCGTCCAAGACGGTGGTAAACCACCTCCTCTGCTTGCAGGTGATGCTGAAGCGAGCGGTGCGCTGGCGCCTGATCAGGACGAACCCGGTCTCGGAGTGCGAGCGCCCGCGGGTGAGAGAAGGCGAGCTGAACGTCCTTACCGAGGTCGAGATCTCGAGGCTCTGGAGCGCCTACGGCGAGCTGGAGCGAGAAGCGACATCCGAAGAGCAGGTCTGGTGGCGACTAGCTCGCACGATCACCTTCTTCGGGCTCGGCAGCGCCATGCGCCGAGGGGAGCTTCTCGCGCTTCGCTGGAAGGACGTGCGCCTACTCGAAGGACAGGTGCAGGTGAGAGAGGCGCTCGTCAAAAGCCGCTTCACTACACCTAAGTCGCGTGCCTCGCGCCGGATGATCGAGCTTGGGCCGCGCACGAAGGACTTGCTCGCCGAGCACTGGCGCCAGAGTCCCTTCCAGGGCGAGGACGAGCTCGTCTTCTCCCATCCGGAGAAGGGGACGCCGCTCGACCCGGGCAAGCTCGCGCGCGTCTATCTAAAGCCGGCGCTCGAGCGAGCCGGTATCACGAAGCCCTTCCGCCCCTTCCACGATCTCCGCCACACGGCGCTCACGCACGAGGCTGCGGCCGGTAACCCGATGGCCTACGTCCAGCTCAAGGCCGGTCACTCGCAGAGCCAGATCACCGAGCGCTACATCCACGCGTCGCAGGTGCTCTTCCCGGGGGCGGCGGCGCGGGGCGAGGAGCGGATGTTCGGAGCCGCTCGAATTCACTAGACAGCGAGCGTAGAACAGCGACCCGGGTGGCGTGGGAAAGCGTGCGGGAATGTAGCTTGACCTAGCCGAGCGCTAAGCCCCCGCGCTGAGCTAGACAGAAGGTTCTAGCCAAGGCCATCCACTCTGACAGTAGCCGAGCTACTCGCCTTATCGCCGTTACCGAGCTGGCCGTAGCTGTTGTAGCCCCAGCACTCGACCCTGTGCATAGAGAGAAGGGCGCCGCTTTGCTCGTGACCAGCGTGCCGGTCACTTTCTTCCGCCGCCGCTTTCCTCAAGCCGGCAGGTTAACCCGAAGCTTCCTCGACTGCAGTCTCGCCCGGGCCTCGCCACTCTTGCGACGTCGCCGTTTCACGATCGGCGCCGGTGTGCGACAGGTAAGAGACGAGAGCGACGATGAAGATAGCCAGGACGAAAGCAACGGGGCCATCGCCGTAGCCCAGCCCACCGGCGTGGCGCGACTTCCCCGTCCAGTCGGCAAACGAGGCTCCCAATGGCCTCGTCATGATGTAGGCGAACCAGAAGGCGAAGATCGCGTTCAGTCTGAAGAAGCGATAGGCAACTGCCGGGATCGCAAACACCGCTGCGAAGAGCACTCCGGCCGTCAGGAAGCCGAGCTTGGCCGTGTAGGCCGCCAGGTCACCGGTGGCGGTGCCCATCGCGAACGTCGCGAGCACGGCCGCCCAGTAGAAGGCTTCGCGCTTACGCGTATAGATGCTGTGGATGGAGAGTGTCCGCTCGCTTCTGTGCCAGGTCGTGAAGACAACACCAAGCGCGATCGCAAAGAGGATCGTCGAGGCGATGTAGGCGACGCCAAACTCGACGTGCAAGACGTCGGCCGCCATGGTGCCGAAGACGGCGACCATGACCACCGCCAGCCAGTAGGCCCAGGGGATGTATTTCCGTACCCGGAACTGGATCGCCATCGCGATCAGGAAAGCGAAGAAGCCTCCGATCACCGCGTAGTACGGGTTGAAACGGTGGACCAAGTAGTCCGAGGTCGCTTCGCCGAGAGCCGTGGTCAGGATCTTGATGATCCAGAAATAGACCGTCACCCGCGGTACTTTGGTCGTCGCTCGACGTGCTTGGGCTGGGCTGATCATCTTCCGCAGAGATCCCTGTGCCCGCCGGGCTGCCGCGAGCAACGCATAGAGAAGCGGGCAGTCTAGCTGGGCCGCTCGCCCAAGTGGAGCGGTTGTCCAGTCAAGTCGCATGAAGTGGTGTAACTCCTGCGTCCGGCCCCTTTATGCGGTCCAGCACGGATATCGCAGCGTCCGACGCTGAGAGGACAAGCGGAGAGAACCGAGTAACGGCAACATCTCAGCTTCTCCGCGTTTGCGTTCGCGGCCATAATGGGTCGACCATCGCGATCGACAGCGACCGGCGACACAGTTCCGACGTGAGGAGGCACGATGATTGGTGAGAAGGTGCAGCAGTTCAAGGGCAAGGGCACCGACCTGAGCGCGCTGAACGAGAAGATCGCGAGCTATCTGAAGTCCGACGGATTCACGGTTCAGACGTCGGCGGCGAGCCCGCACGGGACGGTGATCCAGGCGAAGAAGGGTGGGTTCTTGAGTGGCGTCATCGCCGCTGACCGTGCCCTGTCGATCCTGGTCTCTGGCGACTCGAACGACTTTACGGTCCGGATCGGGATCGGGAAGTGGTTGGAGCATCTCGGCGTGGCGGCGTTGGAGACATTGCTGTTGTCCGACTTGTTCCTCGTTGTAGACGTGGCCGAGATGGCCTGGAATCTAGAGATCGAGAGCAAGCTCGCCAAGCAGATCGAATCGCTAGTCGGCTAGCCGGCGTAAGGTATCGAGCCGTGGCCTAGGCGACAGTTCTAGCACCCGCAACGCCTGCGGTGACTTTGTGACAGGAAAGCGTCCCGGTGCCGTATAAAGGTTTGAATGCGTGTAGTAGCTACGACAGTCGCGGCGATCGCCAGCGTCCTCGTTGCCTCCGGTTGCGGTAGCTCTGGGAAGAAGGCGACGGAGCCGACGAACTCGTTCGGAGGCGGCCCTGCGGCAGCAATCATCGCCCGCAACCACGAGGTGCAGGTTGCCCGCTCCTCGAATCGCCTCTTCTCGATCTTCCCGGCGGTGCCCGGCAAGCGACAGTGCTCGATCCCCGACGGCGCACCGGGAGCGAAGCCATTCCGTGGGACGTGCCAGACGAGCGTCCATCCCGCCCGGACGCACGAGCCAGCGGTGATCGTGACCTTCACCGAGAGGTGGCGTTGGCCGCCCTGCCCGCGCAAAGGTGACTGCATCGCGGCCCGAAATCTGCGCCACACGTGGCACGTCATCGAAGGCGAGCCGATCGTGAAGCCGGGCGCAAGGCTTCGGGTCTTGGCTACCCGTTCGAACGGTGCGACAGCGCCGCAGTACTACAAGTGACCGCGCTGCGAACCTCAGCTCATCCGCTGCGGCTCAGGTGACATTCTCGAACGCTGGCCCAAAGCGGACTCTCTCGGCACCGTCAGTCAGGCCTGTGTCCCCGATGTTGTTTTCCGTTGAGCCAAAAGTCGGGCAAAAGTTCTCGAGCCCGATCTCGCTGTAGTAAACAGAGAAGCCCCGTTTCCAGGGCTTCTCCAGTAGCGGGGGCAGGATTTGAACCTGCGACCTCCGGGTTATGAGCCCGGCGAGCTACCTGACTGCTCCACCCCGCGTCGCATCGCTAATTGTAGCGCCAGATGGCTCTTTTAGGCGCATCACTGCTCGGCGAGGGTAGCGAGCGACGGATAACAGGCGATTGACGGCAACATCTCTCGCGGCCCTCCACCAAGAGCGCCAAGCGGAATGAAGACCCGTCGACTGGGTGCGATCGGTGAGTGCGAGGCTAGGACGCAGCGTCGCGTTCGTAGCTGGAGGCTACGGGCGCGACCGAGGACGACGCATCGTGCCGCCGAGCGCGGCCAGGCGGTGGAGTGCTTCGTTTCGCTTGGCGCTCAATGCCACCCGCCCGCGGGGTGGTTCCAGAGTACCGTCCCGCCGCGAAAGAAAACGCACCTCGCAGAGCCGACTTCGTGCCGAAACTGCACCGCCCCGCCAGGCTCCTGCAAAGCGGGTTGCTAGCATCGCCCTAGTGACCGCTTTCTGGATCGCGCTCGCCGTCTTGCTCGTCGCCTTCGTCGCCGGCGCAGTTTTCGTGCTCGTGCGCGCGCTCGAGACGAAAAAAGCCCTGAAGAGCCTCAAGGATGCGCTCAGCGTCGAACTGCAGCGAATCTCGCGCGCCGGCGAGCGCACCAACGAAGAGCTCGCGGCGGCCAGAAAAGCCTTCGAGCGCCTGCAGGCCAGCGTCGAGAAGCTCACCACAGCACGAACGCGCCTGCGCCTGGTAAACGAAGCACTCTCCGAAGCCGAGTCCGTGCTGACGCGGGCCCGATCCTTCATTCCGAGCAAGTGACGCGCCGGTGCCGGTTGCAGCGATCGATATAGGCACCAACACGACCCGGCTGATCGTGGCCAAGGTCTCGGGCGGCTCGCTCGAGGAGCTCGAGCGCCGCAGCGTGATCACCCGCCTGGGCGAAGGCGTGGACAAGAGCGGCGTCCTTTCCGCCGCCGGTATCGAGCGCGTCGAGAAGACGCTCTCCGACTATCGCGAGATCGTCAAACGGCTCGGCGTCACGTCAACGCTGGTGGTCGCCACCAGCGCGTTTCGTGACGCCTCGAACGGTGGCGAGTTCCTGCGCGAGATCGAACGCCGGTTTGGCTTCAAAGTACAGCTGCTCTCCGGGAACGACGAGGCGCTGCTGGCGTTCCGCGGCGCTACCTACAGACGCTCGCTGATGCACTCCGTGCTCGTCGTCGATATCGGCGGCGGCTCGACCGAGCTGGTGCTCGGAGACGCTGCGGGATACAGCTTCTACGTCAGCCTCGACATCGGCGCGGTGCGCCTGACCGAGCGCTTTTTACACTCCGATCCGCCCAGCGCGGCGGAGCTCGATCGTTGCGCCACGGCCGTGCGCGAGCTGCTGGCCGAGCAAATTCCCGCGGGCGTGCTACAGCAGCCGAACGCCGCAATCGGCAACGCGGGTACGATCACCACTCTCGCCGCGCTCGACCAGAACCTGCCTGAATACGACCGCGAGCGCGTCCACGGCTACTCGGTCTCTCGCCAGGCGGTTCGCGAGCAACTCGCCCGTCTCGCCGCGCTCCCGCTCGCCGAGCGCCGCCAGGTGCCCGCGCTCGAGCCCGAGCGCGCCCCGGTGATCGTCGCCGGCGCGATCGTCTGCAGCGAGCTGCTCGACGTCTTCGCGCTCGAGGCGATCGAGGCCAGCGAGCTGGACATCCTGGATGGCGCCGCACTGCTCGCCGCCGAAAGCTCGCCCTAGCCGCCTTCGACCGACTACGGTCTATGCTCGTAGTTGCACCAGATTGGCGTGCGCCGGGGTGGCGGAATGGTAGACGCGCCCGACTTAAAATCGGGTGTCTTCGGACGTAAGGGTTCAAGTCCCTTCCCCGGCATGATTCGACGGCGATTCGCCAGTATCACCGATCGCGAGGGCAAAGATGGGTTCTCTATCAGCCGCTCATTTGTCGGCGTTGCGCGTACTCGTCGCCCGCCTGCCTCTGGACGAGATCAACTGGGCGCTGACAGGAAGCACCGCCCACCTGTTGCAAGGAGTGCCGGTCGAGCCGCATGACATCGACGTTCAGACAGACGAGGCCGGAGCGTGGAGAGCGGCCGAAGCCCTGGCCGCTTACTGTGCCTCTCCGCCACGCTGGACTGAGTCTCAAAAGATGCGCTCTCTCTTGGGTAGTTACGCGATCGAGGGTATCGAGATCGAATTGATCGGAGCCCTGCAGAAGCGCGAGCCGAACGGCTCGTGGGGAACGCCGGCCGATCCGGCCGAACAGCGGCGAGTCGTGGGGATTGAAGACCTCGCCGTCCCGGTGCTCACGCTGGAGTACGAGGCCGTTGCCTATGCAGAGATCGGTCGCCACGAGCGAGCAGAACTCCTGCGCGAACACTGCGGCCGCCCTCACCTGTAGATGAAGATCCAGCCGAGCGGCGAGACCCTCGCGCAACACTTCTTTGATGTCCGCCGCGCGGACTACTCTGAGCCGTTCCCGTGCTGATCTATTTGCTCATCGCCTTACTGGTGCTCGTCGTCGTCGGCGCGGCGGCGCTGGTCGCGGTGCTGATCTGGAGGAAGGGCCAAAGCGGCGAGCGCGAGCTCGATCTCGACAAGCGCCTACAGGCGCTCGTCGAAACGCTCGATCGCCGCCTCGGCGACCTCGACACAAAGGTGGACGGCCGCCTCCAGAGCGCGTCGGAGACGACGAACAGGATTCACGAGCGGCTCGGCAAGCTGGGCGAGGCGACGGCGCAGATGAACGATCGAGTCAAGGATCTCGCCAAGTTGGAGCAGGCGCTCAGGCCGCCCAAGGCGCGCGGCGGCTTCGGTGAGCTGTTGCTCGAGAACCTGCTTCGCGACAAGCTCCCGCCCTCGCATTACCAACTTCAGTACGGCTTCAAGGGAGGCGAGCGAGTCGATGCCGTGATCCGCGTCGAGCGGCTGGTGCCGGTAGATGCCAAGTTCCCGCTCGACAACTTCCACCGCATCGTCGAGGCGAGCGACGAGGGCGAGCGCCAGACGCACGAGAAGGCCTTCGGGCGCGATCTCAAGACGCACATCGACGCGATCGCGAGCAAATACATCCGCCCGGCCGAAGGGACCTACGACTTCGCCTTCATGTACGTCCCGTCAGAGTCTGTCTACTACGAGCTGGTTTGCGGCAAGACCGGTGCGCTTTACTCCTACGCGCTCGAGAAGCGCGTCTTCCCGGTCTCGCCGACCACTTTCACCGCCTACCTGCAGGTGATCGTGTTCGGACTGAGGGGACTGCAGGTCGAGAAGCACGCCCAGGAAGTGATGGCCCAGATTACGGGGCTGCAGAAGGATTTCGGCCGCTTCAAGGAGGACTTCGACCTGGTCGGGACGCACCTCGGCCGGGCCCAATCGAAGTTCTCGGACGCCGAGCGAAGGATCGACCGCTTCGAGGGCAAGCTGGAGCAGTCAACCGAGCACATGGCGATCGAAGGCCCGCTGGACGCCGAGGCAGCCGAGGAACACACGCCACCGCCGCTCAATCCGGTCTCGCCCCTGTAGGAACAACAGCGGCCGGGCCTACGTTTAATAGTCTGTAGAGCACAGGTGCGAGGAGGAAACGTGGCAGATACCGACGTGCGTAACGTGATCGTCATCGGCGGCGGGCCGGCCGGCTATACGGCCGCGCTCTACAGCGCCCGCGCCCTGCTGGAACCGCTCGTGATCGAGGGCGTCTCCTGGGGCGGCCAGCTGATGAATACGAGCGAGGTCGAGAACTTCCCCGGTTACAGCGAGGGCGTGCTCGGGCCGAAGATGATGAGCGATCTACGCGCACAGGCCAAGCGCTTCGGGACGGAATTCGTCACCGACGACGCCGTGCGCGTCGATCTCTCGCAGCGGCCGTTCGTCGTCGAGACCGGCGAGGCTACGTATCGCGCGAAGGTGCTGATCATCGCCACCGGCGCCAGGGCGCGCGAGCTCGGGTGCCCGTCGGAGGCCGCCCTGCAGGGCAAGGGCGTCTCCTACTGCGCGGTCTGCGACGCGGCCTTCTTCCGCGACCAGAAGATCGTCGTCGTGGGCGGCGGCGACTCGGCCCTGGAGGATGCCCTCTTCCTCACGCGCTTCGCCGAGAAGGTCTCGATCGTGCACCGCCGCGACGAATTCCGCGCCGAGCCGATCATGCTCGCGCGCGCTCGCTCGAACGAGAAGATCGAGCTGATCACGAGCGCCGTCGTAGATGAGGTGCTGGGAGCCGAGTCAGGGAAGGTCACGGGCTTGCGCCTGCGCAGCAGCAAGACCGACGAGACTTGGGAGATCGAGGCTGGCGGAGTCTTCGTCGCCATCGGCCACGATCCAAACACGAGCCTATTTCTCGATTCGCTCGATCACGACGAGGCCGGCTACCTGAAGACGAAGGCACACTCCACGGCGACCAACCTGCACGGCGTCTTCGCCGCCGGCGACGTCCAGGATCCCGTCTTCCGCCAGGCCGTCACGGCCGCCGGCTCGGGCTGCATGGCCGCGCTGGAGGCCGAGCGCCTGCTCGCCGTCGAAGAGCAGGAGCGCGCCGCGGGCTGATCAGCCGCCGTTCTGCGCCTGCCAGGCTTCGACCATCGCGATTCGCTGTTCTTCGCTCGGGTGGGTGCCGAACAGCATCACGTCCCAGGCCGGCGGATTGGGGTCTTCGCTGGTAGTGCTCACGAAGTTCACAAACAGCGACTTGGCGGCCTGCGGATCGTTCGTGGCCTGCAACGCGGTCCAGTCCGCCTCGGCCTCGAGCCGGCGCGAGTAGGCGTTGTTGAGTGGAGTGATCGCCGTCTGAAGGGCGAACCAGAGGAAAAGGAAGAGCGGCACAGCCAGGGGAACCGCCATGCCCCCGCGCCTGCGCGTCCAACGCGCAATAAAGAAGGCGATCGGGAGAACGAAGAGCCCGTACCAACCGATGTCTTTCCAGAGGTGGTTGTGCTTCTGGTGGCCAAGCTCGTGCGCGACCACCACCTCGAGCTGCGACTCGGAGAAGCGTCCGTCGAGGATCGTGTCCCAGAGCACTACGCGGCGGCTTGGACCAAGCCCCGTCGTGAACGCGTTCGGCGCGGAGGTCATCGTGCCGACGTTCTCGACCCGCATCGGAATCTTCGCGACACCTTCTCTCTTCGCTATCCGGCCCTCTGCCGCCTTCAGCTGCGGATGCCCATAGATTTGCTGGAGCGGTATCTCGTAGGGCGTAATGAATACGAACAGAGTCAGTACCCCGACGAAAACAGGCACCGCGGCGAGCCACCAACGGTCACGGAGCAGGCGCGCGAAGCCCATCACGATCAGGATCGTGAGACAGATCTGCTCGAACACGGGAATGAGACCCAACCAGCTCCCGAAGATCCAACTGACGTAACCGGTCGAGACGATTCCGTGCTTGCGATACCACCAGAGCTGCGCAAGGCCCGGAACGGCCATCGAGATCCAGACAATCGCCAGTCCGAGCATGGCGAGAAGCATTCCGGTGCCGATCGGGCCCGCCGCCGATTCGCTTATGAAGCGGTGGCCGTATTTGGCGTAGACCGCAAGCACGATGATCGGCAGGAACAACCCGCAGAGAGCGAAGAGATCGGAGATAAGGGTGAAGTGCTGGGCTTGATGCAGCTCGCCGGCGCCGACGAGCGCGCTCATGTCCACCTTCGGCAGTTTCAGGTTGCCGGGGACGGAGGTCCGCCAGAGCAAGCTGGCGAGGTAAAACCATACGCCTGCCAGGGCCCCGAAGATCAGGAGCCCCAGCAGGCGACGAGAGCTTTTTGTCACGTTTCGGAAGGCGCTTCGGGCGCCTCGGGTGCGGCTGGCTGTTCCGCGGCAGCCGGTGCTTCCACTGCTGCGGGCGGTGCTTCCATTGCCGCCGGAGTCGCGGCTACGACCGGCATTCCAAGCGCCATGCCGACGTACGGACTTGCGCACGGATAGGAACCGGTCACGAGGAGGGCAAAGGCATAACCCTGCTCGATGTAACGGATTGCGTTGGCACCGAGGTCACGGAAGCCACGCGGCATCCGTCCCGTGATCATCGCCGCCCACCAGGCGAGGAAGGTCACGAAGTAGGTGACGTAAAGAAGTGCCCCGGCAACCGCGAGCGCCGGATAGACGAGGAATAGCCTGAAGAACGTCTTCAGACGATTCTGCTTCTCGGGTGTCGTCGGGACCTCGAGCTCGATTGGATAGCTGCCGGGCTCACCCGTGAATCCCGGGAACGGGTTTGCGATCAGAAACAGAAAGGATAAAACGGTGGTCGTGTAACGCAGGAAGGCGGCATTGAAACGCTGGAACGGCTTGGCAGGTCGCCCGATGATCAGCGCGACCAGCCAGTTAAGAATGAAGACGATCCCTACTACTGCTCCCCAGAGATAGATCCAAATCAGGTGGGGAATGCAGAGTAGGGGCCGGAAGAAGACCGTGAGGCGCGAGCGCCGCAGATCGTCCATTACGTGGAGTGTGACTGGATGTTCGTTCATGGCGGAGATTATTTACAGATCGAAGCCGCGAAAGCTAGAGAACCGGTCGAGAGAGCTCGAACACGAGCCCGATCGGAGATCGGATTCCGCGCGAAGTCGCCAATGACGATCGAGCGCTTCGATCAATATCGAGCGCCAATGCCGATAAACACCGATACTGACTGGTAGAGGCATCGTGAACGACAAAGGAGACAAACAGCCGCCGTCCGAGTCGCCGATTATTCGGATCTCGGCCGAAGAGATCTCAGAGATACTGAGGCGCGACCAGGCGATCATCGACGACGTGCGCGAGCGGGCAATTTCCCTCGCCGTCCAGGGAAAGACGCTCGACAGGAAAGGCCCGCCGAAGTGCCCGCGCGTGATCGGCGCCGCAATCACGACCGGCTCCCAGCCCGATCTCAGCCACCCCTTCTTCGCCCAGGTACTCGAGGGAATCGAGGAGCGCGCGGTGGCCAGCCGTTACGACCTGGTGCTCTTCTCGGGCCACGCCGGCGCGGATTTCAGCGCCGAGTACTCCTATGTCGCCCGTTGCCGCCGGCATAACATCGAGGGCGTCATCTTGATGGGCTTCGCGCGCTCCGACCCGGAGCTCCTGTACCTGCTCGCGGAGGAGGTCCCGACCGTGGCTATCGATCTCGATCTGGTCGGCGCCCGGGCCACCTACGTCACATCCGACAACGTCGAAGCTGCCGCAACGGTCGTCCAATATCTGAACGCGCTCGGCTACACGCGTATCGCCCAGATCACGGGAATCCTGGACAGCCGCCCCGGGATCGATCGGGTGCTCGGCTACCGTTCGGGCCTCGAGCGAGCGAGTCTTCCCTTCCGTGAGGATTATCTGATCGAGGGCGACTTTTACGAATCGTCCGGATACACAGGCATGGAGCGCCTGCTCGCGCTCGAGCAGCCACCGGAAGCCGTTTTCTGCGCCAGCGACCTGATGGCGCTGGGCGCAATCTTGGCAGTTCACGCCGCCGGCCTGCGCGTGCCGGAAGATATCGCCATCGTCGGCTTCGACGACGCCTCCTTCGCGAGCATGATGGAGCCCGCACTGACCACCATTCGCCAGGACAGGACGGGCCTCGGCACGGCGAGCTGCGAGGCGTTGATGCGCATCATCGACCAGCCGTCGGCGCAGCCGCCGGTTGTGATTCTCTCGGCCGATTTGGTGGTACGGGAATCGTGCGGCGCGGCTTTCCGCGCGTCACGCGACAGCTAGCGCCGACTCGCGAACCGTCTGCCGCAGGCGGAGCGGGGAGCGAGCGCGTGCGAGAGGCGCGCTACCCCTCGATGAGGCCGCTACAATCGCAGCGCTCGTCTATGCGGGGTCGTCTAATGGTAGGACGCCTGACTCTGGCTCAGGTGATCGGGGTTCGAATCCCTGCCCCGCAGTTAGTACGCGAGATGTGCAGTGGTTCACTCTCGGCCAACTAGGCGCCTCTCGTTAAAGTCGAAGCGCAGGTTGCTCGATAACCAAATCGGCGGCGATCTTTCGAAAGGCGACGGTAATGCCCACGATTCGCGAACTGGCAGACCAGGCGGGCGTCTCGGTGATGACCGTGACCAGAATTCTCGGCGGCGACGCGGGAATCGACGCCGAGACACGAGAGCGCGTGCTCAAGCTCGTGCGCGAGCTCGAGGTGACGAGCGATCTCTCGACGGCCGCTGTCACCGACATGCCGTCGCAGGTGATCGGAGTCATCCTCGATACCTCGGGCCATGTCGACCTGCACCATCCGGTTTTCGGTGACGTTCTCGACGGTCTCAAGGAAGTGATCGCCGAGAGCGGCTACGACATGCTCTTCTTCACCGGCGGCACTCCGTCGGGCAGCATCCGCACCTACGACTACCTCGAGCGTTGCCGCCGCCACCACGTCGACGGAATGATCCTGATGGGCGTCGGCCGCAGCTTCCCCGAGATCCAGAAGCTCGTGCGCTCGGAGGTTCCCTGTATCGGTGTCGAGCTCGATCTGACGGGCCCCCTGACCGGCTTCGTGATCTCCGACAACGTCGCGGGCGCCAAGCTGGCCGTCAACCACCTGCACGAGATCGGACGGCGCAAGATCGCCGCCATCACCGGCATGACCTACACCCGCCCGGGCCGCGACCGGCTAACGGGATATCGCGATCAGATCGAAGAGCTGGGACTGAGCCAGAACTCCGACTACATCCAGGGCGGCGACTTCTACGAGCCTTCGGGGTTCACGGCCATGGAGGCCCTGCTCGCCCTCGACGATCGGCCGGATGCCGTCTTCTGTGCCAGCGACATGATGGCCGTCGGCGCGATCGGCGCGGCCAAGGCCGCAGGCGTGAAGGTGCCCGAGGACATCGCCATCGTCGGCTTTGACGATGCGCCCTTCGCGGCCGCCTTCGACCCGGCGATCACCACCATCCGTCAGGACAAGGTCGGGCTCGGGCGCGCCGCCGGCGAGCAGGTGATGGCCTTGATCGACGACCCCAAGGCGACTCCGCCCAAGCTGATGCTGCCGGTCGAGCTCGTCATTCGCGAGTCGTCGGCCGGAAAGTCCTAGAACTCGGAACAAAACGAACACCCGTCGACTGGGTGCGATCGGTGGATGCGATGCTAGGACGCGGCGCCTCGTTCGTAGCCAAAGCTACGGGCGAGGCCGAGGACGCTGCTCAAGAGCCGACGCAGCGCGCCTCCGAGCGCGGCCACGCGGCGGAGTGCTTCTTTTTGATCGGAGTTCCTAGCCGCTACTCAGGCGCCGGCGACCAACGAAGGGCCCTCGACGGTGTCGAGCACCCGATTCACGGTCTCGACCAGTTCGACGGTGGAGAACGGCTTGCTCAGGAAGGCGGTCGTACCGGTAGCTCTCGCGAGGAGGTCGGTCACCATGTCCTCTTCGCCCGAGCCCGACATGCAGATCAACTTCAGATCGGGCTGCTGTCCGAGCGTAAGTCGCGCGAGCTCGACCCCGTTCATGCCGGGGAGCGTAACGTCGGTGAGAAGGAGATCGATCGCCTCGCCACTACTCAGGATCGCCAGCGCGTCCTCCGCCGTCATGAGTGCGATGACGCGATAGCCCGCCCGCTCGAGCACGCGCGCCACGAGCCGGCGTACGAGATCTTCGTCATCGACCAAGACAACCGTCTTCGCAACGTTTCGGGGGTTTGGTTCCATGCAGCCGCTCTGACGCACTTAAGGGGGAAATCACACAGTAGCGCCGTAATAGAGGATCGTCTACCCCGTTTTGACCAGGGGAAATAACCCTCTATGGCATCGCTAGGTACAGATATCGACACCGCCGCCAAGTGATTGAGTGCTGCGGGCTGTCCGCTACACTCCGCAAGGCCTTTTCGGCACGGCGCATTCGTCTAGTGGCCTAGGACACCGCCCTCTCACGGCGGCGGCACGGGTTCGAATCCCGTATGCGCCTTTCCTTGACGTGCTCGTCGCCGCCGGCTCTCTTGGCTCGCGGCGACATCGCCTGTCCGGCGCCTTGTTACGGTGAGACCACTAGCGTAAATTCCCGGGCATGGAATACGAAATCACCTGGGGCGGCGATCCCGAGGATGCCTGCGTCACCACGCGGGGCGAAGCGTCGCTCGAGGGTTTCGGCGCCTGGATGCAGGAAGGACTCTCGGATCCTCGCTACCGCGAGGGGATGAGCTTCATCGTCGACCATCGCGAGCTCGACTGGAGCGGCGTCTCGCTCAAAGGCGTTCAGGATCGGATCGGGCTCTTTAAAAAGAACTCGAATCGCATTGGACGCATCCGCGCGGCGATGGTGATGCGGGCAGTGGTCGATTTCGGGCTCGCCAGGATGTACCAGGCTTACATTGAGTTGCAGCCCGACCTGCAGATCGAGATCGGGGTCTTCACCTCGATCGAGGATGCTCGCGAGTGGATACGCGAGCGAAAGGCCGCGGACGCAAACCCGGCCGGTTCTTGATCGCTCTACCAGTCAACGCCAGATTCCGCGGAGAGATCCCGGCTCTAACAACTCGGCTACTTAAGAAGCGCGCTTTGCCTGCCAGAGTCCCTAATCGGCGCTCACCCCATTACAGCTTCCCGAGCGCCTTCTGGCCTTCGGCCGTCAGTTTGTAGCGAGCATTCCCGCCGTCCCGCATCACGGTAACCAGGCCGAGATCTTCGAGCGCGAGCAGGTTCGCCCCTAGCCTGGTCGGAGTAACGTACGGGCCGCGCCCGAAATAGAGCTCGAGATCGCCGAGCAGGCCCATCCCGTCGGTCTCGCCGCGGGCGAGCGCGCGAGCGATCGCCTGGCGGAATTCGGCGCGGGGAATGCGGCCGAGGAAGGCGGTCGCGAGCGAGCGCTCGACCCGGCCCAAAACGTTGATGATCGTGGGAGCGAGCACTAGCAGTACGAGCCCGGGCGGAACCAGGAGCAGAGCTCTGCCGACGGCGTTCACCGACCAGCTGCCGAAGTCAGGGCCGGCGCCCGGAACGAAGGCCACGAGAACGGGCAGAACGAAACCGAATTGGATACCGGCCGCGACCACTGTGACGGCGATCGTGAAGCTGGCGATGCCGGTCGGGAAGCGAATGAGCAGGTATGCCAGCTCGCGCCAGGTTTCGACCGAGCGGAGTTGCGAGACGAGCCGGCGCCAGAGTAATCCCTCCTCGCGCCCGCTTGCCAAGCGAGGCATCGGTGCGTCGAGCAGCGAGGCGGTGAGCGTGCGCTCCAACTGGGCCAGACCGCGACAGCAGAGCAGCGTCAGCACGAGAATGGGAACCCCGACCAGCGTGATCAGCAGCCCGAGCCCGAGCGACAGCCCGGTCACGATGAAGGTGAAGTAAAAGATGCCGAGCGGCAGCCCGAGTAACGAGTAGAGAAGCGCAAGGTAGGTTCGGCGCTCGACGAACGGATGCAGCACGGTTCGGGTGAAGATCGGCGGGCGGTTTTCGACTTTCATCGGACTCCTCTAATCGGTCGGCGTGTGTGAATGCGCTCCGGTCGGTTGGCCAGTACGTGCAACGTCAACAACGAGAGCAGGACAAGCCAGAGAACGAGCGGGTCGAGAAACCGATCCAGCAACCTGCCGGTTCACACCCACGAGCGAGGTCGGGATCCTCAGGCCGAGGTTGCCGAGGCGCGCGAGCTCGCCGCCGAGCGCGCCTACCAGCCATAGTCCAATCGTCTCGAGTACCGAGCTCAACCTCTCTCCTTCCTACTGTCCCTGCTCTCGAATCACTTGTCGCTGTGCGCTGACTTTCGCTCGCGCTCGACCATGATCTCCTCGGGGTCGCGCACGATGAAGGCGTAGGCCGCGTGCCCGGCAACGAAAATGCCCCAGCCGAACAGCGGATAGACGAACCAGGGATAGCCGGCGCCGCTCAGCGCCCAGACGACCACCAGGAAGACCTGGATCGACACCCAGACCACGAAGTGCAACCAGAACCATTGCCTGCGTACGATCCTGCGCGCCTCCCGCTCGCGCAGAGCAAGCTCGCCGAACTCATCCACTTTTCTCTCCTTTTTCGAGTGTCTTGATGATCTCTTTCGCTGTCCGTGAGAGCAGACGCTCCACGACCGCCTGTTGCTTACTGTTTACGAGCTTTCTCCGCTCCGAGAAGGACGAGGCGAAGTCGTCGATGATCGAGCCGACGCTGGCGCGGGCGGGCGCGCCGGCGGCTCGTTCAGCCAACGCAGCCCAGGCCCCGGTCGCCGCCTGTGAGACGCGGCGACCCTCCTCGGTCAGCGAGTAGACCTTCATCCCATCCTCGTCCACCGAGTCCACCAGCCCGAGCTCCTCGAGCGAGAGCAGCGCCGGATAGATCGCGCCCGGGCTCGGCCGCCAGCGACCGCCCACCCGCTCTTTCAGCTCGCCCATGATCGCGTAGCCGTGCGCCTCGCCAAGAGCCGCGAGCACAGCAACGATCGCCTGCTTGAGCTCGCCGCGCTTGAAGACTCTGGCCACACTCCTCCTCTCGACAGCTCGGCCCTATCGGGCCATAACGTACTGTTACGTTAGCGCTAACGTAATAGTACGTCAAGGCGGGTCGGAGAGCTCTCTTCACGGGCGGCGACGGTCGGCATCCGCGCCCCTCGGCCGATTCTCTATTTAGGAGTTCAGTGCGAGGCCTGGAAGCGCTTCACGCCGGCGCAGGACGCCGTTATCGCGCACCTGAAGCCGTCCGAGGCGCGGCTGACGAGCACGCTCAAGCAGTTGGCGGAAGCCGTGCGCGCGGCCACGCCTTCCGGCTCGTGATCGAGCGTTGATGAGGTTCTTCGCGGCGCGCTAGTAGCGGGATCTGTCGCAGCGAGACGAGGCCGGACAGGCCTTGACGCTCGGCGCCGGCTTACTCGGCGCGGCCTTTCCCGGCGCAGTGCCCGCGTTACCGCGAGAGACCGGCGTCGAGCTGGACGCTCCGCCCGAACGCGAGAGCGAGCTGACCCGGCAGGCTCCGGCCACGGTCACGACCGAGAGCAGGACGAGCGCAACGACGGCACAGGCCAGAGCGAAGGAGCGGAAAGCGTGTGCCTGTCTAAGTGAGCTCTGTTTTTGCACGCGGATGCTAACGCGAGGGGTCAGCTCTAATCGTAGAGCTAGGCCGCCGGCTCGCAAGCCCCTTTCGAGGTAGTAGACGAGTACCGTTTTGTGGTTACGCGCCCAGCTCGGCGAGAAGCGGCGCGCAGTCGAGCGGCTCGAAGCCGAGCCGGGCCGCGATCTCTTCATTCGACGGGCGTGTGCCCTCTCTGAACAGCGAGCGGAGAAACTCGCCCGTCTTCGCGCTCTTCCACCAATCGTCGCCCACTTCTTCGATGAGCGAGACGCGCAGCTGCGCCGAGCGGATCCAGGCGCGCAGGTAGTCGGCCGAGTAGAAGCCGGAATCCATGTCGGAGAGGTACCAGTCGGGGCGGTAGCGGACGCCGGTCGCCTCTTCCTGGCGCTCGGCGTAGCCCTTCTCCGTGCCGCCGTCGGCGCTGAAGCGCTGCCAGAACTCGAGCTCGAACTGGAGCTTGGCGACGTAGCGGCGGAAGAGCAGGACTTCGAGGAACAGGCCGGCCTCGGCGTTCTCGCGCGCTACCTCCTCGGAGAGCGAGAAGTAGTGCTCGTGCCAGCCGGGCTCGTTCACGATCTTGGCCGTGATGTAGGAATAGATCTCGGTCAGGGCGTGATCGCGCGAGAGGGCGCGGAAGGCGTAGGGAAGCGCCGGATCGCAGCCGCCGTAGTGCAGAGCGTGCCCGGCCTCGTGCAGGAGGGCCTCGTAGTCGTGCAGGCCGCCCTGGGCGCGGGTGATCAGGTGGACGACCTCGGGCGGGCGCGAGGCGATCACGCAGGCGCGCGGCGACTTCTGCGGCCGGTCGTCGAGGTCGAGCTGGATGTTGGGCATCGCGCTCAGGTCGAAGCCCAGCCGGGCCAGCGTGTCGAGGCAAATCTCGGTGGCGCGGTCGCGCGTGTAGGTGCCGGCCAGCGGCGAGAGGCGGCGCATGTAGGCGGTCTGGTGCTGGCGCGGAATATCGTCGCGGCCGGCGCCGAGCAGGCGGTCGAACCAGCGTTTGCGCAGCTCGCTCCAGCGCTCGTCGAGCCGCGCGGACGCCTCCGTCAGCGCGCTAGCGAGCTCGTGCAGCGAGATTCCCTTCTCCTCCTCGCTGCGCCTGATCGGATCGGGCTGAGCGGAAAGCTCGACCTCGAGCGACTCCGCGGCGGCGACCAGCTGCAGCCGCTCACCGTTGAAGCCGGCCGAGACCTTGGCCTGGCGCTCGCCCAGCTCGTCGCGCTCGCCGTAGTCGTCCAGCAGCGCGAGGCGCGCCTGGGCCGTCCTGAGCGGCATCTCCTCTTCTTTCCAGGCGACGCGCGCGGCCAGAAGATCGTTCTCCAGCGCGTCTTCGCGCTCGGCCAGCTCGGCGCCGACGATCCCGCCCTCGCAGGTCTTGCGTAGCCGGTAGAGGCGCTCGAGATCGTCCGCCGAGGCGCCGCTCGTCGCCTCTCGGCTCTCGGCCTCGCTCAGCGCCTCGAGCTGGGGACGGGTGAAGAGATCGGCGTAGCGCTCGATGATCGCGGCCTGCTCGGAGGTCTCCTTCTCCCCCACCCTGACCGCGCGCGCCTCCTCGAAGCTCTCGTAGAGGAAGTTGGCCAGCCTGGCCTCGAAGGCGTCGGGATCTCGAATTTCTGTCTCGCTCATGGGTTGGACTCTATCGGTAGCCATCTGAGCCGTTATGACCCGGTCGTCCGTGTCGGCAAACGACGAGGGCGGGCTGTTGAGGAAGCGACTCGCTTTCGGCGCAACGCCCCTTGGCACCAATCGGTGTCAGACACCGCTCAGAGAAAGTGCTCGCTGTCAAGACCGGAGTGTCTCGAAAGAGGAACTTCCTCTCGCGATCTCAGGCGACTCGCAATACGGCGGCGCCGACGAGTCGCCCGCTGCGGATATCGTCAAGCGCCTCGTTGGCGCGCTCGAGCGGGTACTCGGTCACCTTGGTGTGCACGGGTACCTTCGGGGCCAGCTCGAGAAACTCGCGCCCGTCCTGGCGGGTGAGGTTGGCGACGGACATCAGCGCGCGCTCGCCCCACAACTCGGCGTAGGGGAAGGCGGGGATGTCGGACATGTGGATGCCGGCGCTGACGATGCGGGCGCCCTTGGCCGACGCCTTGAGCGCGTCGATCATCAGCGGCCCCACCGGCGCGAAGACGATCGCGGCGTCCAGCTCTTCGGGCGGGGGCTCGTCCGAGCCGCCGGCCCAGTCGGCGCCGAGCCCGCGCGCGAAGGCCTGTCCCTCCTCGTCGCCGGGCTTGGTGAAAGCGAAGACGCGCCGGCCGAGAAACTTGGCCAGCTGGCAGACGATGTGAGCCGAGGCGCCGAAGCCGTACAGGCCGAGGCGCTCGGCCTCGCCGGTCATGCGCAGCGAGCGGTAGCCGATCAGCCCGGCGCAGAGAAGGGGCGCCGCCTGCAGGTCGGAGAAGCCCTCCGGGATCGGGAAGCAGTAGCGATGGTCGGCCACGGCGTACTCGGCGAAGCCGCCGTCGATGTCATAACCGGTGAAACGAGCTTTGTCACAGAGGTTCTCGCGGTCGCTCAGGCAGTAGCGGCACTCTCCGTCCGTCCAGCCCAGCCAGGGAACGCCGACACGGTCGCCTAGATTGAAGCCTTCGGCGTCGGGGCCGAGCCGCAGAACGGTACCCACGATCTGGTGCCCGGGAACAAGCGGCAGCTTGGGACCTGTCAGATCGCCGTCGAGAATGTGCAGGTCGGTGCGGCAGACGCCGCAGGCGCTGACCTTGATCAGGATCTGCTCCGGTCCAGGAACCGGCTCGGGGATGTCAGCCAGGCGCAACGGCTGGCGCTGGGCTTCTAGGATCATCGCGCGCATCGGCTCTACCCCTCTTCCCGCCCCGACTTTCGCTCAATCTCCGGCGAGCTTGCGCGCAGCGCGCAGCCGCTCCAGCGTCTTCTCGCGCCCGAGCAGCTCGATCGACTCGAACAG
>Ga0182011_10001370_pt1 | contig 21332 bp, 17 predicted proteins | sample 711E1DmetaG_FD_120481 | JGI IMG/M metagenome (GOLD analysis project Ga0182011, IMG submission 120481) | Permafrost microbial communities from Stordalen Mire, Sweden - 711E1D metaG | ecosystem: Environmental > Terrestrial > Soil > Wetlands > Permafrost | place: Sweden: Stordalen | collected... | reverse complement strand
GGTTCCCACGACGGTAGCGGTCGGTGGGATCACATTCGATCCGGCGACCATGGATTGCTCTACGCCGGTTGACCTCACCACCACGATTGCTCTGCCCTCGTCGGTTCATTCGGGCGACACGCTCACCGTCAAGTTCGACGGCGCGAGCGCAGGGACGTGGACCGCCGAGGACGGCGGCTCGACGACGCTGCAGCCCGACGGGACCTGGCTCGATGTCAGCACCGCTTCCGCGGCCGATATGCAGACGGATTGCGCGGACGGTGGAATCAGCAGCAGCAGCGGCCTGGCGGTGCTGACTCCCGGTGTCCACACGTACGAGGTCCTCGACGCCAGCGGCAAGATCCTGGCTCAGGGCTCCTACACCGTCACCGGGACGCTTCCGGCCGGGACTACCACGCCGGCGTTGACTCCGACTCCGGCGCCGACTCCGACTCCGGGCGAGACGCCAGGGGCGATCAAGTTCGCTCCATCGACTCTCAATTGCTCGGCTCCCGTCGCCTGGACAACCACGATCAACCTTCCGGCGTGGGTTCCGTCCGGCACGGCACTCACCGAGAAGCTCGACGGTTCGACGTACGCCACTGGTTCCGTCGACGACCAATGGACGCATAACGCCGATGGATCCTGGACCTCCACCAGCACGGACTCGCTATCCGACGTCTCTACGGTCTGCGCCGCTGGGGGCGTCTACGATGGCACGGACATCCTGACGGCGGGCAAGCACCTGGTGCAGCTCTTCGACGACAACGGCGTGCTTCTGTCCCAGGGGTCCTACACCGTCAGCAGCTAGGCAAGGCCGCCCCAGGAAACAGGCCATCGCTCGGGGGGGCGCTCGACGGCCTGCCTGGGTGTGCCTCTGGAATTGGACGGTCCGGGCTCGATCCGGCTCGCTACAGGTGCCTCTAGCGAAGCCCCCACTCGGTCTGCATGTCCAGGACGCCATGGCTCGCCTCATCCTGAAGGATCCGCGCCTGGTCATCGGGGAGGCCGTCGTGGAAGGTAATTCCGTCGGGGCTCTGCCCGAAGATGGCGGCGTAGAAGACACACGCGGCAAGGTAGGTGCCGGCAGTCGTGGGGTGGCTGCCGTCGTCCTGCCACAGGTTTATGTCGGGGTGATCCTGCCGGACGTGGTACCACGTGTACCCGACCGGCGCCACAGGCACATGCAGCTCTCCGGAGAGGGCGACGTAGGTGCCGTCGATCCGCTGCTGCGTGCTTTCGTAGCCGGGGAGGCCCGCTGAAGGCTCGCCGGCCTTGTGGGCCCACGTCATGAACAGCATGGATGTCGCCCCAACCGCTTTCGCCTTCACGACGAGCGTCTGGGCAGACGGGTATATGTACCAGTCCGCCCGCGAATAGGCCGGCGTGTCGCTCTGCTCCTGGAGGACCACGTACGACCAGCCCTGCGACGCGATCTTGCTCGCATCGTCGGGTGAGGCCGCATGCTGGGCCAGCGTTTCTGCGCCGTTGGCGACCATGTCCGTCTGGACTGGACGTCCACTCGACTGCGAGAGTTTGGCGAAGGTCGACGGCAGGTCGTTGACGTACGTGTAGCTGTTGCCCAGGAACAGCACACGCGTGCAGGATCCGGCTCCGGCTCCGGTGCTGCACGTGGGCCCGGCAACTCCACCGCCGCAACCGGCCGCGAGCGTCACGGCGAGGCAGGCCAACAGGCTCGCTGCGGGCCTGCGCACGACTCGTCCCCAGGAGTCCGCCTCGACTTCCATGACAGAAGTATCGGCAGTGTCGGGAGTTCTGATACCCCAGCTTTGCGGATGCGGATCGCGCGAGGAGTTTCTGGCGCTACGGCGTCCAAGCCTCCGCGCTGAGCGTAGTCCCGGTCGCGGAGGAGTAGCACTCCGGGATCGGACCGGCGCCTAACGGCTTGGACACTACCCGTCCCAGCCCGAAGGGCATCACCACGGCAACTGCGACATTCTGCCTGGGAGCCGACTTGCACCAGTTGTCCCAGGTGAGGATGTCGTTGATGGTGCCGTTGGGGGCCAGGGTGTAGACCGGGTCGCCGGTCGAGATCTCCGCACCGCCGTTGCCGGCATCGGCGATCACTTTGCCCTTGCCGTCGACGATCTGGGTCCGTGGGGTACCGCGCATGTTGCAGCTGCCCGAAGAGACGTTCGTGGCGGTGATGTGGGGGTAGGAAGGGTTGCCCGTGCTGCCTTCCCAGAGCGTGATCTCGAGCTTGAGTTGAGCGCCCGTGCAAAGCCCGATGGCCAGGGGCGGGAGCGGCGTCGGCGTCGGGTGCGCCGTCGGCTTCGGGGTCGGCTTCGGGGTCGGCGTCGCGGTCGGGGTCGGGGTCGGCGTGGGCGTCGGGGTGGGCGTCTGGGCCATGGTGGCCGCCGCCGACGCGGCGGGCGTCGACGTGGACATCATTGCCGGCGTTGGTGTGGGCATGGGCGTGGGCGCGGGAGTCGCGGTCGCGCCGGCAACGCCCGTCAACGAGGCGGTCGGACTCGGGGTCGCGGCCGACGAAGCGCAGCCGGCAACGACCACTGCCAGGGCAACCGTGACGGCGATGCGGCACCACTTCTGGAAGCCAATTTGAACAGGACCGCTGGCGGCCCCGATGGTCAGGCTGGGCATGCTTGCTCCTCAGCGCCGGTCCGCTCCGCCGTTCCGGTGGAACACGCCGGACTGGACGCCGAGGCATCATGTCAGGGGTCGGCGGCCCCGGGCAGGGGCGCGCCTGAAAAGGCTGGTGCGTGAGACGGGCGGCTCGCAGGCTGGGCCAATGCCCGCTCCGGGAGCGAGCGAGAGCCGGCGGTGCGGCCCTAGGGAGTGGTCAGAGCCCGCGTCCACACCGCCCCGGTTATGGCTCCACCCGGTCTGCCGAAACCCACGACAACCTCGCGCGAGGGCGAGGAGGCGGCGTCGTACGGAGCGAAGCCGTCGAACCCGGCCGCGGATGCTTCGCACTTCCATTTCGTGCCGTCACTCGACGAGTAGATGCCGCCCAGGCAACTCGGTGCGCCGGATGGACCGACGGCTAGATATCCGGTCGGCACGGCCGCGACGGAGAACATCTGACCGTAGACGAGTTTGTCGCCCGGTGCGCTCTTCCATATCACTCCGTCCACGGACCACCAGCCCAGGGCCGAACCGACGTCGCCCTGTGTGAACACCTGCCCGACCGTAACCAGCCGGTTGCTACGGCCGGCGACCGCGGCCATGCCTTCGCCAATTGACTGATCTGTCCCGGCAGGGGCATGGAACGCGGCCGTATCCGGGAGCCTGGTCCAGGTGCTTCCGTTGACCGATGTCCAAACGGCCGCGTACTTCCCGACCTGGCCCACAGCGATGTACTTCCCGTTCCACTGGATGACGCCCTTCATTTCGCCGGCCGCCAGCGACGGCTTGGCCGGAGCCTGCGTCCAGGTGGAGCCGTCGGGCGAAGTCCATACCACCGCCCGGACCGGAGCACAGCCCGTCATGCAAGCCGGGGATTCATGTCCCACGGCCATCCAACCGCCGCTCACCGCGGCGACGCCGTCGGCCGACATCCTGTTCCCCGACCCGGGGTCCATCGATGGAGCATCCGGCGCCTTGGCCCAGGACAGTCCCGTGGACGAGCTCCAGCTGACCATCCGTCCCGACGCGTCTCCGACCGCCACCAGGCCGTCCGGCCCGACGGCGATCCTGCGAATGATCGCGTCGCTCCACGTAGCCGACTGAAGGTGCCAGGCCAGGCCGTCGGTCGAGTCGAGGAAGGCGGCGCCCCCGGACATGGTTGTGGCACCGGCGACGAACCTGGACCCGGTCCAGACCACCGCGGTGAGCTGCACCTTCTTGAGAGACGAGGAGTCGGCGTCGGCCGCCCAGGGCCCGGCGATGGGCGTGGGAGCAGCTGTCGGCGTGGGGGTTGGCGTGGCGACCGTCTTGGGTGTCGCCGTCGGCGTGGGTGTGCCGGTCGGCTTCGGAGTCGGGGTGGCAACCGGTTTGGACGTCGCGGTCGGTGCCGGTGTAGCCGTCGCGGTCGGTGTCACGGTCGCGGTCGGCGATGCCGAGCTGCTGGCGCACCCAGCTATCAGAACAGCCAGCCCTACGGCGACGAATCCAAACCCCAGGCTCGCCACGGATCGACGTCCGCGCGTCAGGTCACTCCCCATGTCTCCTCCCAGACCCTGGACTCGAGCCGCCCCAACGGAGGTCCCGCCGGAGTCGGCACCGATATCGGACTGAATTGTCCTCGAACTGGAGCAACTCCAACAAGCGGCGCCGACACGCGGCTTCCCAGACGAGGGGTCTCCATCGGGTGGCGCGGGCAGAGCCAGCCTGTCCCCGAGGGCCCGTCGCCGAAGGAGGGCTCTCGCGCTGCCGACCGTTGCGCGGGGTGCAGCATCGGACACTCGACGGAGGAGGTTTCTGCGGATCCGTGTAGACCGGGGCTATCAACGATTGTCGCCACCCGGCGACGCGGGCCGACAGGAGAACCCATGAACACCGTTGGGATCAGTTCAGGCGTCCGCCGGCGCGCCGTTGCGTTGGCCATCGTGGCGGGCCTCCTCGTTGCCGCATGCTCGAGCGCGACGACCGGCGGCCCAACTTCGTCGGTCGCCGGCGCCACCGCGACTTCCACCGCAACGCCAACGGCCACGCCCACAGCCACTCCCTCTGCGACGCCGACCATCGGACCGGCGACGCAGCGTCTGGCGCTCGCGGGCCCGGCAGGAGTGACGGGCGGGCTCACCGAAGCCGCCATCCGCTGCAGCCAGCCGTCGCTCACCGGGCTGGAGATCTCCGTGCTGGCCCAGCCCACAGACCCGAACCTCTCGGTGATGATCACGATCCTGGCGGGCACGGTCAACGTGAGGTTCGACTCCGGAGCGGGTGCCACCTACGTGGAGCGTGACTTCACGGGGACAGGCGTCACCAACTTCGACCCGGCGAAGGGCGCCCAGATCGACACGCCACTCGCCGAGGTCCCAACCACGGGCGCCCACGGCACTCTTGGAATCCTGACCTCGCTCACCGGCAGCGTCGACTGCGGGAACCAGATGCCCGGGACTTCGACGCTCACCCTGACCGGAGCGACTGCCAGGGGCAACTTCACCAAGGGCCTCGGCCCCGTCAGCGTCGAGTGCACGAATGGCCAGTACGGGCCTGGCGTATCGACAATCGCCCTGACCCAGGTTGCCTCGACACCAGAGGAGCTGATCATCTACGTCACGCCCGGCAGCTTCACCGTCTCGGCGTCCGGGAATGGCTTCTTTGACGGCTTCTTCAGGAGTACCGCAACGGCCACGGCGACGCTGACGGCGACCGGGGCCCACGTGGACGGCGACGCCGTGGAGCAGAACGTCAAGGCCGGCGCGAAGGCGCACACGATCCACGTCAGCGGAGACGCGGTCTGCGGAACGACGGTAGCCGGCTGACCAATAGCGAACGACGCCGCTCGATGTAGCCGCCCGGTCCCCTCCCCTGGGGATGGACCGGCTGCCCAAAGGGGACGACAATTCGACCGTCAGGCGGACGGGCCGCGTGTACCATCACGACCCGTTGCCAGTGCTGAGAGCAAGGTCGCCGAGGAAGAATTGATGGCCGTCCAGGCTGGCAGCGCGCCACTTTCGCGGGCTCCTTCGGTTCCGTTCCGAAGCCGCGTTTGGGGCTTCGGCTCCATCTACGCCAAGACGATGCGCGACTCGCGCCTCGCCCTGATCGTCCTGAGTGGCCTGCTGGGCGGGCTGCTGCTGTACGCGGCGATCGCGCTCAACGCCGCCTACTCGACGCTCGCGTCGCGGTCCGAACTGACGGGCCTCGTCAACGACATCCCGCAGGCTCTGCGGGGCATCACGGGCAACCCGGTCAATGTCGGCACGATTGGCGGCTACTTCTCCTGGAAGTACGGACCTCTCTACGAGATAAGCGTGGGGATCTGGTCGATCCTGGCGCTGTCGAGCACGCTCGCCGCTGAAGCTCGTCGCGGCAGCCTGGACATGGTCGCGGCTTCGCCCTTCGGCAAGCGCCGCATCGCCGTAGAGAAACTCGCAGCGCACGTGACCGGCATGACCATTGTGATGGCGGTCGTGGCCCTGACAGCATGGGCGTCCACCAATGCGTTCGACCACCTGCCGGGCGACGCGCTGCCCGTCTCGGCATGCGTCGGCTTCGCTTTGTGGGTCGGCCTGCTCGGGCTGGTCTCGGGCTCGGTGGCATGGGCGCTCGCCCCGTTCGTCGGCCGGGCCAGTTCGGCGGGCGTAGCCGGCGCGGTGCTGATGGGCGGCTACGTCGTGTCCGGCTATGCGCCATCGGTGCCGGCACTGGCAATCCCCGCGGACCTGAGCTGGTTCTACTGGACGGCCGGCCACGTGCCCCTTGCCGGCCAGTACGACTGGCTCTCGCTCGTGCCGGTCGCGATCGTCACGGTCGTACTGTTCGCGGTCGGGGTCGAGGCATTCGGAAGGCGCGACCTCGGCTCCAGCAGCGCCATCCCGGTGCCGGCGATGCCCGGCGCCCTGCTCGGGACAAGCGGACCCGTGCGCCGGTCCTTCGGGGAGCGTCTGCCGCTGGCGCTGGCCTGGGGAATCGGTCTGGCCATCTACGGCGGGCTGATCGCCGCGTCGAGCCGTTCGTTTTCCACCGAGATGAACAAGACTCCGGACATGGTGAAGCTTCTGCACCAGGTCTTCCCGACCTACGACGTGGCATCGGCAGGAGGCTTCCTGCAGCTCATGGTCGGGTTAGGGTTCATCGCGGTGGGGCTGGCGGCGGCGACGCTGGTTTCCGGTTGGGCCTCGGACGAGACGGACGGCCGCCTCGAGCTCCTCCTGGCAACTCCGATGGTCCGGGCTCGCTGGGCGATCGCCGGCGGCATCGGCGTCTTCGGAGCCATCGCCGTCCTGACCGCGGTGACGATGGCCGGCATAGCGCTTGGGGTCGCCTCCGCGGGCGGCGACATCGTGACTCCCGCCGTTGGGACGCTGAGCCTGGCACTCTACGCGGGCGCCGCGGCGGGCGTCGGTTTCGCCGTCGGCGGGCTCGTGCGCAGTTCGATCGCCGGCGAGGCAACCGCGCTTGTGGTAATCCTCTCGTCGCTGATCGACCTGTTTGCTCCGCCGCTCCACCTGCCGGACTGGTTCCACGGACTCGCCCTCAACGCCCACATGGGCCAACCGATGGTCGGCCACTGGGATGTCCCGGGCGTCGTTGCCTGCCTGGCGATCGCCGTCGGCGGCCTGTTCCTCGGAGCCTGGGGAATGCGCCGGCGCGACGTCGGTCGCTGACGTACAGGTGGCGTTTGACCCCGCGGCGGGAGTGACGAGAATCGACATAGACAGGTCCACGTTGGTATCGCTCAGGTCTTCGGGAGGCACCGCATGACGGCTGTCATTCGCACCGAGAAGCTCACCAAGTCGTACGGATCCCACCGCGGGATCATCGACGTGGACCTGGAGGTCCAGAAGGGCGAGGTCTTCGGCTTTCTCGGTCCCAACGGCGCCGGCAAGACGACCACCATCCGAACCCTGCTCGATCTGATCCGGCCGACCAGCGGCAAGGCCTACGTCTTCGAGATCGAGTCGTCGGCCGACCCGGCGGCGATCCACCGACGGATCGGCTACCTGCCCGGCGAGTTTGCCCTCTACGACAGACTGACCGGCGGGCAGACGCTCGAATACTTCGGCAATCTGCGCGGCGGCGTCGACAAGGCCTACCAGGCCCAGCTGATCGAGCGCTTCGACCTGGACCCCAGCCGCCGCTTCCGCGAGTACTCCAAGGGCAACAAGCAGAAGGTCGGCCTGGTCGCCGCGCTGCAGAACAAGCCCGAACTGCTCCTGCTCGACGAGCCGACCTCCGGACTTGACCCCCTTGTTCAGCAAACCTTCTTCGCACTGATGCGGGAGTCGGTCAAGGAGGGCGGAACGGTCTTCCTTTCGAGCCACATCCTGAGCGAAGTGGAGCGCAGCTGCGACCGCGTGGCCATCATTCGCGAAGGCCGCATCGCGCGAGTCGACAGCGTCGATGGGCTGCGGGACCTGGCCCACCATCAGGTCGAGTTGCGCTTCGCCGGGACTCCGCCGGCTGACGAATTCAAGAAGCTGGCAGGCGTCAGCGACATCGTGGTCGAGGATCACCTGTTGCGGTTGCGGGTTCTCGGGCCCATTACGCCCGTTGTCCAGGCTGCGGCCCGCCTGGGGGTGACGGACTTCCTCAGCCGCGAACCCAGTCTCGAAGAGACGTTCCTGGCCCAGTACGGCCGTGAGTCCGCCGAGGCAGGCGCGGCCGCCGGGGCCGCGGGAGCAAAGTGATGGCCGCCCAGGCACCTGCCCAGGCACCCGCCGCCGGCAGCCCGCTCCTGGGCCACGTGACGCGCGTCTCCCTGTGGAGCCGCCTGTACGGCTTAGGCAGCGTCTATGCCAAGACGATCCGCGACTCGCGGCTGGCGTTCCTCATCGTGGCCGGGCTCCTCGGCGGAATCATGTTGGCGGGCTGCAAGGCATTCGCCGCCGCCTACTCCACTCCCGCGTCGCGCCTGGACCTGCAGAACGTCATCGACAACATCCCGCCCGTTCTGAAGGGCCTGTACAGCAACCCGGTCAACGTCCAGACGCTGGGCGGCTCGCTATCGTGGAAGTACGGCCCGATGTTCGGGCTGATCGCCGGTCTGTGGTCCATCGTGGCCCTGTCCGGAACCCTGGCGTCGGAAGCGCGGCGAGGCAGCCTGGACATGGTCGCGGCCGCGCCGTTCGGCAAACGGCGCATAGCAATCGAGAAACTGGCCGCTCACCTGACCGGCATGGTCGCGGCGATGGCGTTTCTGGCCTTCGTCACCTATGCGGGCTCGAACGCGTTCGGCACGCTCCCCGGCGACGCGCTACCGGTGTCGGCGGCCGTCGGCTTCGCGGCCTGGGTCGGGGTGATCGCGCTGGTTTCCGGTTCCGTGGCCTGGGCCATCGCACCGTTCGCGGGTCGGGCCAGCGCGGCCGGAGTGGCCGGCGCGGTGATGCTCGGCGGTTTCGTGGTGAGCGGTTACTCCACATCCGTGCCGGCGCTCGCACCACTCGCCAACCTGACGTGGTTCCACTGGACGGCTGGGGACCTGCCGCTCGCCGGCCAGTACGACTGGATATCGCTGGTGCCGGTGGCGATCATCGCCGTCGTGCTCTTTGCGGTGGGCATCGAAGCGTTCGACCGACGCGATCTCGGCACCACGAGCGCCATCCCAGTGCCCGCGATGCCCGGAGTGCTGCTCGGAGTCCGGGGCCCGGCTCGTCGCGCCTTCGGCGAACGCCTGCCTCTGGCTTTGGCCTGGGGGATCGGTCTGGCCATCTACGCGGCCCTGATCGCAGCCTCGAGCCGCTCCTTCGCCGACGAGCTGAACAAATCGCCTGATACGGCCAGGCTCTTCACAACGCTATTCAAGGGCTACGACATCTCGACAGGCGGAGGCTTCCTGCAGCTGATGTTCGTGTACCTCGGCTTCATCGTGGCCGGACTCGGCGCCGCAACGCTGGTGGCCGGATGGGCCTCTGACGAGAACGACCGTCGCCTCGAGATGCTGCTGGCCAGCCCGCTCGGCCGCGCCTGGTGGGCCATCTCGGGCGGCATCGGCGTGATGGCCGGCATCGCCGTGATGACGGCCGTAGCCATGCTTGGCATCGCCTTGGGAGTGGCCATGGCGGGCAGCGACGTGCTGACCCCGGTGGCAGGCGCGCTGGTGATCGGGTTGTATGCGGCCGCGGTCGCCGGGGTGGGTTTCGCCGTCGGCGGTTTCTTCCGCAACACGATCGCGGGCGAAACGGTGGCGGTAATCGTGATCGCCACGTTCCTGATCGAGTTCCTAGCCCCGCTCCTCAATCTGCCCGAATGGGTCCACGGGCTCGCCCTGACATCGCACCTGGGCCAACCGATGGTCGGCAACTGGGACTGGTACGGCATCGTCGCGTGCCTGGTACTGGCGGTTGGCGGCACGGTCCTGGGTGGCATTGGCATGCGGCGTCGCGACATCGCCTGACCGTCCGGCGGTCGACCGAACCGGGCGGGCGTCGGACCGGCACCGGCGCGCGTCGAACCGCGCGCGGACTGCGCGTCGAACCGCGCGCGGACTGCGCGTCGGGCCGCTCGATCACGACTCCTCCGGCTCGCACACACGATTCCTACACAACCGATCGCCACAGTTGCGATCAGGTTGGCGACCGCTCCCAGCCGACCGGCTGATAACGGGAGCGCATCGCAAGGAGATCGAGATGCGATACGGAGGCGGCTTCCGAGTTCTGGCCGCATTGCTGCTGCTCGGGTTCATCGGGCTCATCACCGCCGGCGCCTACGGGGCCGGCTACGCGGCGGGCTCGGCCTCGGGCACGACGGTCCCGGCGTGGGCCTACGGCGGGGCGTTCGGCGCCGGACACGTGATCGGCTTCCTGGTCACGATCCTCGTCCTGATCATCGTCGTCAGGCTGATCCTCGCCGTCATGTTTGGCCATCATCACCGTGGATTGGCACATCACGGCTACTGGCGTGGTGGGCACGACGATCGCTTCGGGCCCGGCGCCGGCCCAGGCGACTGGTCGGGCCGCGGTCCGGGTGGCTGGCACCGCAGCGAGTGGCGCGAGGTCGGGCAGGCCGCGTTCGACGACTTCCACAGCCGGGCTCACGGCACTCCGCCGCCGGCTGCGGGCGGCAGCTCCACGAACCAGACCGCGCAGTAGCGAACCGGCGCCGCCGGACGGGCCGGCAAAGCCGGGTAGCCGGCAAACAACGAGGGCGAAGGCATCGTGCCTTCGCCCTCGGCGCCGTACGATGAGGTCGCCGTGAAAACCGTGCTGGTCGTGGACGACGAACCCAAGATCGTCGAGCTTGCTCGCGACTACCTCGAGCATGCCGGCTTCGGCGTGATCACCGCCACCGACGGCCCGTCCGCGCTGGCCGCCGTCCGCGTCCGAAAGCCGGACGTGCTCGTCCTGGACCTAGGGCTGCCGGGCATGGATGGGCTCGACGTGGCTCGAACGATCCGGCGCGACTCCGGCCTGCCCATCATCATGCTGACCGCCCGCGACGATGAGCTGGATCGGGTCCTCGGCCTGGAGATCGGCGCGGACGACTACGTCACCAAGCCCTTCAGCCCGCGCGAGCTCGTCGCCCGCATCCGGGCCATCCTGCGGCGGGTCGACCGCCAGGAGCAGCCCGGCGATCGGATCGAGGTCGGGGCCGTCTCCATCGACATCGCGCGGATGCGGGTGACGGTGGCCGGCCGAACAGTCGAACTGACGCCGACCGAGTTCCAGCTGCTGGTGACTCTGGCCCGCCAGCCCGGGCGCATCTTCACCCGGTCGCAGCTGCTCGACTCAATCCACGGCCTGGCCTTCGAGTCGTACGAACGGGCCATCGACGCCCACGTCAAGAACCTGCGCCGCAAGCTCGAGGACGATCCAGGCCGGCCCCGCTACGTTCTGACGGTCTACGGCGTGGGCTACCGATTCGCCGAGGAACCGGAGTGAGCGGCGTCCCAGACCGGGAAGAGGGGCCGGTCCCGCCGGCCGAAGGACGGCCGCCGAACGAGGGGCCGGGGCCGCCGGCCGAAGGACGGCCGCCGGACGAGTGGCCGGGGCCGCCGGCCCAGGGGCAACGGCCTCCGGACGCAGAGACGCCCGGCGACGACCGACTCCGCCGCCATGGCCGGCGCAGCCGCGACGATTTCGACCGCAGCCGCTTCGACCGATACCGAGGGCCTCACGATCACTGGCGTTACCACCACCCTCGACCGCGACCCAAGTGGTGGCCGCAGGACGAGCCCTGGCCACCGGTCGGGGAGTTCCCCTGGCGGAAGGTACGGCGCCAGTTCTTCATTCGGTTCGCCATCGGCGTGACGCTGATATCCGTCCTGCTGGGTGCGGGGCCGATAGTCGTGATCGCCCAGGTCTTGTCGCTGACCGGCGTTACCGGCGTTGCCTACCCGGCCGCTGCACTGATCTTCGGCATCCTGATCCTGCTCGCCGTGTCGGGAACGGCTCGAAGCGCGAGGCGTTTCGCCGTGCCGTTCGGCGACCTCATCGAAGCCACCGGCAAGGTCGAGGCCGGCGACTACACCGCTCGGGTCTACGTGCCGCGTCACGGCATGCGAGAGCTGCGCTGGTTGACAGATGCGTTCAACTCGATGGCGGCTCGCCTGGAGACCGACGAGCGGCAGCGCCGAACACTGCTGGCCGACGTCAGCCACGAGCTGCGCACGCCATTGGCCGTGTTGCGCGGCGAATTGGAGGCCATGATCGACGGCGTCCATCCCATCGACGAAGCCCACCTGACCGCGGCCGTTGACCAGATCGCGATGCTGACCAAGCTCGTCGAGGACCTCCGAACCCTCGCCCTGGCCGAGGGCGGAACGCTCGCCCTCCACAAGGAACCGACCGACCTGGCGATCCTGGCCGGGGAAACCGCGTCTTCCTTCGAGGTCCTCGCCGGGACGACCGGAGTGCGACTGGCCGTCCAGATGCCAGACGACCTGCCCCTCGTCGACGTGGATCCGCTCCGCATCCAGCAGGTCATTGGCAACCTGGTTGCCAACGCGCTTCGATACGCGCCGCGAGGGAGCGTGGTTTCGATCATCGGGGAGGCTGGCCCGCACAAGATCACGGTGTCGGTCACCGACAGCGGCCCGGGCATCGCGCCGGAGATACTGCCCCACATCTTCGAACGCTTCGCCAAGGCTGAGGACTCACGCGGATCGGGCCTGGGGCTGGCCATCGCCCGCCAGCTCGTAGAGGCCCACGGGGGTTCGATTCGAGCAGGGCGCCCGAGCGCCGGCGGAACGACCATCGCCTTCGATCTGCCCGCTCAAGCCGGGGCATGAAAGAGAGGCGACCGAACCCGGCCGCCTCTCCTGAATTGCGTCAATTGGCCGATCGACCGCCCACCGGCCGTGGCCACTCGTCAGCCGGGGAGCTGCGCGAGCGTAAGGCTGTAGGTGGCTGCGGTGCCATCCTGATGCTGAACCTTGATCTTGATCGTGTCACCGGGGTGGTATTTCGCGATCAGGTCGATGAGGGTCTGGCCGTCCGGCGTCAGAGTCCCGTTCACCGAGAGGACCATGTCGCCGACCACGAGTCCGGCCTTCGCGGCGGGCCCGCCGGCGGTTACCGTCAGGATGAATGGTCCGTTGGTGCCGTCGCGGAGCTCGACGCCCATGTAGGCACGGCCGGAGTTGGTCACCTTGCCGCTGGCGATGAGCTGATCCGCGATCGTCTTGGCCCGGTTGCTGGAGATGGCGAACCCGATCCCTCCGGCAGCGCCTCCGATCTGTGGATCGCTGGCTTCGAGCGTCGGAATGCCGACGACCTGGCCATTGAGATCGACGAGCGCGCCGCCGCTGTTGCCGGGGTTGATTGCAGCGCTGGTCTGGATCACGTCCGGCAGGGCGTTGCCCGCCGGTTCGCTTACCTGCCGGCCGAGCGCGCTGACGATGCCTTCAGTGACGCTCGACTGGAGACCCAGCGGGTTGCCCATAGCCAGCACGAAGTCGCCGACCGCGAGCTGCGAGGAGTCACCGAAAGAAGCCGGAGTAAGTCCGGTTGCGTTGATATGGATGACGGCTATGTCGTCGGGAGCGTAGCTGCCGACCAGCGTCCCGGCATAGACGTGGCCGTTCGACAGAGTGACTTTGAACGTCGTGGCCGTTCCGACCACGTGAGCGTTCGTGATGATGTCGCCTTTGGTGTTGTAGATGATCCCGGAGCCCAGCCCCTGGTCGGTCTCGATGACCACGATGGCCGGCGTCACCTGCTTGATCACGGCGACCATCTGGTCTTGCAGAGCCACGGCCGCCGATCCGGCCATCATCATCGAGGTTGCCGGCGTGGAAGTGGCCCCCGGAAGCAGATCCGGGAAGTTGGCCGCCGGGTTCGGGCTCGTGACCGCGACGACGGTGGCCGTCGCTTGAGGGCTGGCCGGCGCACGCGTCTTGAGACCCGTCGCGGCCGAACCGCACGCGGCCAGAATCATGGCCACTACCACGAGAAACGCGATTGGGGTGGCGATTCGGCGGCGGAGCGGCCGCGTGTCGGTCACCATGAGACTTACCTCCTGCGGGCCGCATTGCGGAATCCTGGCGGCCTCGAACGAGGGTCATGCTTGGTCCGGCCCCTGAACTGAACCTGAAATCACCGCCGCGAGTCGAGGCCGGCCATCCTGAGTGGCGCCGAGCGGGACGAGTTGCGCCCAGCGGGACGAGTCTCGAGCGGGGCCCGTCGCTGGTGGCGTCCGCCGGACGGATGCCGTCGCGAGGACGAGGAGCCCCGCGATCAGCCCCCGGCGCGTTCGTCTGCCGGATCGGCCTCGCTGAAGCAGGTCGACTCGAAGATCAGCAGCCTCGTAGACTCGTCGCGCCAGGCATCCCCAGGGAGATTCGCCTTGCGACACACAGCCTCGAGCATCTGCTCTTCGTCCCAGCCCATCTCGGTCGCGACCTGTGGAAGCAGCAGTGCCCGTCGCGCGCCCCGTTCCACGACGATGCCGTGGCGGCCCGCCACGAAACCGGCCGGGTCGGGCAGCGCGACCGGTGGGTCGAGGACCGAGACCTCGAGCTCCAGGGCCGGCAGCTCCGACTCATCGACGGGAAGGAAGCGTGGATCGTCCAGAGCCGCAGCCGCGGCCGCGTCGCGGACGTTCCGCCAGAGCGGGACTTCGAACCGCATCAGGCCGATGCAGCCGCGCAGCTGACCGCTTTCGTGGATCGTGACGAAGGCCGCGGCGGGTTTGACGACGCCGGCCGACAGCGATTCGACCTGCAGGTCGGTGAGCGCCATGCGGCGGACGGCAGCCTCGATCGACCGGCGGGCGATGTCCAGAAGCTGGCGCCGATCCTCTGCCTCGAGTTGCTCCACTGGCGGCCTCCCTGTGCTCCCCGCAAGAGGCTACTCGCAGGCAGACGCCGCGCCAGAGTCCAATGGCGCGTTCTCCGACGTTCTCCGCGCGCTTCCGAGTAGGGGCGCGTTCGATCGGCCGGCCGCACCGGCGCGCCTCATCCGGGCAGGTACCTCGGGCCGTTCGGCCCTGGAAACGGGCGGCCATCCGGGACGAGCATGACCGATAAGGAGCCGCCGTAAACTGCACATGGCCATGTCCAAGATGGTGTCGACAGCTGCCAGGCACGCAAGCCCCGCCATCCTCGGCCAATCCGAGGCCGATGGCGCGGTACGCTGCATTGCCTGCGCCCATCGATGCTTGATCCGGCCCGGCCGGGCCGGCATCTGCCGCGTCCGGGAGAACCGCGACGGCGCGCTCGTCACGCTGGTCTTCGGGCAGGCTGTGGCCGCCAACGCCGACCCGATCGAGAAGAAGCCCCTGTTCCACGTGTACCCGGGGAGCGTGGCCTTCTCCATCGCGACCCGGGGGTGCAACTTCCATTGCCTGAACTGCCAGAACTGGGCCATCTCCCAGGCCGACCGCGACGGGCTGGGGGTGCCGTCCTTCGCCCTCGCGCCCGCGTCCGTGGTGGCGGCAGCGCTGGCGGCAGGTTCTCGCAGCATCGCCTACACGTACACCGAGCCGACTGTCTTCATCGAGTACGTCCTCGAGACCGCGCGGCTCGCCCGCGACGCCGGCCTGGCCAACCTGCTGGTCACCAACGGTTACCAGACGACCGAAGCCCTCGATCTCCTGGGTCCGCTCGTCGCGGCCGCGAACGTCGACCTGAAATCCTTCGACGATCGGTTCTACCGGCGAGTCGTGGGAGCGCGATTGGCGCCGATTCTGGCGACCCTGGTCGGGATGCGGGAGCGCGGCATATGGGTCGAGGTGACGACCCTGTTGATTCCCGGACTCAACGACGACCCGGCCGGCCTGGAATCGCTGGCGCGCTGGGTCGCGACCGAGCTCGGGCCCGAGACGCCCTGGCACGTGAGCCGCTTCTTCCCGACGTACCGGCTGACCGACCTGGATCCCACGCCCGTGGCAACGGTCGAGCGGGCGGTGGAGATCGGCCGGGGAGCGGGGCTTCGCCACGTCTACTCGGGCAACCTGAGCGGTGGCGACGAGGACACCCTCTGTGCGGGCTGCGGCGAGACCCTGATCCGGCGCCACAGGTTCCACTCCACCGCTACGCCGGCCCTCGCTAGCGGGTACTGCTCGCGCTGCGGGCATGCCCTGGCCGGCGTCGGACTGGCCGGATTCGGCGCCCCGAAGGCCGCCGCGCCCGAGTGGGACGGAGCCGGCACGTGAGCGGGGCAACGTGAGCGCGGCGCCACGGCAGCCTGCCGTCGCAGGCACGTTCTACCCGGCCGAGCCGAAACGGCTCCATTCGCTCGTGGCCATGCTGCTGGCCGACGCAGCCCGGACGCCACGGCCGGACGGCCTGAGCCCCGACGCCGTTGCCGGCCTGCTCGTGCCCCATGCGGGGCTCGTCTATTCGGGGGCGATCGCTGCCAGGAGTTGGGCGCTGGCCGGCGAGATCGGCCCGGCCACGATCGTTCTCGCCGGCACGGACCATCAGGCCTGGGCCGACGGCGTCGGCGTTTGGGCGGGTGGGCCATGGCGGACGCCCCTGGGCGACATCCCCGTCGACGGCGAGCTGGCCGGCGCGATCGAGGCCCTGGGTCCGCCGTTTGCGCGGGACGACAACTCCCACCTGACCGAACACTCGATCGAGGTCCAGCTGCCGCTGCTCATTCGGGTTTGCCCCGAGGCCAGGATCGTGCCGTTGGCCGTGAGCCCGCGGCTCAAGAACCACGCCGAGGCCGGCCTGATGCTGGGGCAGCTGCTGGCGAGCAGGCGCGCCGCCGGCGAGAGCATTCTGCTCGTGGCCAGTTCCGATCTGGCCCACTACCCGCCCGCCTCGATCTGCGAGGAAACCGACGCCGAGCTGCTCCAGCCTCTGCTCCGACTCGACGCTGAGGAGCTTCGCACACTGGAGATCAGGGTCCTGCGAGCCAGCCGACCGGGACTGGTCTGCGGGCTCTGCGGCATCGATCCGGTCAGGGTCACCCTGGGCGCCGTGGCCGAGATGGGCGCGACGCGAGGCGTCCTGCTGGGCGCCGCAACCTCGGCCGATGCCGGCGGAGATCCCCGGCGCACGGTGGGCTACGCTGCCGCCGCTTTCGTATAGCCAGGACGCAGCCGAGCGCCCAACGCCGCGGAATCCACGCGGTCGCCGCGACAGGTGCGCCGGCCGGTTCTCCCCTGGCGGCGATTCCGCAATTCCTGTATATATGCCGTCCATGTTTCGCTCCGGTAGCTCCGGAAGAAGCTACGCCGGCAGCGCACCGCGCAAGGAGTTCTTATGTCATCGCAGATCGCCAGCGCGCCGGAGCACGCCGCGATCGAGGTCAACCCTCGCGCCCGGTTCGAGATCCTGGGCGCCATTCTGCTCGCCATGTTCCTCGGTGCGCTGGACCAGACCATCGTCGGTCCCGTCCTGCCGCGGATCTCGACGGAGCTGCAGGGCGCCGACCTGTACACCTGGGTCGTCACCGCGTACCTGGTGACCAGCACGGCCGCCATCCCCGTGTACGGCAAGCTGTCCGACTATTTCGGACGGAAACCGATGCTCCTGATCGGCATCGTCCTGTTCCTGGCCGGTTCGGTGCTCTCGGGCCTGAGCCAGACCATGTGGCAGCTGATCCTGTTCCGTGGCGTCCAGGGCCTGGGCGCAGGAGCCCTCTTCCCCATCTCTCTGGCGGTCATCGGCGACCTGTTCACGCCGGCCGAACGAGGCAAATACCAGGGCCTGTTCGGTGGCGTGTTCGGCGTCGCCTTCCTGGTGGGACCGTTCCTCGGCGGCGTCCTGACGGACAACCTCTCGTGGCACTGGATCTTCTTCGTCAATGTGCCTGTTGGGCTCGTTTCCTTGTACCTCATCGGCCGGCTATTGCCGATGGTCCACCCCAAGGATGCCCACCTGACGCTGGACGTTCCCGGTGTGATCACGTTCATCGGCGCCGTGGTGCCGGTCCTGATCGCCCTGACCCTGGCCGAAACCAGCGCCTGGACGGACCGCTACGTCCTCGGCTGGTTCGGCGTGGGCTTGCTGTTCCTGGTGGCATTCATCGTGGTCGAGGCCAGGGCCAAGGATCCGATGATCCCGCTCGACCTCTTCCGGAATCGCACCTTTGCCGTATCGGCCGTTGCGACCTTCTTCGCCGTCTTCGGCTTCTCGATCCTGATCATCTTCCTGCCGCTCTGGCTGCAGATCGTCAAGGGCGAGAGCACCACGGCATCCGGCTACCTTCTCTTCCCATTCCTCTTCGGGCTGATCTTCAGCTCGATCGCCGCAGGACTGCTCGTCAGCCGGACGGGTCGCTACAGGGTCCTGCTAGCGGCGGCCGTAGCCGTAATGGGCGTCGGGGTGTTCCTGTTCCAGAACCTGCGCGCGGATACCCCGTTCCCCGCGTTGGATCTGTGGATGCTGATCGCCGGTCTGGGCGTCGGCCCGACGATGGCCATCTTCACGCTCATCGTTCAGAACGACGTTCCGTTCGAGCGACTGGGAACGGCCACCAGCGACCTGACCTTGATGCGACAGATCGGCACGTCCGTGGGACTCACGATGGCCTTTACGCTCTTCCGGGAGAACCTGACCTGGACCTCAATCCGTAACGCGATCATGCACGCCGGGGCGCCGTCCGCCGCGGTCCCTGTGACGGCACCGGCAGCCTTCGACCCGAACCAGCTCATCTCGGTCGGCGGCTCGGTGTCCAGTGCGCTCGCCCAGGTTCCGCCGCAGCTGAGAGGAGCCTACGTGACGGGCTTCTATCAGGCCTTCTCGGAGGCGATCGCCAATTCTGTCTGGCTCGGCGTCGTGGCCGCGGGCATTTCCTTCGTCGCCGTTTTGGCGCTCAAGGAGAAGCCGCTCCGTGCGCACTTCCACGCCGACCAGGCAGCTCGTGCCGGGATCCACAAGGCGGCGCCCGGCCAGGCCGCAGGCGCCGCAGAGTAGGCCCGCCTCGGTCGTCGAGATCGTCGAGCTCAGGGGCCGCGGGCCTTTCCGGTCCTGCCGCCCCTGACATTCCGGGTTCGGTCTGGCCTCGTACCGGTCGTCCGCGACCTTGGCCCGCCGGCACAATCCGCCCCGATGGGCGAGAATGCCGTCGTGCTAGCTCGGCCCCACCTGGTTCTCTCGATCGCGGCAAGGGCCCTTGCCGTCCTGGCCATAGCCGCGGCGTGCAGCGGCCCCGGCGCGACCGCCTCGCCGACTCCGACGCCGGTCCCGACGGCGTCCGCCACGGCTTCCACGACGACCCTCGCTACGATCGCGCCCGGCACGAGCGCCTCACCAACCGTCGGGCCCTCGCCGACTTCAGCGTCTTCGCCGACGCCCGCGCCGTCACCGACACTCGCCGCCTCGCCGACGCCGGCGCAATCACCGAGCTCCGGCTCCAGCCTGCCGAACTTCCGCCACGTCTACGTGATCATCCTGGAGAACAAGAGCTACGGCAGCATCGTCGGCGCGGGCAACGCGCCCTACCTGAACTCGTTGATCGCTCGGTACGGCCTGGCCACCAATCTGGACGCGGAGACGCATCCGTCGGAGCCCAACTACATCGCCCTCACCTCCGGCGGTCTGCAGGGATCGGACAGCGACGGCACTTACAACCTCAACGCGCCCAACCTGTTCGACCAGATCGACGCCTCCGGTCGAACGTGGCACGTCTACGCTCAGGGTTACCCGGGCGGCTGCTACAAGAGCTTCCAGGCCAGCGCCGTGGCGGACGGTACGGGAGCCGTCGGCGACTACGTGCGCAAACACAACCCCGCGATCAGCTACACCTCGATCAGCGGCAACTCGGCGCGCTGTGCCCAGATCACCCACCTGACCGGCTTCGATCCGGCTGCCGCTGATTTCGAGATGATCATTCCCAACGAGATCAACGACATGCACAGCAGCTCGACGAGGGCGGGCGACGACTTCCTGCGGGACTTCGTGCCGCAGATCACGGGCAGCCCGGCCTTCGCGAATTCGCTCCTTATCATCACCTGGGACGAGGGGGCGGGCAGCGACACGAAGGGCGGAGGCGGACACATAGCCACGATCCTCGCCAGCCCCGGCATGCCGCCCGGGTCCCGCTTCACCGACGCGGCCACCCATTATTCGATCCTGCGCACGATCGAGCTGGCCTGGGGTCTGCCACTCCTGGGCGCGGCGGCCACGGCCTCGACGGTCACGCTCCCCTACTGAGCGGCGAGCGAAGGGGTCTAGATCTAGGGGGTATACAACTCGGCTGTGGCCAGGTTCTCCCCTCGATTGTCCATGCCCCCAACGATCAGCACGCGGCCGTCTTTGAGGAGAGTTGCGGTGTGACCGACGCGCGGGGTGGACATCGGGGGGATAGCGGTGAACTGGCCGGTCTTCGGGTTGTACAGACTGGCAAACTGGAAGATCGCGTTGTAGCAATTCCCTCCGGCGATGAGGACCTGGCCGTCGACGAGCAGCGTCGCGGTGGAGCCCGTAAGGGGCGGGCAGGTCATCGAGCCGGTCTTGCGGAACCTGCCGGTTTTCGGGTCGTAGATCCCGGCTCTGGGATTCTCATCGGGGTTCTGCCCTCCGGCGATGAGGACGCGACCGTTGGCGAGCAGCGTGGCCGTGTGGCCCATGAGGGCGGTGGCCATCGAGCCGGTCCGGCTGAACCTGTCCGTCTTCGGGTCATACACCTCGGCCGAGGAAAGAAGCCCAGAGACACTCTGCCCTCCGGCGACAAGGACGCGACCGTTGGTGAGCAGCGTGGCGGTGTGGCCAGAGCGAGCGGTGGTCATCGAACCGGTCCGACTGAACTTGCCGGTCCTGGGGTCGTAGAGCTCTGCGCCGGCGTACGCCTTTCCATTCACTTCGCCTCCGGCGACGAGGACGTGACCGTCCCTCAGCGTCGTCACGGTCTCCCCGTACCGCAAGTCCTGCATAGCCCCTGTCACGGAGAAGCTGTCGGTCGTTGGGTCGTACAGTTCCGCCGCGGCCACCATCTTGCCCGACGCTTCCCTGGATTCACCCAGCAACAGGACGTGTCCATCAAGCAGGGCGGCCGCATACCACACCCAGATGAGATCCGGCGGCGATGCGGTCGGACTGAAGGTGCCGGTCTTCGGGTCGTAGATCTCGCCTGTGCGACCGGGAACGGCCCCTCCGGCGATCAGGACGCGACCGTCGAGCAGGAGCGTGGCGGTTGTCCCCGGGTGAGGCCAGGTCATCGAGCCGGTGGGGCTGAACCCGCGTGGGGACGTTGGTGAAGGCGTTGGACTCGGCGACAACGTCGGCGTCGCCCGGGCAATTGGGTGTGGGGTAGGCGTTGCCCGAGCCGTTGGCGCTGGGGTCGGCGGCGGCCTCGGCGTCGAAGCCGCGGTGGGCGATTGCGTCGGTGTCGAGGCCGCGGTGGGCGATTGCGTCGGTGTCGCGCCCGCAG
>Ga0182011_10001369_pt1 | contig 21342 bp, 15 predicted proteins | sample 711E1DmetaG_FD_120481 | JGI IMG/M metagenome (GOLD analysis project Ga0182011, IMG submission 120481) | Permafrost microbial communities from Stordalen Mire, Sweden - 711E1D metaG | ecosystem: Environmental > Terrestrial > Soil > Wetlands > Permafrost | place: Sweden: Stordalen | collected... | reverse complement strand
GGATTTGCATGCAGGTCTCGCTCATTGTGCGATCCGAATGAGATAGTCGCTGGCTTATGTCCTGGAAATGCAGACAATGTATGCTGTATAATCAACCCGTGCAAAGACAAAAGCGATAATTCAATCTGCGGCGATGGATATGTATGCGTCAATCATGTCTGCAGCACAACAAAAACAAATTGCGTTGCCAATTACGGCTCGCAAGGATATGATTGCAGGCAGAATTGCGCAAGCGAAAAAACAATGGCAGGCCCTGGATTATGCCCCGCAGGGATGCAGTGTTGCCAAATATGAAATATTCAGACAAAAATATGAAACATCCGGACAAAAAAATCAAAATCTTTATATATTGCGAATACAAAAAATGCATGTCAAGAGTTAAAAATCATATGCGGAGTCAAAAAGAGTGAGTTTCATGAAATTTGATAAGAACGTCATTGCATTGAGCGCTGCCATCATCATTGTCGTATTTATGATTTCTGGATGCGATGGGATAAGCTCAGGAAATAATCTATATAACAGGAAATATTATCAAGGATATGACAGCCTGCAATTATCATTCCTCACAGACAGCCCTCCAAGCACATTCCTATATGATCCGACATCGACGCAAAATGAGATCCCTGTTGTCGTGCAGGTCAAGAATCTGGGCGCTGCTGACACTTATGGTGTATTGTTCATCCATGGCTATGATCCTCATATCATGCAGGTCGCAGGAGGGCAGCTCCCTGGTATCGGTAATGTGAATACTGGCGGCACAGGATCTGGATGGTATTTCAGCTTAAGCAATGTCTATATAGGATTGGCAGGAGGAGGCACTAATGTGAACGTCGGATTCACAAGCCCTAACGGGAATGTCTATGGGCTCAATGCATTCACCGCAAACGGCCAACTGAAGAGCATGACGATCAGGGCAAATCCTGGACGCATAGGATATGGGCTTGGCCAAAAAATATTCTCGATATTCACAAGCAGCAACAACGGATTTGGATGGAATGCTCCTATCGCATTGCAAGGAGACACTCCTGATACTCCAGGAGGAGACATGCAAGCTTATGATTTCCCGACATACATCATTAATCTTCCTACATCTCTTGAGGAATTCCAGCAACCGATAATGGTAACTGCATGCTATGATTACGCCACCAGATCCACCACCATGATATGCATAGACCCTAAGCCGACTAGTGCAGTAAGAAAGCCTTGCACCCCAAGGAGCGTAAGCCCTGGAGGAGGACAAGGAGCTCCTGTCTCAGTCACAAGGATAGATGAGATATCAAGCTCATTAAAGACTGTATTCACGATCTATATCCATCATAACAAGCAGGACACATTGGATGAATTATGGGACTTGAACAGCCTATGGAAATGCAATCCAGAAGCCCAGACACTCGCAAAATCCACAGACATGGATGTCGTATATGTGAATTATGTGCAATTATCAGGACAGCCAGTCACGTGCGCATCCGACGGCAGGATCAGGCTAGACTCAGGAGGCAACGGCCAGATATCATGCACTGCAGTATTTGATGGGCTCACGAACACAGCATATGAGGCTCCGCTAGAGATAGAGCTATGGTACGGATATTCAAAGAGCATCTATAAATATGTAGACATAAAAAGGGTATCTTGATCAATATATCGAGTATCATTATCAATAAAGTATCATCATGATCAATAAATCATCAGCATATTTGATTGACATAATCAATATATTTAAATTCGAGGACATATAAGAGCCATATAATACCATATAATATTGTTAATAATATGATAATCCATAAAACAATATAAAATAATTCGTAAAACAAAATAAGACTATTCAAAAAAAAAAAATATAACAATTCATAAAACAAAATTGATAATACGACAAACAGGTGATGTATAATGGAAAAATATTCAATAGGACTATTGTTGATAGGGCTTTTGCTTTTCGTGGTCGGCTGTTCTACAACTTCTACGACAGGCGGCACTGCATTCATCGGCGGAACGCAAGGGCTCAAGACAGATTTCATGCCAGGCAATCCTCCTGATGCAATATTTGACGGAGGCCAGTCACAATTCTCTATCGTCTTAAGGCTAGAGAATGTCGGTGAAAGCCTTGTCGATACAGGCGCAGGATATGTCCAGATCAACGGCCTTGATCCAGGCACTTATGGCACAAGCAGCTTCAAGCAGGATATAAGCACTGCTATCGAGCCTGCAAAGAAGAATTTCGACGGCTCGACATTGAATGGCGGAATAATCACTGTAGAATTCGGGCCATTGCAGTATGGTCCTGTCATAACAGGAAACCTGCAGCAGACGGTCTGGGCAGACATATGCTACAAATATACTTCGACAGCCACGGCGCAGCTCTGCATCAAGAAAGATCCTCAACTATTGCTCAGCGACAAGAAGATATGCGAAGTAGAAGGAGAGAAGAGCCCTCAAAATTCTGGCGCGCCTATACAAGTCACGTCATTGAAAGAGAATTTTGCAGGCAACGGCAAGATAGGCCTAACATACACGATCACTCATGTAGGCTCAGGAGATAACTTCTTTGATGATCGAGCCACAGTATGCAATGATGTCGAGAGCAACAACCAACGAGGAGTCGTGCATGTCGTGATCAAGCCTGTGACCCTTGGAGGAAGCACAGTAACTCCAGTATGCTCTGGCCTTTCTGAAGGCAACGGCAATGAAGGGTATCTGAGATTGTTCAAAGACAACTCAGGAAAAGAAGAATACCCACTGTATTGCACTCTAGATGCAAGCTCTACAGACAGCATATTCCAGGTACCTATAGATGCGACATTCACATACATGTATCTCCAGCACGTCCAGAAAGCGATAACAATAAGGCACATCGCACAGTAAGGGAGACAAAACTTGGATAGAGATACTTTTTATTTTTTTTATAATTTTTTATTAATTTTTAATGATCTTTTATCATTATTTTAATAATTTTCATAATAATATATTATTTCTAATTCTAATCACGGCAATAAATTGGCAATGAGCCGCAACTATTTAGAATTAATCAATATAAAATTTGCTAATAAGGATTCCAACTGCAAAAACTCATCAGAACCTTCAACCATCCTGAACTCTATCTCTGCGCATTCTTTCACCATCTGCAACTTCTTTAGATCATCGATCTTCAATTTCCATACCTCTTTGTGCAATTGCTTTATCAAATCAAGGCCTGAGAGACCATAATTAAGCATAGTATCGAGCAGTTTCGCCTTTGCTTTTGCAAAATCATTCTTGACAACCAATTCGAGTATCTCATTGATCTCTTTCGGCCTTGCAAAGCCTGCGACCTCAAACACCACCTCCTCTGTAATCTTTGTGCCCATCACAGCGCATGCCTGCAATATGTTCTCTAATTTCCTGCAGTCGCCTTCAGAGACCTCGACAAGGGCATGCTTTGCCTTCTCATCAATCGATAATTTCTCGTTTTTTGCAATATGATCGATAAGATCGAAGACGTCTTCCTGCGCCAAGGGCTTGAAGCGGAAGACTGCGCACCTTGACTGTATAGGCTCTATTATTTTTGAAGAATAATTGCATGATAATATGAAGCGACATGTCTGAGTATAATTCTCCATCGTCCTTCTGAGCGCCTGCTGTGCCTCTTTTGTGAGCGCATCACAGTTGTGTACTATCACATCATTTGCTATAAATTTCTTATTTTCTGTAGACAGACAATAAACCCATTCCGGATCTTCAATTTTCTTTAGTCCAGTAACATAATAGTAGGAAGTATCAGAGTAATACAATGAATCTTTCCATGCTGCAAAATAGGGTACTGACCTCAATGAATAAATATGTTTGCCTAACGATTTTTTCCATGTAAGATACTGTATCGTGTCTTTTGAAGCCTCTTCTTTATATTTACAGTAAGAATAGCCTATATTTTCCAGGAATCGCAATATATTATCGCGACTATTTAGAATTCTCAATTCTCCTCTGAGAGCATGAGTGCCATCCTTTCTAGGATAAAGTCTGTTGCTAATCAAAATCCTTGAATTTATGCCGAACTCTGACAGTAATAATTTAAATTGACTTAAATATATTTCTAGTTCATTTCTCAATGCAATATCCTTATGTTGCACGAATAATATTGGCTTAATGGTTCTTCCCTGGAATTTAGGACAAGAGCCTTCGCCCCCGAAAAAAGAAGAGAGGAAAGCGCGCTTAATATCTGATGTACCATTCAATATCCATTTAGGAATATTATAATGCTGAGCTGTCTTCTTGCCCACAGGAGCTCCCAGAGAATAGAAAAAGCTTAACAAGTCAATCTTATAAGCTCCGAAAGACCAGCATTCGCCATTCTTCCATCTAGAATATCTTATGTTGCCTAACGAATAATAACCGAGAGCATTTATGTCCTTACGTATTGTACGCAAATCTTCATCTTTTCCTGAGAAAAATAATTGTTTTGCCTTAAGGCTTAGGGTACCATCACTAAATAAATGACCTAAAATCCTAGCAGCGATTATTGCATTATCATGCTGTAATGGATAAAGATTTTTTGAAGATAATTGCGTGATGACATACTCATCATTGCTACGTTGTGTGCGTTTTATCTCGTATAATTGTTTTAATGAATCATGTAAAGGTGCATTTAGTTTGAAGACACCTTTCTCTTGTCTGACCAACTCTTTCTCAAGCAACGATATATAATATTCATTTTTTGATTTTGACAATAAAGAAGATAACTTGGTTGTGGCAATCCCGGACTTTTTTGTTAGTTCGTTTCTTGATAATCCTTCAGCATGCGTCGAGAGCAGTTCTATGATTGCTTTTTCTGGAGAGTGTGTTATGTATCTTTCTTTCTTTTTTATTTCTTGAGGCAATCCTATCACTTGGTAAATTATAGGCTCAGCCGGCTCTACGATAGGAACGCTGGATGCTGATAAAGGACATAAAACCAACTCGCCTTTTCTAATGTTTCTGGCCTCTATCCATCCTGCAGGTGTGAGAAGCATATGATTACCTGTGAGCTTAATAGTTTTGTCATGTATACTTAGTTCATAGAATCCATTTGCTGGATCATGAGGTATTTTTATAGCATTGGATATGTTGACAAATGAAAACTCTCTATTATCATCAACGGATAATACTTGTGAGTTTTTGATGTCTTTTTTCTCCACAAATTCTCCTATTTTCATAGTGTATTCGCCAGATTTATCTCTCAAGGTTATTTTCGAATCGTATTCAAGACATTCATCAAGATATATTATCTTGAATGGCACGTTGCCTATGGCTTTTGTCCTTGCGAACTCCTTGACCTTCACTCTTATCACATCTATGCCTCTTTCATCAGATGCGTTCAGCTCAAGAAAATTCTCATGCCAAGAATCCTTGTATAATTGCTTGACTGTGACTATCGATAATGTAGTCTTTCCCACGCCTGCAGGGCCTGCAAACAAAAGATGCGGCATATTCTTCTGCTCGACAAAGGCCTTCACTCTCTTGACAATATCCTTTTGTCCTCTTATATCCTTGAATTCGCTTGGCCTGTATTTCTCTGTCCACATAGAATATTCCATAAGGAAAAGGATTGTTCAAGAGTTTAAAAAGTTGATTGAGAAAGAAGGATATGCAATATCCCTGTTCATATTTCGATAATCTTTTTCTGTATCGGGGTCGTGATAATCAATTTCCAATTTTGAGTAATATAAAAATCAATCTCGCTTCTAGCACCGAATCTGTTTTTTAAGTATATTCCGGGCTCTATAGTATAGCCAAGATTAATGTGCAATCTCTTATTGTTAGAGTGTTTAATCCTGCCATAGATTCCGTGCGGGGATGTGAAACCGATGCAATGCCCTGTGCTATGCTTAATGTTCGCTCCATAGCCACCATCTATAATCACTTTGCAGGCCACTCTATCTATCTTTGCTCCTGTAGGGATGATGCGTTTCTTCAATTGATTCTTGATATATCTTATGCACGAGTCTCTTGCCTTGAGGACAATATTAAAAATTTTGATTGCTTCTGAAACAGGTTTGCCTTTAGCACCCATCCATGTTATATCTGCAAATGGCACTCCCGGCAGTGATCCGACACGCCTACCCCATATGTCAATCAAAATCAGAGAATTATTCTTTAGAGTTGAAGATTTCTTGGCAGGAAAATAATGCACATACGCAGTATTCTTGCCAAATGCCACTATAGGAGGATCCCTATCAGACTTTAGATTGTTTTCCTTAAATTTTCTTAAGATGAACTGAGAAACTTCATACTCAGAGATATTTTTACTCAAGGAGATATGCTTAAACGTCTGTCTCATTATCCTGTCTAATTTCTGTGCAGTATCCTTATGCTCCGCAATTTGTCCCTTGTTCCACATCAATCACGCGTCATCTAAGAAGTATAAAAATTTTATGAAAAATATTTTATAATTTACCCTGTCACATTCGTGTCCCGATCTCTTAGCATCGCTGTGAGATATTCCCATAATCCTGTAGGCTTTTGCGTCTTGATTATCAATGCGCCGTAGGCAGTGCTCATCTCCATAGGCTTTGCCATCTGCGCGATATAATCATAATTTATCCTGTTGGTGTTCGAATCGCTGCCTGTATAATTTATCCAAAGATATGTCAATATGGAATAATTATACTCGTCATACTTTGCTTCTTCCAGGCCTGTGACGCTCATCGAAGAATTCCTGAGAAGATATATCCTGTCGAAGTTTGTCGTGAAATTCATCAGCCCATAATCTTTCCTTGTCGGAGGATAGCCGAATATGCCTCTGAAGAAGTTCCTTATGCTCTCCCATATCGTCGGCTCAAGAATATGGATACTATTGCTTGATATGAGAAAATATTTTGTCCTGTTATTATAATATACCCTGAGGTGATTGTCGTTACGGCTTACCAACTGATAAAAGTCTGTTCCTGGCTCAGGCTGTATCAAGTTAAGGCCTGCGGCGTATTCAAGTCCCATATCTCCTGTTATATTATACAGCAAGCCATATTGCGATCCAATATCATTGTCTAGCATATTGTCCATATATTCCTTATTCGCTTCTTTTGGGACTATGCCTATGACAGATATTTCTCCAGGATCATTGCCTGATTTGGATTTTTTTATTATAAGGCCGCACGCTGCTTCAATCATGCTATTATATGCTTTTGTATTGAAGACTTTGTCTGGCTCATCACAAAATATTATGTACTTATCATCTTTTTTTATCTCCTGCTGGGCTATCCATTGCATTGCTGAGGCTACGACGTATGATTTTGTCGCCCATTCCCCATTGAGGCAATAATGGTTGCCTTTATCTAGTTCAAAGGCGTCATTTACAAATGTCGCATTAGGTATGCAATCATAAGAGACGTTCCCATATATATTGTTATATGTCGTGTTATCATAATTTGCAGTAGAATTCACGAAACATTCTGATTCCTGGGCGCAGTAGCCAGAATATTTGTTGTCCCAATCATATTTTATTGAGCTCGGAGCCCAGTATGAATATGCATTAGCGCTATCGTTGTTAAGGACGCATCTGTATCCTCTTGCATATCCTAAATCAGCATACGAGGAGTTGACATGCTCATTTGTCCAGTTGAAATATGCTGAATCCAAGACATTGTTCCATATAGGGCTTTTCTGAGAATCATTCATATAATCGAAACTGTCTACGCACTGGTTGCCATCCCAGCACCATCCATCAGGGCAGCAGCCTGTAGCAGCATCAAAGTTTCCTGTATAATCATAATGCACCTGGTCGTCATAGAATTTGGAGTCGCGCAGCGAGATGTTGTCAAGATATATCCCTTGATCTGAGCAAGAGCCGACCATGACCTTTAATCGCAGTTCCTTGTAATATGCATCTGAATCATTATATTTTCCAGGATCTACATGGAATATTATATTCGCTGCGTCCCATCCTGTGGCTGCGCCTATGAGGCCAGGACTGTTCTGGTCTATCTCCTGCGTAACAGCAAAGCATTTATCCACAGGCTGCCATGTCGTTGCGCTGACGCACGATGTCATCAATGATATGTTGAACTTGCAATTGCCTGGATTGAACACCATCGCTGATAATACATAATTATTCCCTGCCTTTAATGTGAAGCTCTTAGTCTCATTTGTAACAAAACTGGAAAGGCCTTTTGTAAACATCTTATTATCAGACGTCAAGCTCCAAGTGCCGGCAAGATCCCATCCATCGACACCGCAATCAGCAATGCAATTCTTGCTATTCTCGTATCTGTTCTGGCAGGTGCCGTCGCCGCAATATGGGGCTTTGACTGTAACAGACTTACAGTCTGCACTGCAATAAGAACAATCAGCACCTCCATATGTCACAGAACATGGCTTACCATTATACTCTATATCTGTAACATAACCTAATGGATTCGTTACAGTACCATTATCACATTGCTCATAAGCACTGTCTATGTGTTTATCTCCGCAATAATTGCACTGAGAGATATCGAATGTACATCCATTGACAGTAGGAGAGGGCGAAGTGCATAACAGGTTCCCATCATCATATAAATCAAGCCCAAAGATTGATCCTACAGACTTGCAACTATTACCTTTCAGATCTGGCCCATCACACTGCTCTCCAGATCCTGCAACCTTATCGCCGCACGAGAGGCCGCATACTCCTTGTATGCACGAATTTCCTGTAGGGCATACATTTCCACAGGCGCCGCAATTCTGCAATTCATTGCTAAGAGTGGGATAAAATTTATGGTCGCAGCAATATCCTCCATCTGATACATTATAGAAATCTGCGCCGCATAAGCAATAATATTCAGGACCATAACCACCTTGATTAGTCGCTGTGTCAGAGAGTATATTGCTACAATTAAGGTGAGTATCATAACCTCCAGCGCTTACCGGCCAAGGCTGCCATTTAAGATAATCAGAATAGTTTATGCATTGTCCATGATAACCTTCTCCTATGGCTGCACTTGGAGCGCAACCAAAACCCCATGTTTCAATGGTCGAGTTAGGATATACAGCTACACAATAACCTGATTGCCAATAATATGATGCGCCTTTGTTGTTGCAATCAGCTTCTGTCTCTGTAGAAAAATCTTCAGGACCATGATCAGTTGTGGCCTGACAGCACCCATAGACATCTCCAACTTTTGCAGAGGCATTGCCAGACAATAAGACAATCTGCAGTGAGATAGTGAGTGATATTACTAACAGGAGCACCAATGATAATACAAGATTGTTCCGTATTCTATCCAAAACACTATTTTTCATTTTCATTAATTTTCCTTGCCTTTTTATTTTAAGCTATTACTTAAAGTCGTGCAGATCCCTACATCACAATACTCGCTATTACAATCAATATCGCTGGCGCACTTTTTGCCATCGATACACTGTGCACAGTTCCCTCCACAATCGATATCTGTCTCTTTCCCATCTTTCGCATTATCATTACATGAAAGATCTTCTCCGCTGAAATTCCCATTATATATTATCTCTCCGCCTGGTGGCGCTTCTTTGAGTTGTATGTTCATGCCTGATATCGATGAAGGCATGGATGCCGATAAAGGCACTGTCTTGTATAATGTCGTATTGAAATAATTATATCCTGGAATATATTCTCTCCATACATTGTCCATGCAATAATATGATCCTGCCATCGCGCATTGATTCATGATATTTTTTGTGACTAAAGATTCCTTGCCTATCTTATCATTTCCGTTGAAGCTTGGCTCCAATGCATTGTATTTCCCTGGACTGACCTGGCATCCTATGAATGTGTTGTTGAAATACAACAAGTCTTTGTATATATAATCCTTTAGACCAGAGTTCGAAGTATCTATGACACCTTTTGCCTTCCATACTGTCCAATCAGGCATCATCAATGTACCGTTGAAGCATCCATTATCTGTATCATTGAAGAACTCACCATAATTATCTAATTTAGTATCATCGCCGCAGCATTGGCTGCCAGTCCATCCGAATGATCCTTGGGAATTACATGTCAATTTATACGGCCCATAATCTTCCCATTTCCAATCAGTTCTTGGCGCATTGAAAGGAGCTAATGCAAGGTTCGGATCCAAGTCAGGTATCCAAGTGCCGAATCCTCCTGTGCAATACATATTCTTAGAATTATTCTGAAGATCAGTCCCATTAGGTGTGACGATGATATTGTCTATGAGCAAATGTATGTCCCCTGATTGTCCTGGACTCCTATTGAAATCCAATTCCTTGAATGTATGATCTATCGTCTTATCGATAGGCACGACGACATGATGCCATCTCATTGTCTTATCCCCTCCAACAAGATATTGTGATAAGTTTCCCATAAACCGTCCATTGAACCATAATTCAGGTATTTGCTGATCATATGCAATATCAAACTCTAGATATGTGAATTGCGACAGGTCCAAGCCTTTATCTGTGAACTCATTCGAAGATATCTGAGCTGCAGAGCTAGAGGTTATAGTATACCGCTTCATTATATCCAATAATGTCCCATCTGTCCCGAATTTATCAAAATTCATTATCGTGTGGAATACTGCACCAGAAGAGAATACTCTATTTGAAGAGTAATCAATACCGACTTTTCCGTTAAGCCTTTGAATATTTGGGCATGTCGCATTATTCTCACAACAATCTCCTAATACATCTTGGCCATTCTGCTTAAAGCATTCAAAAGAATCAGGTGAGATTGACGAATACCATAACAGTTCGCTGTCCAGATTTGCTGCAAGGCCACCAAAACAGCATGTCTGCTCAGAGCCTGTAATGGTCTTATCATCGCCTAGGCAATCGCTCTCTTTAGGATCATGCAACTTTCCTCCTTCATCTGTGCAATTCGATTCATCAGAAATTTCATTCGGTATATCTGCGATATCTGCGCAGGCCGCATTGGCTCCATAGCAGCATCCGCCTGGCTTTGCGTCAAGAGTTGTTCCTTCGGTCGTCTGTACATAAATCCCGTTCTTGCACACTTGAGTGCTTTTATCACAGCGAAGATCGCGATTTGGTTGACCTGCCTGTTTGTTGCAGGATTTTGAATAATCATATAATGTTCCATTCAAATAACTAGTCAAATCAAACATGTAAGGATCTTTGATGAACTCTTTGCTGCCTCCAGGAGTAGCTATCTCAGGATTGCAAAGATATGTTGTTAATGGTTCAAGTGCTGTTCCACACAAATCATTTGTTGAGTCAAGAGTATCTGAAAAGTCAACACCATAACAAGATTTTACGCAATCACGGAATTGCGAAACATCAACTGATGGTGATACGCCATTGCTATGCGCACAGCAATAAGTGTCTGTTGGAGATTCACAGTCATGAAATACCTTCCCTAGATCATTGAATGTGATTGCCGTCAATACATCTTTGCAGAAGACCTTATTGTTTCCTGCAGCAGATGGGAATGTTCCATATTCTTTTATCTCTTTGCTGCCTAGACCGCCTTTTCCAGTCGCGTTGCAGAAGAACCAGTTATTACCATTAGAAATAGAGTCGACAAATCCGAATGGCGTCGCAGAAGTAACGATCTTGAATGCATTCTGTGAAAGTGCTGCATTAAGCCATGTATAATTTAGTTTTGACGCAGTCGCATATGTGATGCTTGCAGCCGCCAAATCATAGCACATGTATTGATCAGATGTATCTACAAATCCGAAATCCTCCAATGCATTGAATGGATTATAATAATTATTATCATATTTCTCGATCCTGAGATTATCGAAAAATACTGAAGAATCTACAGAATTAATATTGTATAAAAATATGCTTACAGGATTCTGCAATACTGTAAATGTGCCGTTGAGGAGTTCCCATCTGTTCTTGTCCCATTGAAAGGTTCCTACCATACCGATCCTGCTAGCATCCATCATCACGATATTTGCTTGAGCGTAATTATCTGCGCCTTGTGAATATGCCCACACAGAATAATAATATTTTCCAGGAGCAAGATTGATGGAGATATTAGCGTACGTTGGAGTGAGAGGATCACTCAGCCTTGTTATGTTAAGAGCACATTTTCCTACCATATAATATCCAGGAAGATTAGTTGCCTGACAATTAGTGTTAGATGAAGAACAAACCCAACCAGCAGGCATCCCGCTGCATCCTATTGTTCCATCAGCCATCCTCTCAAAATTCCCATTCCATGGATCATCATCACCGCAGCATGCATCATTGCCATTCTGTGCAGACGGCAGGAACCAAGAAGAATATTGCCTAAAATCTCCTTTAGGAGGATATGCAGATATATAACCATAATTGATAGAAGGACAGGCACCTGGGCCAAGACTGTCTGAAGTTATATTGAAACATGCGGAATCATTCATATCAGTAAAGCCATTGCCATCATTATCAATGCCATCATTACATACAGAAATATCGCCCCCAGGATAATACTCTTTAAGTTCATTTACATCACACTTAGTTATCGCTCCATCAGCCCCTTTTTGTGAAGTATACGCTGCACCACTACAACTATTTCCGTTAGGTCCTCCTCCTGGAAACTCAGAAATGAGATCTAATGAATTCTGACCAGTACCGCACACAACACTCTTCGAAGAAGCATCCCTAATATAGAATTCTGCGCTTCCACCATTTCCTCCACCACCAGCTCCACCATTACCTTGTTCGTGACACTGAGTTCCGACTTTCTTACAGCCCCATGAATACACCGTACACTGTCCTGTACCTCCTACACCACCAGTACCACCAGGAGCACTTATCTGGGATGAAGAATCCAAAATCGCTTTGTCAGTATAAACAACAAGTTTACCGCCACCGCCACCGCCACCGCCACCGCCGCCAGGAAGCGTGACACCAAATTTTCCTCCTCCATCTCCATTGGCACCGGCTAATTTTATCTTAGCATTAGCGTTAAGAATAAAATTGTGTGTATATAATATTAATAGTCCTCCGCCCTTTCCTCCTGAGGAACTATATAACAAAGGTGCGAAATTAGATATTGGCAGTCCATACAAAGTTGTTGTTCCGGTTGCTCCTCTAGATAATAGTACTCCTCCAACTCCGCCATTGAGACCACCTATAGCTGTTGTATAACAGCTTCCTGCACAGCCTTCGCTAGGGGCTCCTGAATAACCGCTCCCGCCGCCTGCACTTCCCATAGTTATCGCCGTCACACTCAATGTCTTTCCACTATCAACAGTAAAATCACCGATATAATAAACTCCAGGATAAATGGTCTGATCTGCATCAATCTCACAACCAGGTCTTTGAGAATTATCTCCTGCATAAATTTTTATTCCGCCTTTACAATTGATTACGGCTCTACCAGCATCTTCAGGAGCAAGAGCAGTATTGTCCCTATAATAGCAATTTCCGTCACCTAAATCAACTTTAACACTTCCAGAAGTTAATAAACAATTCGGATCATTATTTGTATTCTTGGCACTAGACATACACACGTAATTAGGACCAGAATCAGGATTTGGATAGAAGCAATTATAATTATATGCCATTACATCCGTCGCGTCTATCAACATCACAAAGAAGCCTAAAAATATCAAAACCAAGAGTATGCAAATAATCCTCTTTTTTCTGTTTGTTGTATTGTTTTTCAACTAACTACACCACACCTTACTTTTTAGTGTATCTTGAGCTTGAGTATTTTTAAAGGTTACGAATCCGAAGGGTTCATAACCTCAAGATGCAATCTTGAAGTTATTGCTTTTCTGTTCTCTATTTTGTGGATAGCTTCCATCTTGTTTGTAGTGATATGAATATTTATATAGCCATTATATATCTCAATATCATCAAAGGTGATATTCATGAATAAGAACAATATTATTATCGTCAGTTTATTGCTTGTTTTTAGTATGGCACTGCTTGTCGGATGTACTGTTAAGAACAGTCCGCTTCCTGGAACAGGCACTGGAACAATTCCAGGCAATCCGGTCATTTCTAGCGATCTTTCAAGTAATTTATCAGCGACACAAGAACTAAAGAAATTTAATAGTGTTGTCGAGCTGCAATCTTTTCTAGCCCAAGAGTCTTTGAATTCTCAGTCAAATACTTTAAGAGCTACAGGAGCTGCCAATGGTGTTGCGCAAGATATTGCCGCGCCTATGGCCAAATCAATAGAATCTGGTGCAGGAGCCGGCGCTACTGATTATTCGCAGACCAATGTCCAGGTCGCTGGTGTTGATGAGGCAGATTTTGTCAAGAATGATGATAGATATATCTATATGATTGCAAATAATGAATTGATAATCGTTGATGCAAAGGACGCAAAGAATGCAGACATCATCTCTACAACGAAATTCTCAGAAAATACTGCGGATTATGTGAATTATCTTAGCGCAAAAGAATTATTTGTCAATAAAGACAAGCTAGTCCTATTTGTTGAAGGGAATGAGAAAGCATATTATTTCAATAAATACGACATAACCCCTCAGCAGACATATAGGCAGAAGACATTTGTATTGACTTATGATATCTCGGACAGGAAAAATCCTAAACTGCTCGATAAATCATCAGTCTCTGGATCTTATTTCAGCTCTAGGATGATAGGAGATTTTGTCTATCTTGTGACTCAAGAGGGCGTCAATAATTACTTATACGTGAATCAGCCGCTTGTTATGAGCGGCGTCAAGACGATAATGCCTGACATATATTATTTTGACAACCCTGACCAGAATTATCAGTTCAACACTATAACATCATTCGACCTGAAAGATGACAGTGTCGTAGACAGCAAGACATTCATGCTAGGATACAGCAATACATTGATGGTCTCAGAGAACAACATCTATATAGCATATCAGAAGCATACGAATTGGTGCTGGGGATGGATGAGATGCGGCAGCTATGATACAGACCAAAAGACAAGATTCTACAGTGTTGTCGTGCCATTATTGAACGGAGAGATAAAATCTGATGTGGATACTATAACATCTACACAATTGAGCGATGATGAGAAATGGGCAAAGATTACAGAGAAATTATCCGCATTTTATACAAAGCTTCAGAATGACGAGTCTCTGCAGAGTCAATACCAGCCGATGTTCGACAGTATACAGTCTGCACTCGACAAATATGATGCCAAAAAAGCATTAGAAGACCAGAAGACAGTGATACAGAAGATAGGCATCAGCGACGGGAAAATAGATTATCAGAGCAAAGGGGAAGTTGACGGATACTTATTGAACCAATACTCGATGGATGAATACAACAATGATCTTCGTGTCGCGACCACAGTCAATGCATGGGTGAGCCAAGGCAATATGAATTACAATAATGTGTATGTATTCGATTCAGGGATGAATGTGATAGGGAAAGTAGAGAATATTGCAGAGAATGAATCTATCTATAGCACAAGATTCATGGGCGACAGATTATATATGGTGACGTTCCAGAGGATCGATCCGTTCTTTGTGATAGACCTTAGCAGCCCTACAAGTCCAAAAGTCTTAGGAGAGCTCAAGATTCCAGGATATAGCCAATACCTGCACCCATATAATGAGAATTTCATAATAGGCATAGGCAAAGACACTGGAGAGAACCAATGGGGGGGAATATCCCCGAAAGGCGTTAGGGCGACATTGTTTGATGTGACAGATTTCAATAATCCGAAAGAGGTAGATCATTATGATATCGGCGATGTCGGAACCGATAGCCCTGTATTATATGATCCGAAGGCATTCTTGTTCAGCCCTACAAAGGATATCATGGTATTGCCTGTCAGCGAAGTGACCCAAAGGAACAAGATAAATCCGTACAGCTACATGACCAGTGTATGGAACGGTGCATATGTATTCAATGTTTCAGAAAAAGGATTCACACTATTAGGAAAAGTGAAGCATTCATCGGCAGACACAGAATATTATAATTGGTGGGATCAGGCGTCTGTGACAAGAAGCTTATATATGGACGACAATCTTTATACGATATCGCAAAAATACATAAAGATCAATGATCTCGCGAACAACCTCACATCATTGAACACTATAGATCTGCCATTCGATACTCAAGGACAATATTATCCAGAGCCAATCCCTATGATTGATGCGTCAAAAGGGGTTGCAGCATCGGGTTCTGCAGGAGCTTCAGGCAGCGTAGGAGTAAGCACTCCAGCAAGCGCGCCTGTAGTGATTGATATGCCGGCTACGCAATAATTATTTTTTATTATTTCTTTTATTTTTTATTAGTTAATTGAAAACCGATCACACCAGTAAAACACTGGTGGAAAAACAAGATTTTAAAATATATTTTTTAATATTTTATCTAGAATAGTATTTTATGTTCTTTGCCAATATATTCTATCTAAGCCTTTGAAATCAAATAATCCTTCAACCTCTCTCGGCACTAATAATCCGCTTTCAGGACCATAATCAGAGGAATCAAATTGACTACCAATATATCTATATCTTCTTTCTTCAAGAGAATCATTTATCAGACCATATATGAGAATAGGATCTGATAAATTTATTGACGGCATAGGATGACTAAACAAATTACTCACATTAGCTGGCCTAAAAAAAGATTTTTCCCAGCCCATTGATTTATGTTGGACAACGCCGACCATATTCCTGTTCCTGACTTCTTCAGATAGACCGCTTGGCGGATAGAAATCCTTAACTATAAATTCATAAACCACAGGATTTTCAGTATCTTTTAAAAAAATCCCATCGTTATTATGAAAGCGCAACGCTCGTCCATTCAACAATTCAGTATTTAATCTGTCAGCAAGCAACTCTAGACTGTCACAAGAGATTAAGTTAAGAAATTCGACATCATTTACCATAGAACTAAGAAACAAATGAAATTTAAATGTTTTTCTATATATTGAACTTGAAGAATAAAACATTGAGTCAGAATATCTCTCTTAAAATAGAATAATTACAAACAATTCTAATATATCCTATCTCTCTTATAATCCTCTTGCTTTATCAGCTTCATCATCTCTTTCTCGTGACCAGCGCCGATGACTGCAAGTATCTTCTTTTCAGGATTCTTCGACATGATACTATAGATATTCTTTGCCATGACATGATTGCGCTCTTCAACAAGCACATAATAGAGATTAGGGTATCTATCTCTCATCTGCTCCATCAATTTTGCGATCATCTCATGCTCTGGAACCTTGTTGAGGTCGAAAGACATTTTTTTCGAGAACGGCGCTTTTATTATATCATAAACAAGTCGAAGCTTTTCTTTAAATGAAAATTTTTGCGAGAATTTCTTCAATGTAATGCTTATATCCTGATCTATCAGCACGAGCTGCCTGTTGTTCGTCTTTGCAAGATTCACAGCAGTGAGCATGTCAGAGCCTGGCTTTATTCCAACGACATTTCCTAATTTCTTCTGAACATATCCTCCTATGACGGCAAACAGATAGCCTTGAAGCCCGTATTTTCCTATCGCGGAGAGGCTGTAATCAGGTTTTGCATTAGTGAGCAATCCCTGAAGCCTATTCTTGTCCAACTCCACACATATGATCTCTGGCTGGAATGCCAAGAAAACCTCATTAATCCTTTTGATAGAATCCTTAGCAATATGCGAAGTACCAATCAATTTCACATTCTTATATGTATTCTCGTATTCCATAATCATAAGAAAAGATCGATAGATTAAAAATATATTGGATTATAACAAGGCATTATAGATATATTAAAAATAACCCAAGCCGAGCCAAGAATGTTGGCCCGACTCAGGAAAAAGAGGTGAGTTAGCGTGCGAAGCATCGATAACAAAAATTCCAAATTTTTGGAACAAGAAATTGCTTAGCAATTTCTTTGTAACTTACAAAAAACATTTTGTTTTTTGGTGAGTTAGCTTGATAACATTATCTTATGAATTTCCTGACAAAATCTAAAGCTTCCGCCTGTTTCTGCTTTCTTATATCTGCAAGAGTGCCGCCGAATGTTTTGTCGACTTCGGTGAACAATCTTATCGCAAGGTCTTCGTCGTTCCTATATATTGTCTCTCCTTTATAATGGACAGACAATATAGACTCACCATAAGCTGACACAATGCGAATATCTAGCCAAGGATCTTTCGATAAGTCACATCTATAACCTAAATCATCTATTGTTACCCATTCGACAGCTTTGTCGTATAATTTTAGCACTTCTTCATCAGTCAAATGGTCATCTATCATTTTTTGGTGAGTTAGCTTGAGTATTATTTATTTCTTATTTAATTGATAATCTGATTCTTTCTGCCTTATGTATTCTAATCTTCTCTGAACTGTCACTTCGGTTCCCGGAGAGTTTGTTGGTTTAAAGATGTCGACTATTGTTTTGTCTGCCACTTTATCATATCGAACTTCTGGTTTCTTACGTAATAATGAATATGGATTTTTTATCGTTGTAAACGTGATATATACCTTGTCAGATCCATTAGCGAACGCTTCTAAAACAGAAGGCTCTAGATTTAATGAGGAAGTTATATTTCTTTTTCCACCAGGAGACATCGTAACAACAACACCTAGATTATTAGGCAAATGTTCTTTTCCAAAAATCTTGCTCATTTTTTCCTCCTTTAATAATTATAAAAATAATTATAAAGTTTTATTTCTTATTTATTCTTTTACTCTTCTTGCATCTGCCTTATCAAATTCTGTGGCAGTTGCAATCATTTCTTCGCTTATCTGACTCATTATATTGATGTAAGACTTTTCGAATAATGTTTGAAATTCCTCTCTTGATATAGGTGCATACTTTCCGTTCCAAGATTCTTTCAGTTGCCTATATGAGTCATCCAAAAATCTATTTGGTGTGCTGAATGTCTCTCCGTCTTGATCCGGATCTTCTAGCCTGGAGCGTATATCAGCATATTGCTTCTTTGTATGAAAGCCGAATAGATTGAGCTGCCATGTCAAGGATAATTCTGTGTCATGACCACTATAAGGATATGTGTGGACACTTATCTTGCCATGAAATTCTTTAGAGCCGCTATGCATATCATTCTCAGAAGCCCAACAGCCTTTGTCGATCGCCATTATTATAGGGATATCTTTAGTGCGATTCTCAGATTCATCAATAGATTTTTGTTTCATTTTATCCTCCTTTTTATAAATATTAAAAATTATAAAAAATTACTTCTTCTTCCAAAGATTCTCGAACATCTCTTTCATTGCTGTCGTGAAATATGGTGTGTGTATCCATACTCCAACATCATATGCTGGATGTACGTCCTTGTCGTCTGTTATCATGAATATTAGATGCGCATCATCTATTAGGATGAATCTTGCAGATAGGTTTTGTGTCGTCCTGACTTCTGCTATCCCTTTCAGCTCTGACATCGCTTTCTCCACATCTTTGTGCTGTGGTGTGAGAATCTTGATAGGCACTCCTTTTTCCGACAATTTCTTGAATGTCTTTCTCATATACGCTGTCTTTCTCTGTAATCCATCAGAAGATGTCATGATATAGACAGACTTCTCTGCATTCTTCATTATCGAATCCATATAATCATAAATATTATCCCTGCTCTTCAGCAACCCTACAAGATCTGTAGGCTCTACAGTGCTTATACCGTGAGTGTGCAGCGACGTCAGTTCAGTGAGTATTGCTGAGGTTTTCAATTCTTCCATCTGCTGCTCTTGCTTTACCGACTCTTCCTTTATCTTCTTTTTTATGACATTGATCACTTCTGAAGGGGATATTGCCATATATTTTATCGGCTTACCTAACTTCATTATGATAAATCCCTTTTTCTCAAGAGATTCCAAGACATCATATGTCCTCGACCGAGGAACATTTGAGATGTCTGATAATTCGCCAGCGCTTGATACTCCTCGAGAGAGAAGTGCTGTCCATATTTTTGCTTCATAGCTGTTTAGGCCGAAATCTTTAATCTTTTTTATTAATTCTGATTGCACTAACATTTTTATACCCCCAACAAATAACTTATAGATAAATGTTATTACTTTAGGGAAGTGTCTTTAATTTATAAATATTTCGTTTTGTTGTTATTGAAGAGTGGATACTATTAATTATTTCAGGATCAAGTGCATTCCTGCAAGAGCATAATATACAAGAGAATATTTTTTATTAAAAATGGTTTAGTTAAATGAGATATTGTTTTTTCTAAGATGAGACTACGGATCATTTCGAGCATCGAACGATTAATTATATCCGACAGAGACAGCGAGTCCGGAATAATCTTCCTCTAACAGCCGCAGAGGAGCGCGTGTTATTTGTATAAAATATATTATTTGTATAAAGTTTATGTGTCGATCATCAATTATTATTTTGGATGTTCTTAAAATATTATGATTTATGTTAAAGTCTGAGAATATTTTTGTCGTAATATTAGATTCTTTAACTGCTTTCTTCGCCATAAAAAAAAAGATGATCCTAAATATTTAAAGTCGACCCACACCATGATTTCATATAGAGAAATGTTTTGTGAATAATGTGTTCTGAATTGTGCTTCATTATTGTTGTTTTGGTGCAGTTTTGGTCAAAATGATTTTTATTATTATATATTTACTATATAGAAAGTAATTATATATTATATATATTATAATAAACATATTATATTATATAATATTAGAGAAGATAAATTGATGAAGAGAAAGAAGATATTTGATTATGATGATATTATAGGAGATTTTTTCAAGACAATATTTAAATTTTCTATAATCTCCATAAGAAATCAAGGGGTGTCTTATTTACTTAAAAACAATCACTCTGAATATATTATCATATAATTTATATTCGAATATTGCGGTTTAGGCCTATATTATCCAAATACGAAATATTTATATAACCTTTGTTTCTTCTGGAAGTATTGTTCATGGTTTGGGGGATAAGGTGAGATTATGGCAATTGCAGATTTTCTCGAGACATTCATAAGAAAAGAATCATTATTCAAAAATAAAGCAGTCCTTCAGAGTACTTATAATCCTGAAGAGATACTGCATAGGGAAGAGCAGATAAGTCAGACAGCAAAAATACTTGCACCTTGCCTTCGAGTGGAAAGACCTTCTAATCTTTTTATTTATGGAAAAACAGGGACAGGAAAGACATTAACTGTGCAGCATACATGCAAACAAATACTGCTAATAGCAGAAAGGGAAAATATCCCTGTGAAATTCATTTATATGAACTGCAAACTGAAAAAGGTCGCAGATACAGAATATAGGCTTATTGCAGAGATAACAAGATATTTTGGAAAAGTCATCCCTCCGACAGGTCTTCCTACTGATGAAGTATATAATATATTCTATCGAACCCTGGATCAGCAGAGACAGATTGTGGTGTTGATACTTGATGAGATAGATCAATTGATAAAAAAAATCGGTGATGAGATAATATATAATCTTACAAGAATCAATACTGAGTTGAAACATGCGCAGATATCAATTGTCGGAATAAGCAATGATGTGATGTTTGCTGATCATCTTGATCCGAGGGT
>Ga0182011_10001367_pt1 | contig 21361 bp, 16 predicted proteins | sample 711E1DmetaG_FD_120481 | JGI IMG/M metagenome (GOLD analysis project Ga0182011, IMG submission 120481) | Permafrost microbial communities from Stordalen Mire, Sweden - 711E1D metaG | ecosystem: Environmental > Terrestrial > Soil > Wetlands > Permafrost | place: Sweden: Stordalen | collected... | reverse complement strand
TATATTCTTCATGACTTTCTGGCTTAAAAGCCTTGCTTTGGCTATGCCTTTAAGATCACCTTTTACCAATGTTATTCCGGCACTCTCAATTGCTACATCAGTTCCGGTTCCCATTGCGATCCCGATATCTGCCTGTGCCAGTGCCGGAGCATCATTTATGCCGTCGCCTGCCATGGCTACTTTTTTGCCTTCCGCCTGAAGTCGTTTTATTTCGTCCAGTTTATCGCCCGGTAGCATTTGTGCTTTGTATCCATCAAGGCTCAATGATTCGCTGACTGCCCTTGCAGTTTCTTCGTTATCTCCTGTAAACATTATTACCTTAAGTCCTTCTTTTTGCAGGTTATGAATAGCTTCCTTACTCGATTCTTTTATTTTATCTGAGATAACGACGAAACCGATTGCCGTATTATCTTCAGACAGATATGAAACTGTTTTCCCAAGTTTTTGTTCTGAATCAACCTGCTTTTTCAATTCTGAGTTGATAACTGCATTAATTTCCTTCATCAGTTTTTCATTGCCCAATGCCACCTCTTTGCCTTCAAGAATTCCTTTAACTCCTTTTCCGGTTACAGCTTCAAAGTCAGAAACAGGAAGCCCATTTATGTTTTTGTCTGCACCATATCTCATAGTTGCTTGTGCAAGGGGATGTTCACTGCTGCTATTAAGAGAAATTATTTTCTGAAGTATGTCTTCATCGGATATGCCGTGAGTAACACTGATCACCTTTTCCACTGATGGTTTTCCCTCTGTGACAGTTCCTGTTTTATCAATAATAACTATATCAATAGAGTTCATTTTTTCCAGCGATTCAGCATTCCTGATAAGAATTCCTGATTGTGCTCCTTTTCCTACCCCAACCATTACAGCCATTGGTGTAGCCAGACCAAGGGCGCATGGACAGGCGATGATAAGTACGGCAATGGCATTTACAAGTGCATATATATATGCATGCTCCCCTCCGGATATTGCCCATACTATAAAAGTAGTGACTGAAATACCCACCACAACCGGTACAAAATAGCCTGAAATTTTATCAGCCAGGTTCTGTATAGGAGCTTTCGAGCGACTTGCAGAATTGACCATTTCGATGATATGGGAAAGCAGGGTTTCTGAACCTACTTTTTCTGCAATCATAACAAAAGTTTTGTTTCCATTAAAGGTACCGGAGCTTACCTTATCTCCAGCCTTCTTATCAACAGGAATCGGTTCTCCGGAGATCATTGATTCATCTATTGTTGATTCTCCTTCCCGGATGCTTCCGTCCACCGGTATCTTTTCGCCAGGCTTCACACGTAACAAATCGCCCTTCTGAATAGAATCTATTGCGACAATCTGTTCTTTGCCATCAATTATTTTTGTTGCTTTATTCGGGGCCAGTTTTAACAACTCTTTAATGGCGCTGTTTGTCTTGCCATGAGCCCTGGCTTCAAGAAGCTGGCCTAATAGAACAAGTGTAAGAATTACAGTGGTAGCCTCAAAATAGACATATACTGTACCGGCATGTGATTTAAACTGATCGGGAAATATGCCTGGAAAAAGAAGGGCTGTTACACTGAAAAGCCAGGCCACTCCGGAACCTATTCCGATAAGTGTAAACATATTCAGGTTCCATGTTTTAACTGAACGCCAGGCACGTTCAAAAAACATCCAAGCGGTATAGAATACAACAGGAATTGACAGAACAAGCTGTACCCAGTTCCAGTATTTCCAGGGCATAACTGCCATAAGCGGGTTATTGTGAATCATTTCTGACATCGCGATCAGAAAAACCGGGGCAGTAAACAAGATTGAGATTTTAAATTTCCAGAGTAGATTCTTATATGTTTTATCTTCCTCTTCAACATCAGCAGTAGGCTGTTCCACAAGGTCCATGCCACAAACAGGGCAATCACCTGGCTTATTATAGGTTTTATCTCCTTCGCAGTGCATTGGGCAATAGTAAACTCCTGAGCCTTTGCCGGAGAATTTTAATTTTAACTTTTCCTCCTTGTATTTATTTGCAAATGCTGTATCTCCGGGTAGTGAAATGCTATAATTTCCGCCTTCATTTTTAAGAGCCTCCTGAAATTTTTCCAATGGAATATGAGATTCCATATCTATAACAGCTTCTGCTTTCTGCAGATCGACTGAAACACGGGTTACACCATCAACTTTTTTTAGCGCTTCCTCCACATGAGCCCGGCAATTATTACAGCTCATGCCATAAACAGAATAGGTATATGTCATTTTCAATTATTAAATTTTTTTAAAAGATTATCGTTCTCGTTTTTTTTTGAATCGCCAGGCATAACCATCCCTGGCATAGATGAAGTTTTTACTCCTATTGGATTCATCATACTTGGTTTCCCTTCAAGCTGAGCTGCTGCATCAACACTGAATGTCCCTTTGGTGACTATCTCTTCTCCTTCAGAAAGACCATCCGTTATGACATAACTTTCACCCAACATCGGACCCAGTTCGACTTCGCGGATCTTAAAAACAGGTTCTTCTGAACCAGGTTGCTTAACATATACAACTGAGCGCTTGCCTGTCCACAATACTGCTGATTTTGGAATAACAACATTATCAGTGTATTCAGTGAGAGTTGAGGAAACAATTCCGGTTGCAAACATTTCAGGTTTAAGCTTTCCTGCCTGATTTCCTGTTTCGACCCTTACTTTAGCAACTCTGGTAACAGGATCAATAACCGGGTCAATGAAAATTATATTGCCGGAAAAATCAATCCCGGGTAAAGCCTGAAGAGTAAATGATAGTTTTTCACCTGTATGTAAAAACTGCAGATCACTTTCATAGGCATCAAACATTATCCAGACTTTCGAAAGATCAGCAATATCAAATAATATAGTACCCACTGAAACATGATCACCGTCGTTAACCCTCCTGGTTGTCACCGTGCCTGAAGTATTTGATAACACTTCAAAATTATTTTGAATTATTCCGGAGAGTTCAATTTTTGAAATCTGATCATCTGTGAGTTTCCATTGGCGAAGCTTTTCTTTGGAGGCTTCGTAAAGTTCAGGTTGTAGTTGCTTTGTTTTAACCGTTTCCAATAATTCCTGCTGCGCCGTGATGAGTTCCGGTGAATATATTTCTGCCAGTACCTGGCCTTTTACTACAGTCTCCCCGGTAAAGTTTATGTTCAGTCGTTCTATACGACCCGGTACATGGGCCGTCTGACTCTGGAACAATCTTTCATCGGCCTGTACCTTGCCATAAAGACGTACCTCTTTTACAGGTTTTTTCTTTGTTACAACAGTGGTCAGCACATTAGCTAGTTGTGCAGCATCCTTACTCATATGAATTGCATCAGGGTCAACCGAAGTTGAACCCGTTTGTGCGAGTGGAATCAGATCCATTCCACAGATGGGGCATTTGCCAGGCTCTGTCATTCTTATCTGTGGGTGCATTGCACAGGTCCAGATTGTACTTTTGGTTGCTTCAATTACCTGACCGGTCTGTTTGTCGCTTTTCCTGGAATGATGAAATAACAACCAGCCAATGAAAACACCACCAATCAGTAACAGACTGTACTTTACATATTTGTTTGAAAATATATTAAATACATTGAATTTTTTCATTGTTTTTAAGATTTATTGAATTTGTGAATTTGCCATTAATCTTTTTAACCATGCGATTGCTGTATTGAAATCTGCAACAGCTTCGACCTGTTTGAGTTCATAATCGAGTGTTTGCTGTCTGACACGCAGAACATCCGTAAGCGCTGAATTTGAAACAGAGAAACTCTTTAGCATCAGGGCGAGCGACTTTGAAGCAAGTTGATATTGATTATCATAGAGTTTTATCCGGCGTTGAGCATCCTGGTATAACTGAACTGCCTGATAATATTCAACCTGTAATGAATTGGACGTTGCCTGATACTTCTGTGATGTAGCTGTCTTCATCAGTTCGGCTTCGTTTTGCATTGCTGTATATTTTTTTCTGTAAACAGGCAAAGTAAAAACTACCATTGGCATTATCATATCCTTACCATTCATAGAAGCTGTTCCCATCGGATATTGGGTTTTACTGATAAGCGAATAACTTATTCCCAAACCCATCATTGGATAGCCCATACGTGAGACCATTTTTTTGCGGGCCTCGATAGACTGCCTTTCATATTCCAGCATTCCAAGCATAGGATTATTTTTAAGCATACTATCCGAAACAGCTATCAGCGATAAATCGAGTGAATCAACTGAAATATTTTCAACAGTAAAAACAGGTGAAGTAACAGGTCTGTTCAAATAAGTGTTAAACCGTGCTATAATAGTGCTCCTTTGATTTTTCATCAATGCTATACTGTTCTCAAGATCACCAGTTTCAATTTGTATCCTATAAATATCAGTCAACCCCGAGTTGCCCGAAGATGTACTCATCTGATCTGTCTGCATTGAGGCAGAAGCCTGATTTTGTACTGAGGAACCCGAATTACTCTGAACCGAGCCCATAGGCTGCATTTCTGAAGAACCGGCAATGCTGTTCTGTGCAGAACCAGATGAAACTTTTTGACTTGAAGAAGCAGATCCGGAACCATCTGATGGAGCAGCTTTGAATTTCACCATTGCCAGGCGTTCGATTATTTTTAGAATTTCTATATTCTTTTCTGAAATACTGATTTCCTTCTGAATTTTGTATAAGTCATACCAGTTACGCTGAACATCGTAAAAAACCTGTAATTTGACATCGTGGAAAAGTTCAAATTTTGCTTTTGCCATAAGGCTCATTTCATCTTTCGCATTTTTAATAACCCCAAACCATGGGAACATCTGCATCAGTCTTAAATCCGCAACCTGATTACCGCTTACCAGCTCCATAGGACTAAGAAATACTCCTGCGCTTAGTTCAGGATCCGGAAGACTGCCAACCTGAGGTATCTTTTGTAGTGCTGCCTGATATTCACTGAATTTCTGGAGGACACCTGGATTATTTTTTGCTGCAATTTCGAGATATCTTAGAAGCGAATCAGGATATTGTTGGCTATTTACAACAATCCAGCTACTCAGAGCAATAAATGTAATTAGTAATTTTTTATATGTTATCGTTTTCATTTTACAATTGATTATTAAGAGTTTGAGCAGCTACTTTATTTTTCCTGATTACTTCGCCTTCTCTCCACATTGCCTGGAAAAGGGGAACAACAAAGACTGTCATCACCTGTATTACCATTCCTCCGAACATTGGTATTGCCATTGGCACCATAATATCAGCTCCCTTACCTGTGGATGAGAGTACCGGCAGCAATGCAATTACTGCAACAGCTGTAGTCATCATGGCAGGACGTACACGTTTCTTTCCGGCCATCACAACGGCTTCACGCACATCATGTACGGTTTTTGGTTTCATATTCTCAAAGACCTGGTGAATATAGGTCCCCATTATTACCCCATCGTTGGTTGCTATCCCGAAAAGGGCTATGAATCCTACCCATACCGCAACGCTGAGATTAATAGTGTGCATCTGGAACATGTCGCGCAGATTTAATCCTGCAACTGAAAAATTCATGAACCAATCCTGTCCATATAACCAAAGCATGATAAAACCTCCCGAGAAAGCAACGAATACACCTGAGAAATGGATAAAAGAAGCTGTGACTGTACGGAATTGAAAATATAACAGAAGAAATATAATTATCAGACTTATCGGGACAACAATAGCCAGTCGTTTTGTAGCTCTTAACTGATTTTCATAATTGCCAGCAAATTTATAGGTAACACCAGAAGGAAGTTTTATCTCGCCCGAGTCAATTTTACCCTTTAGAATTTTACTTGCTTCCTCCACCACATCAACTTCAGCCTTCCCTTCAGTTTTGTCAAATATCACAAATCCGACAAGGAATGTGTTTTCACTTCTGATCATCTGGGCGCCACGGGTATAGTCGATATCCGCAACTTCTCCAAGAGGAATCTGAACACCGTTCATTGCTGGTACCAGGATCTTCTTTATGTCTTCAGGATTATCACGCAATTCTCGTGCATATCTTACTCTCAGAGGGAACCGTTCGCGGCCTTCGACCGAGGTCGAAAGTGTCATTCCTCCGATAGCAACCTGTAATATTTCCTGAACTTCATTTACTGACATTCCATAACGGGCCATTGCCTCGCGGTTAAGCTTTATTTCAAGGTAGGGAGCGCCCACGGCTCGATCGTAGAAAACAGCTGAAGCCTTTATTGAAGGAACATCCTTTAGAGCTTTTTCAAAGAGCATACCTGCTTGTTCTATAGAATTAAGATCGGGGCCATAAACTTTAAGTCCCATCGGAGCGCGCATACCAGTTGATAGCATAATTAGACGTGTCTCAATAGGCTGCAATTTGGGAGCGGAGGTCAATCCGGGTATATCGGTAACTTTTACAATTTCATTCCAGATATCCAATGGCTTTTTGATCAGCTGACGCCACTGACGAAAGTATTCTCCATTTTTGTCGGGTATAAGACTATCAGATGGAATAATTCTGAAAGCCTCTTTTTCAGGATTGAATTTTTTATTGTTTTTCAGGATATAACTGCCATCCCTGTCTACCTTAAACTGCATACGATGGCCATTTTCATCGAGGATATACTCGGGACGGTAGTTGATTGTATTTTCGAACATCTGAATAGGGGCAGGGTCGAGGGCAGAATTGACTCGTCCCCATTTTCCGACCGCTACCTCAACTTCAGGAATTGTTGAAAGACGTTTATCGAGAGTTTCTATGTATTCAAGATTTTTTTCAATACTCGAGTGCGGCATACTGGTAGGCATAAGAAGAAATGAGCCTTCATTAAGCGACGGCATAAATTCCTTACCCGTTCCTCGCCATATAAGCAATCCGGAAACCAGGGTTATAGCCGGGATGATGAGGAATTTCCATTTATTTGCTAAGGCCCAGCGAAGGATATTCTCGTAATAGTGAACCATTGACATTAATCCCAGCAGAATGACACTTATAATTCCGGCAACGAAAACGAAATTGACAATCTCGCTGTTATGTGCACCAAGTGGAAGCCATTCTATCGAAAGGTACCAGGTAGCATAAAGAACCGTAATAAATATGTTTATGAAGTTTGGATATTCCTTGCGTTTTTCGGACCACCTGTAATCAAGGAGATTATTTATACCTACCGCAGTAATTGCAAGTGCCGGCCACATCAGCCAGAAAATTGCAATAAACAAACCTCCCACAATAAGTAAAACATTCCATATCCTCCTTATTTTCTTCCTGTCAAAAGAGATGTTAAAGAAAATATGTACCAGAGTAGGTAAAACAACTATTCCTAAGATAAATGCCGAGAGAAGTGCAAATGTTTTAGTAAAGGCAAGAGGATGAAAGAGTTTTCCTTCCTGGGCCTGCATGGCAAATACCGGGAGGAAACTTACAATGGTAGTAGCGATTGAAGTTACTACAGCAGCTCTTACTTCTGTTGTTGCCTGGTAAATAATATCCATGAGTTTTTTACCGCGTAATCCGTGGTTTTCAGGCATCTCAAGATGCCGGAGAATATTCTCCACATCGACAATACCAATATCCACCATTACCCCGATAGCAATTGCAATTCCTGACAATGCAACAATATTGGCTTCCACTCCGAATAGCCTCATCAGGATAAACGTCATTAAAACACCTATTGGCAATAGTCCGGCGACAATAAGTGAAGCTCTCAGGTTCATAACCAGTACAATTATTACAATTATGCTGATCAGAATCTCGTGAGAAAGAGCAGACTGAAGAGTTCCGATCGTCTCTTTGATCAAACCCGTCCTGTCATAAAATGGCACTACCGTTACTTTTGAAACAGTACCATCAGGCAAAGTCTTCTGTGGTAATCCTGCTTCAATTTCCTTTATCTTTTCTTTGACATTGTTTATTACCTCCATCGGGTTTGAACCATATCTCGCCACCACGACTGCCCCGACAGCCTCTGAACCGGCTTTGTCAAGACCACCACGCCGGGTGGCCGGACCAAAATTTACGTGAGCAACATCTTTAATTCTGACAGGGACGTTATTCCGTACCGCAACAACTGAAATCTCGAGATCGTTCAGACTTTTTACATAACCGAGTCCACGAATGATATATTCAACATTATTCAGCTCAATTGTTTCAGCCCCGATATCAAGATTGCTGTTTTTCACAGCATTCATCACATCCATGACCGACACATTGTAAGCTTTAAGTGCATCAGGGTTGAGGTCAACCTGATATTCTTTAACGAATCCACCTACTGAGGCAACCTCAGAAACACCTTCAGCCGTTGATAGGCTGTATTTGACATAAAAATCCTGGATTGTTTTAAGTTCCGAGGGATCCCAGCCACCGTTTGATTTCCCTGTTTTAGGGTCCTGTCCTTCGAGAGTGTACCAGAATATCTGTCCCAAGGCTGTTGCATCGGGTCCGAGTGAAGGTTGTACACCAGCAGGTAACGTTCCGGCAGGAAGAGAATTAAGTTTTTCCAGAATCCTTGAACGGCTCCAGTAAAACTCAATATTGTCTTTGAAAATAATATAAATAAAAGACATGCCGAACATGGAAGAACTCCTGATAGTCTGAACACCGGGAATACCAAGTAATGCAGTAGTTAATGGATAGGTTACCTGATCCTGAATGTCTTTTGGAGATCGACCCATCCATTCGGTTGCTACTATCTGCTGGTTTTCACCAATATCAGGAATAGCATCAACAGGCACCGGATCGCGTGGCAACAGACCCGATTTCAGGTTGAAGGGCATCGTAACTAATCCTACCACCACAAAAGCGATAAGAAGAATAAAGGTGATAAGCCGGTTCTCGAGGAAGTATTTTACCAGTCGGTTGAACATAATTATTTATTTTGCCCGATCGTAATGACAGCATCCAGGAAGTTTCGCATAGACATCATCCGGAGCTTTGAACTTCTCAGTATCATGACCAACGGTAGCAAGCTTCTTGCTAAGAGACTCCATATGCACCTAATATTACAATTGCCAGAAATAATTTTATTGTTTTCATTTTAAAATAATTTTATAGTTAATAATGGTGAAATAGTTGTTATAGCAATAAGATATGAAAAACGTAAAAGTTGTAGGTTAGTACAAACGATTACAAATGAGCATAATAGCCCATTTTGCAAAACATTAGGAAGGTAGACGATCAGATACGATAGACACAAATGTCGGACAGATCCACATTGCTGGATGCAAAAGCACCCGGGGGACCCACATTTGAGCAGATTGGATTTATTAATGCTGCTGATTGAAAGGCAAGACCTTCAGTTATATTTAATATATTAAAGTGATCGCGATGTACTTCCGGAACATATGTAAAAGTTGGGTGATAGTTGTTCGTAACACCACAATAAGTTAGATGATTATCGCAACAATGGGAGACAAAATTTGTCCCTGACAGTGGTGTGTTATCTTCGTCTTTTGCCATTCCGCACGAAGCAAGTTTCCCTGAGAGAGAAATTTTGGTTGCCGCAATTGTTCCTCCACAATAGTGTGTAGCAATAGAAAAATGGAATAATGCAGTAAGTAATAAAAAGGTAAGTGATATAGAAATAAACTTTTTCATCCTCTGTATAACAGCTTCCTTCTCAAAATGTTTTACAAAGAAACGAAAATTATTGGAATTGTCACCCACGTTAATGGGCCTCAATAAATTCTTTTAGTTCCTTATGCCATTTATCAAGGTCAATACTATTTGGATGTGATTCTTCATTAAATATCAGGTCTGCAATATACTGTGGATTTTTACCTCCATTTAAAACAGCCATTATACAGGAAACGCAATGTACAACAATATCATTAGCAGGCATTTCAATTGCTTTTTCTATCATCAGGCCTTTTACTTTTGCTGTGGGCATTGATCCATAGTAGACATCACCGCAACAAGTACTTTCTTTTCTGGTATTTTTAGGTTCCACTAACCTGACATTCATTTTTAACAAAAGGTCTCTGATCGAATCCTGAACTCTTTCCTCGTCGCGGGTTGGACAGGCATCAATAATTGACATAACCCTTCCTTTATAATCAGGCAGTATCAAAAAGCTATTTTCATTTATTACCTCCCAAAAAGAGATTGTAGAAACCCCTCTGTAATTTTTTCCGAAACGCATATCACATCCCGGACAGACATTTATTACTTTTGAGTTTTCGGGTAGATTTGGTTCATGCTGGCAGCATGTCATGAGCATATCTACATCACCCAGGTTTTTATTAAGCAGGTTGTGTATTTTAAAGGCCAGTTCAGGCTTATATAACATTAATGCACATCCCGGTGCAAAAAACAGTTTTTCTTTTTTCCCTCGGATACCTGAATTCATAGATTTTTACCTTTGCTTGCGCATGTGGTGTCAAATCTATGCCTTTTTACACTATTATTATATGATATAAATTATATTTTATCAATCAGAGAAATTAAATCCTTTAACTGCAATGTTCACAAAGAATGCGCAAAGTCCGTAAAGAATACAAAGATTTAATCTGCGAAAAACTGCGAGATCAGAGGGAAAAGTTTAAGAACTTACACAGAGAAACACAGAGGAGACACAGAGGGCCACAGAGAAAATATATTAAATGATCATTCCGGCAGCAACAGTTTCGTTTGTACCTTCATCAATAAAGATCATACTTCCGGTTATGTTATTCTTTTTATAGCTATCAAAAAATACCGGCTTTGACGTCTTTATGGTGATATTTGCTATATCGTTCATATTAATTGATCTGTTTTCAAAATCATTTTCAAGCGTGTTGATGTTCATCCTGTAACTGACTGATTTTATAATACATCCTGCTTCATTGCTGTTGATTCTTATCAGGTACTTTCCCCCCAGCTGCATCGGGCGTTCATTGAACCAGCAAATCATCAGGTTAATATCCTGACTTATCACGGGCAAGTCATCTGTGGATACCAGCATGTCACCCCGGCTGATATCGATCTCATCTTCAAGAGATATTGCAACTGAATCTCCTGCAACAGTTTCTGAAAGGGTTTTACCCAGAACATCAATACTTTTGATTTTCGATTTACGAAGCGAAGGTAAAATGGTTACCTCTTCACCGGGTCTGAATACACCACCGGCAACACGTCCGGCATAGCCTCTGTAATCGTGAAACTCAGTAGTGTTAGGACGTATGATTGTTTGAACAGGAAAACGCTTGTTGTCAGGATTTTTATTTTTCCTGATCTCAATTGTTTCAATGAGATTCAGAAATGTTTTTCCATTATACCAATTCATTCTGGAAGATTGGTCGACAACGTTATCACCGTATTTTGCACTTATTGGGATAAAATGGGAATCGGTGATATTAAGTTTAACAGTAAGTAGAGTAAGTTCATCCTTTATTCTGTTAAAAACTGACTCCGCCCATTCAACCATGTCCATCTTATTAATACAGAATATAATATGACGAATATCAAGCAAAGAAGCAATATAAGAATGCCTGATTGTTTGCTCAAGAACACCTTTCCGGGCATCAATAAGTATTACTGCCAGATCGGCAGTGCTTGCACCTGTTACCATATTACGTGTATACTGGATATGTCCGGGGGTGTCGGCAATTATGAATTTTCTACGGGGTGTTGCAAAGTATCTGTATGCCACATCAATTGTTATGCCCTGCTCACGTTCAGCTCTTAACCCGTCAGTCAGAAGCGAAAGATCAAGTTCATCTCTCCCAAGCCTTTTCCCCGATTGGACTATATGCTCCATCTGGTCCTCAAATATTGATTTGCTGTCATAAAGCAGCCTGCCTATCAGAGTACTTTTACCATCATCAACACTTCCTGCTGTTGTAAATCTCAATAGACTTTTATTCTCGCTCTTACCGTTTATTTTCATCTTAATTATTATTTCTTTTAACCACAAGGGGACACGAAGGTTATACTACGGTTCACAAAGGATTGTTTTACCTGAGGTATTTTCTCTGTGGTTCTCTGTGCTTCTCCTGTTCTCCTCAGTGTAAGTTCTTCTTTCTTCAAAAATATCCTTCTTTCTTACGGTCTTCCATTGCAGCTTCGGAGCGTTTGTCATCATATCTTCCACCTCTTTCGGTAACCCTGGTTGCCGCTATCTCTGCTATAATTTCTTCAAGGGTATCTGCTTTCGACAGTGTTACACCTGTACATGTAATATCTCCGATCGTACGGCAGCGAACGTCAGTTTCAAATACTTTTTCATCCGGTTTTAATTGCATGAAAGGTGCCCAGGCCAGATAGACACCGTTCCGGCTGAATATCCTCCGTCGGTGAGTATAGTATAATTCCGGTAGTTTTATGCTTTCATTCAGGATATATTGCCAGACATCCAATTCTGTCCAGTTGCTTATGGGGAATACCCTGAAATGCTCACCCTGATGTTTCCGGCCGTTAAAAATGTTCCATAACTCCGGGCGCTGGTTCTTTGGGTCCCATTGGCCAAATTCATTTCTGTGCGAGAAGAACCTTTCTTTGGCGCGGGCTTTCTCCTCGTCACGGCGACCACCTCCAATTGCCACATCGATTTTTAGTTCTTCAATAGCATCAAGCAGGGTAATTGACTGGGCCTTGTTACGGCTGGCATTAATACCATGCTCTTCCGTAACCCTTCCATTGTTTATGGAATCCTGTACATACCTGACAATTAATTCAGCTCCGAATTCTTTTGCAAGATCGTCACGGAACTTTAATGTCTCCTCAAAATTATGACCGGTATCGATATGCATCAGGCTGAATGGTATTCTGGCAGGCCAGAATGCTTTTCTTGCCAGATGAACGAGCACAATTGAATCCTTCCCGCCTGAGAACAGCAATACTTTGTTCTCGAACTGAGCAGCAACCTCACGCATCACAAATATTGCCTCATCTTCAAGTTCTTTCAGATGCTCATCGTTTATGTTTAGTGTATTCTTCATTGAAATAATTTTCTTACTAATGGTTTGCGGCTTGTGGTACGCGGTGATCGGTTGTTTAACTTTACGCCTTTTTGCCTTTAAGCCTTTGAGTGTAATCCACACTCTTTTGATCCATCATTCTCCCACCACCATCTTCCGGCGCGAAAATCTTCACCGGGTTTTACAGCTTTGGTACATGGTTCACATCCGATGCTTACATAGCCTTTATCGTGCAGTGTATTATAAGGGAGATTATTTTCCTTTACAAAGTTCCTCACATCATCAAATGACCATTTGAAGAGAGGATAGAATTTAAAAAGTTTTTTGTCTGTATCATATTCGAGCCAATCCAATTTATTGCGATCATCTGACTGATCTGCTCTTATTCCAGATATCCAGCACTCCATTCCTTTCAATGCTCTGTTCAGAGGTACAACTTTTCTAATTCTGCAGCACTCTTTCCTGTTCTCTACCGAATTGTAAAAACTAAATGGTCCCTTTTCTGTAACCATCTTTTCAACAGCATCATATTCAGGAAAATAAACAAATATTTTTTTATCGTATCTGATTATTGTTTTTGAAAAGACATCATATGTCTGGGGGAATAATCTTCCAGTATCCAGGGTACTGACTTTTATATCTAAATTATTGGCGAAGATCTTATGAGTAATAACCTGATCTTCAATTCCCAGGCTTGTTGTAAATACAATCTTATCCGGGAACAGCGATTGCAGCTTCACTAACTGATCCACTATAGAAAGTCCGTCGAGATGTCTTTTTAAATCCTTCAGTTGCATATCATTTTGTTTGTTTGCAATTTTTTTATAATGATCCATTCAATTTGTTAGCTGAAACTCCCTGAAAGATATTCCTTTGTCAATTGTTTTTTTGGGTTATTAAAGAACTCGTCAGTAGAGCCGGATTCAATTATTTTACCCAGATACATAAATATAATATGGTCGGCAATACGTTTAGCCTGCCGGAGTGTATGGGTCACAAGTATAATTGTATATTTTTCTTTCAGTTTTATAAAAAGTTCTTCAATTTTTTTTGTTGAAAGCGGATCCAATGCAGAAGTAGCCTCATCTCCAAGTATGTATTCAGGTTCTATAGCTAACCCTCGTGCCAGACACAGCCTCTGTTGCTGTCCGATTGATAACCGCGTGGCAGATGTACGTACTCTGTCTCTAACCTCATCCCACAAGCCTACATATTGCAGGTATTGGATTACGGTTTGATTGATTGCTTTCCTTTTCTTAATCCCATGTATCCGGGGTCCGTAGGCGACATTCTCATATATCGACATTGGCAGCGGACAGGGCCGCTGTGCAAGTAACCCCATTTTCTTCCGGGTATCAATCACATTCACATGCTGTCCATAGATATTTTCATCATTGACAAAAACTTTGCCACTGATCTTTACCTCAGGAGATTCGTCATGCATCCGGTTCAAGGTTTTCAGAAATGTTGATTTGCCGCATCCCGAGGGACCTATGATACATGTAATGCTTTTTTCGGGAATTGTAAGGTTTATATCCTTCAGGATGTGCTGATTCTCTATATACACATCAAGACCTTCGATTTTAATCGACTGATTCGTGACCAGTTTTTTTAAAGTTATTGCATTATTCATTTCAATAACTGAATTATAGTTGCTGTTTATCAGAATTTGATTTGTTGAGATCATATTTTATTTTTTGAAAATTTTGAACTGAAATACCGTGCAGAAAAACTCAGTATAAGAATAATTACAGTAAGAATTATTGCTGAAGCATAAGCACGGTTCTGAACCTCTTCAACAGGACTTCCCAGTTGAAAGAATATCGAAAGAGGTAATGTTGCAGCCGGTTGATTTAAAGAAGCTGGTATATTATCGGTATACCCTGCGGTGAACAGAACGGTAGCCGCATCTCCTATTCCTCGGCCGATGGCAAGCAAGATAGCTGTGACCAACCCTGGCATAAGTTGTCTTAGTATGACTTTTACCATCTCATATTTTGTGGCTCCTAGTGATAATAATGCATCTGGCAGATCGCGCGACAATAGCCTGGTTATTTCATCAAACGATCGCATCATTATTGGCATTATAAGCATAGCTACTGTTAGAATTCCTCCTAATAATGATGCTCTGATTCCAAGATAGATCATTAGAGCAAATCCGAAAGCTCCGTAAACAATTGATGGAATTCCGAACAAAATATCAAGTGAAAATCTGATTAAAAAGGCGAAAACTGACTTTGGAGGCAGATAGAAATTTACAAACATAACTAGTGGTACACTAATAAGTATACTTATTATGAGTGATCCAATCATTATGTATAAAGAACCGACAATTGCATTCAGTACACCACCTTCCTTTCCCAGATAAAATCCGCCACCCGGAAGTTTTGTTATCATGTCCAGATTAAGAGCTGGCAAACCTCTGTAAAAAACGGTAGCAATTATGTACACAAGAACACCAAGTATGATCATTGCTGCACAAATCATAATTACCTTAAATATTTTTTCTTCTAAATGTTTCATAATCAACTAAAAATCATTTGGCTGTTAATTAGAACTGATATCTTCTTTCAATCTGATTCAATGTAAATCTTGAAAGACCGTTAAATAAAACCACAATAATGAAAAGCAGAAAAGCGGAGAACATAAGGGCTGATTCATAACTTGGCATTGAGAGCATTTCTCCATAATTGTTTGCGATTAATGCAGGAAGTGGATAACAAGCGTCAAAAATTGAATGAGGAATCTGTGTTATGTTACCGCATACCATCAAAACCGCCATAGTTTCACCAAAAGCCCTTGATAATGCCAGAACAGTAGCAGCAATAATGCCTGAGACCGATTTCCTGAGAATCACTTTTTTTACTGTCTGCCATTTGGTTGCGCCCATAGACAAGGAAGCATCGGTCATCTCTTTCGGGATTGAACGAAAAACTTCCACCATTATGCTTATCAAAAGAGGAATTATCATTACAGCAAGTACAATACCTCCCGCAAGAACAGTATACCCGGAGGAAAATGCAACGAATCTGGGAGCTATCTTATTGGCGATCAGAGGAACAATGGTCAAAGTACCCCAAACTCCATATATTACAGGAGGAATACCTGAAAGCAGATCTACGATCGGTTCAAAAAGCCGTTTGACATTCTTTGAAGCATAGGAATTAAGATAAATGCTTGTAAGAATGGAAAATGGGAGGGCTATAATTATTGCTATGAGGGATACATAAAAAGTACTGAAAATAAAAGGGAGGAAGCCGTAATCACCTTTGAAGGGTTTCCAGTTTGCGGATGTAAGTAATATCCAGAGACTTTTCTCCTTCATTATGGGTAATGCTTTGAAAAACAAGCTTACCCCGATAACAATAAGAAATAGTATCGTAAAAATGGCAATGCCCAGCATAATATACCGGGCAGTCTTGTCTTTTACAGCTCTCAGGAGACGCATTTTATATTATAATAGTTTCTTTTGTTCCAATTCAATTCTTTCTTTTGGAAGAGATATATATCCTGCTTCGTTGATAAATTTCTGTCCATCAGAGAGTACCCATCTGATAAATTCTGTCAGTACTTTATTGTTTTTAGGGTTTCCCTTCATCACAAAATATAATTCTCTGGCCGGAGGTGAAGGATATTTGCCTGAAGCAATAGCAGCTATTAAATCGTCCATTGAGGTATAAAAATCTTCATCACTATCAATCTTGCCATTATTATTCAGATCAATCGGAACCACTCTGAGGCCTTTGATCTGTTTTCGCGTGGTGGCATCGTAAGCATAACCGATATTATTATATCCTATTCCCAGGGGATCTTTCTTAACAGCCAGTGCCAAACCGGGGTCACCAAACACACCGACGCCTAAAAGATCTTCCTGTTTTTTTCCAAAGAATTTTGCCCACATCTCCGCAGCACCACAAGCATCGGATCGTGTATAAATGTGAATAGGGGAGGCAGATTTTGCTCCAAAAGCCTGTGCCCATGTTGTATATCTGCCTGTTATCCAGATATTATTTGCCGCATCTTTCTTTAATCCCTTAATCATAATTTCATTAAGCGACGGACTAGACTCATTAATGACTGCCACTACAGCATCTTTAGTCACTGCAATGGGAAAAGCTCCGTTTTTAAGTTCTTCCGGGTATATTTCACGCGAGACCATACCTATTTCAACCATCCCGTTAAGAGCATCTGAAATACCCTTGCCTGCACCTCCTGCAGAGATGTCAAAGCGTACTCCGGGATTTATTTTTTTGTATTCATCGGCCCATCTTATGACCATCGGATAAAGTGCGAAAGCGCCTGATATACTTATCTGGCCCGACTTTTTTTCCTGACTGTAAGATTTTGGAACTGTCAATAAGGAAAAGAGGATAATAATTAACAAAAAGGACCGCATTATTATTTTCATTTTATATTATTTTAATTATCAGAAACCAATCTGGTACTGGACGGAAAGAAAATTATTTTTTATTGCAGGTCCCTCTTCCTGTCTTATGGTATAAAATGCCTGTAAGCGCGACCAGTTGTTAAAATTGTAATTAGCACCAAAAACATAGTTTGTGGAAATGTTATTAGGCTTTGAAGTATTCGGATCATATACATCATACTTGCCAAGTACCTGAAGCTTCTGGGGAATGACAAAATAGCCAGCCTGGATGTACCAGCCGGCCCTGCTGGTCTTGCCATCTTTTCCCGAAATATATTCTCCTTTTAAAGAAAAGGATGTTGTAACATAGCTGAATTCGCCTCCGACTCTGTTTCGGGTTTGACTTTGACCGGGAACATCAGGTTTTATGGCTTTATCCCAACCTTTATAATATCCGCCTCCAAATGTTAATCCTTTTAAAGGAGTAAAAATCAGACGGCCAACTATATCTTTAGCGCTGTTTGCTGTGTCGGCAACATTGATTCCTGAGCCATTAAATACCCCAAGACGATATTCAATTAAAGGAAGATCTTTGATTTTAAAAATTGTTCCACCGAACTGTACCCCGATATCGCGCCCGTTCTGATTTCCAATTACATCTTTGGTTCGTGCAACAAGAGCTTCAACAACCTGGGAAAAGTCGATCATTTCCATCTTATTCACCGGTGCCAGATTCTCCATTGAAAAAGGTATCTTAAACTGACCGGCAGTTATTGTAAAGTAATCGGCAAGCTTTATTTCGCCATATGCATCAAGCAATTTTGGATTACCAGCAAAATCAGCTTGCAACCTGTACGAAAAAACCGGAGTGATTGAGCCCTTCAGGTCTACTCTTGCACGACGAATATCAAAGCTGCTGTGCTTTCCTGACTCCTGAAAAGCCTGAAATCTTACCTGGGTAAATCCTGTTAGCTGCATCTGCCTTGCAGCGGTAATAAAAAACGACTTCTTCGAAGCATCAGCCTGTTGCTGACTCAAAGCCGCTTCCGCTCTTATGGAATCAGCCTGTGACTGACTGATCGTTTTATTTGAGATCAGAAGGTTCAGCACATCGTTTGTTGATTGAGAAAATGAATCTGCCAGAATCAGCAGGAAAAATAAGAGTGAAAATACTAGTTTCATAATGTCTACCAATTTTATGAACAAATGTAATGCTCTTTACGCTTGTTATAATTGGCATAAAAACCACAATTGGTTAAGTATTAATACTTAACTTTATCCAAAATTATCAGTTAATCGCATGATATTGTCAAAAAAGACCAGGTATGCAATTGTAGCTCTCGAGAGGCTGGCAAGAGAATTTGGTAATGGTCCAATGCAGATTCGCGAAATAGCTGAAGCAGAAAAGATTCCTCAGAGTTTTCTCGAAAATATACTACTCGATTTGAAAAAAATCGGTATCCTCGGAAGTAATCTTGGAAAATCGGGAGGATACTATTTATTAAGAAAGCCGGAAGATGTCACACTCGCTGAAGTGGTTCGTCATTTTGAAGGTACAATATCTTTAATGTATTGTGTTTCAGAAAATTCTTATCGTCCATGTGAGTTTTGCAAGGATGAAACAACATGCCAGATAAGGAAAGTATTTAAAGAAATACGCGATACCACCTTTGGAATTCTGACCAAAACAACTCTTAAAGAATTGATAAAAACTTAAAAGAGCTTTATGTGCCTTTGCGAAAACCTTTGACCGACTTCATGACTTCAAGATTTTTTCCTCTCCAATTTCTAAAACCCTCTTTAATAGGTCATTAAGATCACTCCCCGAGGTAATAGGATTTATTATTGTAAGTCTTAACCAGATTTTTCCTGCAAGTTCAACCTGGACAATATAGAAAGATCCCTCTTTAATTATAATATCTCTGATAGCTGCATTAATTTTATTGAGGACGAATTCATCGTATCCATCAGGAGCATATCTGAAACATACAATATTGCTTTCCGGATTCATAGCAAGCTGGAGTCGGATGTCAGATCTGACCTCCGATGCAAAAGTGGCTGCAAGATCATACCTGCTATCGATATAATCTTTATAATAATGGTTACCATAGTATTTCATTGCAGTATAGGCAATGATACCCAATGCGCTTTTAGTGCATTCAATCGTTCTGGTTGCACTGTTATACCAGACATTTTTCTGTGATTTCTGAAATAGATATGAAGCTTTCTGGGCAAAAGTCTCATATGATCTCTCTCCATTCCTGAACATAACCAGTGTGTTAAGTGCCGGGACCAGGAACATTTTATGAAAATCAATTACCACCGAATCGGCTCTTTCTATACCCTTAACCCTGTCCTTGAATTTTTCAGAAAAAAGTACGCCCATCCCGTGAGCCCCATCAACGTGCATCCACAAATCATGTTTTTCACAAAAAGCGGCCACGGCTTCCAGATCATCGTAAGAACCTGTTGCTGTTGAACATGAACTGGCAACAACTGAAATGATCCGGATACCTTTTTTCTCTGCCTCAGTTTTTATCTCTTCAAGCAGATCGGTTCTCATCCTGAATTTTTTGTCAACAGGAACTTTAACTATAGATTCGTCACCTAATCCCATTATTTTAACATTTCTGCCTACGCTGTAATGAGCTTGTTCAGATATAAGGTAGCCGGGTCTATTCATCTCCCTTACTCCATCTTCCCATATATTATAATCGGTTTTAACCTGCCGTGCAGCCAGCATAGCTGTGAGATTTCCTGCCGTACCACCATGAGTGAATATACCATCGGATCCCGTTGAATATCCGATAAGCGATGCGAACCTTTTTATCACATTTCTTTCCATCGCCATATTTACCGGTCCCATCTCATAAATGGCAGCACCATTGTTAAGGAGAGTGGTGCAGAACTGAACAAGAACTGTGGCAGGTAGGGGAGATGTCACCTGGTGACCAATATAATGCGGATGATGAATATGGATTGAATTGTCAATGATCCTTTTTATGAAAGAATCAAATGACTCTTCCTCTCCGCCGGCCGAATCGAATGAAAAATATTCAGCCAAAAGGTCAGGATCATTCCATGGAAGCACAGGCATTTCTCTTCCTGATATAGCTTTTTCAAGATAATCCGATAGGGTATCGACCAGTTTATGTCCCTCTTTTTTGAATAATTCTGTATTAAAGGGGGATGGAATTATAGATTTAGTCATATTCAATTGTTCTTTTTTTGCCACAAAGGCACAAAGGCACGAAGTTACACCAAGAACTCTTACCCTAAACCAAATTCTTGGTGAACCTTTGCGTCTTGGTGTCTTAGTGGCAACATTTATATTTACTTTTACCTGATACTTTTCATCTTCAGGATATTATTATTATGCTGTTCATTTCTTTTTCTAAATCGGCAAAGAACTTTAGAATAAAAGGCTGCTGTGAATATTTCTCTGGTTCCAAAAGGCAAGTTTTTAATGACTGGTTAGTACTCAGCAAAAACTGAAATATTTCAATAACTCCACAGTAACCAGAGAGATTTTTTGTGCCAAACTGATACGCAGGAAGCTGTTCATTATATTTGCTGAAAAAATTATCAAGGATATGATATCGCCTGATGTGTTTCTGAACGATTTCACTGTCAGCTCCGAAAATTTTAACAAAATTATCAAACCTTTTTTTTGCATTTTCACCAATCAGATAACCGATCTTTTCCGGTTCAATTCCCCTGGTCAGATAAATTTCCGAGTACCTGAATATTCCGGTGAATCCAAAAGCATCAAGATCATCAGCAACTGAAAGAATAACCAGCAATTCGTCCATGGACGAATTTGGGGTATAATCTTTATTATCATGATTTTCAATGGCATCCAGGACATCACGGAAATCATTTTGCGCAAGATTATTTTTATTCAAAAATTGAATGCACAAATTTTTGCTGTGTTTCCCATGACGGATATCAGGATCAACTGACATTCCGATATCATGCAGGTAACTTGCAATTATAAGTTCAGTGGGGAGTTGTGAGATTTTAGCCGGGTTCTTTAAAGGAAAAAGTTTCAGCAGCTCCTTCGAATAGGTCCATACCCTCCTGTGATGATCAATTCCATGTGAGGAGAGAGATTTTTCATTGTAGACAGAAATGAAAAAATCTTCAAGGATCTGTTTAAACTGTTTTTCC
>Ga0182011_10001364_pt1 | contig 21374 bp, 17 predicted proteins | sample 711E1DmetaG_FD_120481 | JGI IMG/M metagenome (GOLD analysis project Ga0182011, IMG submission 120481) | Permafrost microbial communities from Stordalen Mire, Sweden - 711E1D metaG | ecosystem: Environmental > Terrestrial > Soil > Wetlands > Permafrost | place: Sweden: Stordalen | collected... | reverse complement strand
TTACGGCAAAACCATAGTGCAAAAACCATTGACATCGACGCGGCCGGTTCCATGAAAGGATGACATGTTCGGCTTTCTGTGGATTGTTATAGCGCTCCCCTTTGCAGGCTTCCTGGCCCTCGCTATTTTTGGCAGGCGGATAAAAAATTCAGCCGTGGCCAAAGTGGGGGTCGGCGCAACTGTTTTGTCGGCGCTGTGGGCGCTGTGCATCGGAACACGCTTCCTGATCAATCCCCCGGCCGGTTATCAGTATACCCAAGTCCTTTGGTCCTGGGTGCCGGTTGCCCCGCTCATGAGCGTTTTTTCATTCCGCCTCGACGGGCTTTCCCTGATCATGGTCCTGGTCATTCTGATCGTAGCTTCCCTTATTCTTCTTTATTCCTCCGAGTCAATGGCGCATGAAGAAGGATATGCCCGGTTCTTTGCTTATATGAACCTCTTTGTGGGTTGCATGCTGGTCCTGGTCCTGGCTAGCGACCTGCTCGTGCTATACCTGGGTTGGGAGGGAGTCGGCCTGTGCAGTTATCTGCTCATAGGGTTCCATTACAAAGACCCCGCTTCCATAAGGGCCTCAAAAAAAGCCTTCATCGTGACCAGGATCGGCGATGTGGCGTTCATAATCGGACTTTTCCTGATAGTCAAGAACCTGGGGACCTTGCAGGTCTTCGGGGCGCTGCAAAAAGCCAGCCTTCTCTGGCCCGTGGGGTCGCCATTGCCTTTTGCCGTTTCGCTCCTGCTATTAGCGGGCGCAATCGGTAAATCCGCCCAGGTCCCGCTCCAGGTATGGCTTCCCGACGCCATGGCAGGCCCGACGCCCGTCAGCGCGCTCATCCATGCGGCCACCATGGTCATCGCGGGCGTTTACCTGATCGCGCGGATGCACGGCATTTTCCTGCTCTCGCCCGCTGTCATGGGTATGACCGCCTGTATCGGCGCCGCAACGCTCCTTGCGGCAGGGTGCGCGGCGCTCATGCAGCGCGACATAAAACGCGTGCTGGCCTATTCTACCATCAGTCAAATAGGATACATGTTCCTCGCGCTGGGCGTGGGCGCGTTTTCGGCGGCCATTTTTCATTTCCTGGTGCATGCTTTTTTCAAGTCCCTCCTGTTTCTCGCGGCCGGGGTGGTCATCCAAAGCTTCGATGAAGAACACGACATATTCAAGATGGGCGGACTTCGCCATGCGCTTCCGTGGGCATTCTGGACCTTTCTTGTCGGCTCGTGTTCGCTTTCGGCCCTTCCCCTGGTTTCCGCGGGGTTTTACAGCAAAGACCTCATCATTTTCAGCGTCTGGTCGTCGTCAATGGGAAACGGGTGGCTATGGCTCTGCGCCGAGGCAGGCGCGCTGCTGACGGCCGTATATTCGTTTCGCGTGGTGTTTATTGTTTTTTTCGGCGCGCAGCGCCTGATTTCCCCGAAAAAAACCGGGTTGCTTATAAATCTGCCTCTTGCAATACTTTCCTTTTTCGCGATCTTCGCGGGTTTTATCCTTTTGTCCGTTCCGCATTCTGCTATGGGAAGTTTTTTTTCGAATATTCTTAGCGCCGTTTTTCCCGCACCCGCGCTAAAGGACATTGCCCCCGGCACCCGAACTGTGTTGCATCTGATTTCGCCGGCGGCTTCTATCGGGGGGATTATAATCGCATGGGTGCTGTTTCTGAAAAGACCGCGTATCGTTCAAGATCTTGTGCAAAACCCAGCGGGTAAAATTCTCCATACGTTTTTCCTTGAAGACCTGTGGTTCGACAGGCTGTATGCTTTTCTTTTCGTGCGGCCGTTTGTTTTGGCAACCGGTTATATGCGCCGTGATCCATTGGTCTTTTATGTAAAGGTTTTCGCCCGTAGCGCCGAAAGCCTGCATAAAGCCCTAAGCTTTACACAAACGGGAAACGTGCGGTGGTACGCCGCCGGAATCGCTCTTGGCGCGGTGATCGCAATGGCCATCGGGGTGCTGCTATGATTCTCCTGTGGCTGATTCTGGTTCCTTTTATAGGAGGCGCGCTCGCTTGGGTTTCCCAGCGCATAAACCGGGCTTTCCCACGATGGTTTGCCCTGGTAACCATGATCGTTGATTTCGTGCTTATCACCAGTGTATGGGTAACGTATGCGCCGACAATCTACTTTTCAAACAAGGCAACATGGATCGCGCAGTTCTACCATACCTGGCTCCCGCAGATGGGAATATCCTTCCACCTCGCTCTTGACGGCATAAGCCTGCTTCTGGTCGCGCTGACCGCGTTTCTGGGGATCATGGCGGTGCTTTCGTCGTGGAACAATAAACGCGACCATGAAGGGTTTTATCATTTCAACCTGCTATGGACCGTGGCGGCCGTCATCGGCGTATTCATGGCCATCGACCTTTTCCTGTTTTACTTTTTCTGGGAAATCATGCTCATCCCGATGTATTTCATTATCGCCACGTGGGGACGTGAAAACAAGTCGCGGGCCGCTATCAAATTTTTCATATTCACCCAGGCCGGAAGCCTGCTGATGCTGCTTTCGATACTCGGCCTCTATTTTATCAACGGAAACGCCACCGGAACATACACCTTCGATTATCAGGCGCTCATTCATGCGCCCCTGTCCGCGCGCGCCGCCGGATGGCTTATGACCGGTTTTTTCATCGCCTTCGCCATCAAGCTGGGCATCGTCCCCTTCCACGGCTGGCTTCCCGACGCCTACGGCAGCGCGCCGGTCGCCGGCAGCCTGCTCCTTGCAGGGGTCATGGCCAAAACCGGCGCCTACGGTCTTGTCAGGTTCTGCCTGCCTTTGTTTGCGCATGCAAGTATCCATTTTTCTTCCATCGCCCTTGTCCTTTCCGCCGTGACCATCCTGTACGGCGCTTTGCTGGCCTTTTCCCAGACCGACATCAAATATTTCATCGCTTACAGCAGCATGGGCCATATGGGTTTCGTGCTGATGGGCGTCACGATTTGGGGAACGATGTCTTTGCAGGGCGTCGTGGTCCTCATGCTCGCCCACGGCATCAGTGTCTGCGCCCTTTTCATGCTGGCGGGATCGCTCGATATGCGCCTTAACACCCTCGATCTTAAGCGCCTGGGCGGATTGTGGGCCGATGCGCCCCGCTTTGGAGGCACCTTCATGGTTTTTGCCCTTGCTTCGATGGGCCTGCCGGGACTGGGAACATTTATCGGGGAATTTCTTATCGTGGTCGATACTTTTCGCGTATCGCCCGCCGCGGCGATCGCGGCCGCTATCGGCGCGGTTGTATCGGTCATCTATGCGCTGCTGCTTGTGGAACGGGTGTTCCAGGGAACTAAGAACAACACCGTTGCCTGTCCGGACCTGAACAAACGGGAAACCGCCGTGTTCGCGGTTTTATTGATCTTGATCGTCTGGATGGGCATATATCCAAAACCATTTCTTGACATGAGCGCACCAGCCATCAAGACGGTACGCTGCATCGTTGAATCAAAAAATGCGGACCAACCGTTTTTTCCACTGGAGCACGGCCATGACACTCGTTGATTTAAAGGCATTATCGCCGTTCTGTATTATCGGGGCCGCCGCCGTTATCGTTCTGCTTGTGGCGTCCGTTTGGCGCAACCGTTTGTTTACGCTTATCGCGACAAGCGCCGGAACAATCGCCGCCCTTGCGGCTGTTATCTTTGCCGCGATACCCGCCGTACCCATTGACGTCCTTGTTCTGTTCCGCGTCGACGGATTCGGCCTTTTCTTCATATGCCTTGTGCTCTTGTCAAGCCTTATGGTCGCCCTGCTGTCGTATGGATATTTCCGCGCGAAAAACGTTCTGTTCGAAGAGTTCTTCGTGTTTCTTCTGCTGGCGACCCTCGGCGCCATGGCGCTGACCGTAAGCATCCATTTTACTTCATTTTTCATCGGCCTCGAAGTGCTCAGCATTTCCCTGTACTCCATGATCGCTTATCTCCGGACGGACGGGCGCGGGACCGAGGCGGGAATAAAGTATCTGGTGCAGGCGTCGGTTTCAACATCGTTCCTTCTTTTCGGAATGGCGCTTATTTACGCCGACATCGGCGTCATGGATTTTTCGAAAATATCCCTGGCCTGCGGTCCCGGCGGCCCGGCAAGCATGCTTTCGTCGATCGGCCTTTCATTGATCATCGTGGGGATAGGTTTTAAACTGGCCCTCGTTCCGTTTCATTTGTGGGCGCCCGACGTATACCAGGGAGCGCCCGCGCCGGTAACGGCATTCATCGCCGCGATTTCCAAGACCGCGATGCTTGCTTTACTCATGCGTTTTTTCCATTCCTTCGAAGGCCATCCGGGGTTGGTCGTCAAAGTCATTTTGTGGACAGCGGCCATCGCGTCGATGTTCATCGGCAACATTCTCGCGCTGCTCCAGGAAAATGTCAAACGGATCATCGCCTATTCGTCCATCGCGCATATGGGATATTTCCTTGCCGGTTTTCTGTGCGCTTCGGCCCTGGGGGCCTTTTCGGCGTCATTTTATATAACGGTCTATGTCATCACCACACTCTGCGCCCTGAGCGTTGTAACGCTCCTTTCCGAAAAGGACGAAAAACAAATGATTGCGGACTTTCGGGGACTGGCGTTTACGCGTCCGGTCCCCGCCCTGGCCATGACCGTGTCGCTTTTGTCATTCGCCGGTATACCCCTTACAGCGGGATTCATGGGGAAATTTTACGTTGTGGCCGCCGGGGTACATTCCGGAAAAGTCTGGCCGTTGCTCATCAGCTTGATTATCGGTAGCGTATTCGGGCTTTTTTATTATCTGAGGGTCATCTTTGCCATGTATCAGCGGCCGCTTCCCCAATCGACCCAGGAAACAAAGGAAAATTCTTTGTCAAGAGCGGCGTTTTCGCAGTCGTGGACGGTCCACCTTGTCGTATGGACCACGGCGATACTGATTCTGTTTATAGGGATTTGTCCCGGGCCGCTTTTCGATGTGGTAAAGACCATGGTGGTAAAGTAAAACAGGTCAACTCACCCCTTGATCCCCTCTCTTGTAGGAGAGGGGAAACCTGTGGGGAATCCTGCACGGAGGGGTTAAAGGCGAAACGAAGTTTCAAGAAATCAGATTCATAACGTTCAATAAGGAGTTTTTCATGCATACCATTAAAATTCTCATTATTCTTTGCGTTGTTTTTGTCGTCGCTTTTTTCATCACGCTTTTTTCGGGTATTATCAGCATTGCGGTGAAAAGTCCCGATCCGCCTCTTATGGATTTAGTTCTTATCAGTGGGATGAAGCATTCCGTGCGTTTTCATGCGCGCGGCATCAAGCCGCCTGATCTTAAAGCGCGGCAGATGATAACGTCCGGTGAAGAACTGTATCAGGGATTATGCGCTATCTGTCACGGCGGACAGGATGCCTTGCCGTCCGCCCTAGGACAAGGGCTTAATCCGCCGGCGCCTCCTTTAAATAACGAACCGGCCAAATGGACCGCCGCCCAGGTTTTTTGGATAATGAAAAACGGGATAAAAATGACCGGTATGCCTTCATTCGGCATTTCACATGATAGCTCCGACTTATGGGACATCACCGCCTATGTCATGAATGTGCCGTCTGGTACTGCCCATAAAAGCCTTGACCGTTCCACGAGTGATGATTCGAGTGACAGGGCCATGGTATTAGCCGACAAAGGAATCGGCCCCATTAAAACCATTACATTAGGGACCATCGATCAAAAGCTATCCACAACCGGATCAAAAATATTCAATCGTTCCTGTACCTCCTGCCACTTGCTTGATGCACCGATAACCGGCCCGGCCCTGCGCTCCGAAGCCTTGTCCCATTCACCGGAATTTATCATGAATATGCTGGTCAATACCGTTGAAATGGTTGGCAAAGACCCCTTTGTCAATAAAACGATGGCCCGTTTCGGCAATTTGAAAATGCCCGCAACCAAGCTCGATGGCGCAAAGGCGCGGGCGGTATTGGAATTCCTGCGGACCGCGGCGGCTATGTCACCAGTACAATCTTCCCCAAGGCGCCTGGCTCCATGATCGCCATATGCGCCTGCGCCGCGTTCGCAAGCGGGAATTCCCTGCCTACGACCGGATTAAGCATTTGGTTTTTCAAACCTGAAGCAATCGCCGAATGAACGGACTTCAATTCGCCCTCGGTCGCGTTGAAAAGCACCATGCCCGAAATTTCCGCGTTGCGCGACATCAATTGGCAATGAAAGAAATGAATTACCCCAGCGCAAAGTTTCCAGTATCCCGAATCTGCAAATCACCCTTTTATTAAAAGTGCAAATCCTATGCCATGAAACTGCTCCTCACTTACCTCATCCCCATCCCTTCTCCTTACCAAGGAGACCACGGCTATGACCGCATATTCCTTGCCGGAGTAGCGGCGAAGCCAACGGTGCCCGAATAGGGCGAAAATTGTACTCATTAAAATTATCCCGGCACACTAATTGCTTTATTTTTAAAACAGAGGTCACCATGACGGTAATCAGACGAATAAAAAAAACATTAAAAAGCAGAATGACGACTGAAGGCGCGGGTGTGCGCGTGAAAAGGGCGTTCGGGTTTGATCATACTCCGCAACTCGATCCGTTTCTACTTCTGGATGATTTTCATTCTGATAATCCGGACGATTATGTCCCGGGTTTCCCTTGGCACCCCCATCGGGGAATGGAAACCATTACCTATATTTTAAAGGGTAAGGTCCTTCACGAAGACAGTCTTGGTCACCACGGCGAAATCGGCCCTGGCGACGTACAGTGGATGACGGCCGGAAGCGGCATTATCCATCAGGAAATGCCCATTGGTGAAAAAGACGGGGCTTTGTGGGGATTGCAATTGTGGTCGAACCTTCCGGCTTCATATAAAATGATGGAACCGCGGTATCAGGAAATCAAATCCTCGGAAATACCGGAAGTCTGGATGGACCACGGGGTAAAATTCAGGGTGATTTGCGGGGAAGTCAATAAAACCAAGGGGCCGGTAACAGGCATCGTGTGCGATCCGGAGTATCTGGACGTAACCGTGCCTTTTCAAACGAATTTCACGCACCACGTGTGCAAGGGCCACACTGTTTTTGCCTACATTTTATCGGGTAAGGGAGTTTTCGAACCGCAGCCTGAAGCCTTTAAATACTCGGAAACACATCCCCTCGGGCCTGAAAGTCTCGTGGTTTTTGATGACGGCGACACGGTATCGGTTTCAACAGGCGACGAAAGCGTGCGTTTTCTGTTGATATCCGGCAAACCGCTCCGGGAGCCTGTTGCCTGGTACGGCCCGATCGTGATGAACACCCAGGAAGACCTACGGGCGGCGTTTGAGGAATACGAAAACGGTGCGTTTCTGAAGCATGCGCATAAGTCAACAGTATTGTGAATTTATTTTTAATCATTCGATATGATGGTCAGGACGTGAAGAGCTGAAAACCTCCCTCAAAATCCTTTAAAATCATACTCACCGTTTTTCCCTATTTTTTCCTAAATTAAAAAAAAGTTTACAAAATCTTTATTTTTTTCTTGACTATTATTTAAATCGTGTATATAATCATATTTACTTAAGCGCTTAGAATGAGGTTCTTTGAAAATTTTAACTAATTAATATCAACTCAGAGCTTTCTGATCCCCTCACCCCTGGCCCCTCTCCCGTTAGCGGGAGAGGGGAAAAGGGGACGGGGGATAAGGAGTGAAAGGTTTGGGTAATAATAAACTTAAAAAGACAATAATAAAACAGAAGACCATCGGGGAAGTCCATCTAAGAAGGAGGTGTCTTATCGAAAAAATAAAAAATACCACACAATAACGAAACAGTATGAGAATGATTACTATGGGAATGATTATTAACTTTTGTTTTTTAATTTAACCTAGGAGTAAAAAATGTCTAAGATTAAAAAAATGGCAATCGCTCTGGTAGCAGTTACGATTATGGCAGGTCCTTCAATGGGGGCCCAGATTCTGTGCGGTGGAGACGTTCCTCTGGTGAACACCATGATTGGTGTCGCCGAAATGTCCCTTGATTTCAGTGGCGCGGGGACAGATGTTGTAATTGCGTCATTCATCATCAACAACAACTCCCAGCAGTTTACCATATCTTGGAATTTAACCAAACTCGGAAATTTCCAATTAGATGCCACGAACAAAATACCTTTTACCGCTTTGAAGTTTGTGGATGGCGGTCTTGGAACGTTTGGCCTTCCTGGACAAACTCTTCCTTTAGATAAGGCTACGAATGCCGCAATCGTGGCTGCTCTGCCGATTCAATTAGTTGGCGTTGTCCAAACGACTGCAACCATTAACGAAAAAATTGTATTGAAGGCAAGCTGGGCCGATGCTTCTGCAAAGTTGGCTGGCTTGTACACTGAACAGATAGTTTATAGCATTGTGGTTACACTGTAAACATCGCCTGAATCAGTTTTTTGAAAAGAGAGGGCAGCCCGCCCTCTCTTTTTTTTATAACTATCCCCTTGTAACTCCTTGCCATTGTTTATATAATTAGATTTGATTTTGCCCACAATAGTGATTGCGAGGTATCCCTCAAGGCAACTCACCCCTTTATCCCCCTCTCTTGAAAGAGAGGGGAAACCGATCTTGCAAAGCAGGAGAGGAGAGGTGAGTTAAGGTTATTTAGTGGAGTTTGCCCATGCAAAAAAGAACATTATTATTTTCTCTTCTTCTCATTACTTTTTTCATCGCACAATTGAACGCAGAATCCCCTCCCGATCCGCCAATCAGGACCGCACAGGGTCAGGGTGTAGTAGGCCTAGATTTTTCAGGAAGCGGCAATGACGAGCAAATTGCATTGTTTGTCATCACCTGCAACGACACACCGGGGTCGTTTGAAGTGGACTTTGAGTTTACAAATGCTTGTCAGTTCAAGTGCGGAACGCGAACGCGCACTATTCCCTTTACTGGTTTGGTTTGGAACCACATCAGTGGAAGTCTGGGGAGCGGCCTAACGGACCCTGTCGACAAAGATATCTTGCACAATCGCACTGCCGGGGGGACACAATACGTATGGGCTCCGACTGGAACGGGCCAGAAATCAGAGACAAACGGCTATATCATGGAAATCAAAGCCAACTGGGACCATCCAGCCGGAATACTATCAGGCTTTTATTTCGAAACCATTAAAGCCACAGTGAGAGCAAATTTTTAACTCATTGAATCTGTCAAGGAGAAAAGAGATTATGGTCATTCGAAGAATTTCCGCACTCAAGGTATTTGCATGTGTGTTGTTCTTGAGCATTTTCTATTCTGCCTCTGCAGGCTTTTCCATGTCACCCTTGATAGTCACTCTGGCACCATCGAAACAGGTAACAACCGGGGAAGTTGTCGTTAGCTTTCAAGGTGATGTCAAAGCTCCTACGGCAGTTGAAATTAAGGTAAAAGGCCGTGAGGTCTCCCAGGACGGCGCAAAGATCACATATCCGGAGGATAAATCTACGGATAATATCGTGGTGTATCCAACTCAAATAGTGCTGATGCCCGGAGAAAGTCAACGGGTCCAAGTCAAGTGGGCCGGCGAATCATTGCCTAAAAAGGAAATCAGCTATGGCCTTATAGCAGAAGAGGCGCCAATAAAACTTGGCGACGAAAATGAACCAAGGTCAAAACCCATGGGCCGGATCAACCTAACCGGTCGATATGAAGGCGCGATTGTTGTTCTTCCTCCCAACATAAAGCCCAATACCGTGGTAGACTCCGCCAAATCCGGCCTTGATTCTGCTGGTAACAATCAAATGATCCTTTTAATCAATAACAAGGGAACTGCCAGGCAGAAACTTCAGGGAATAAAGCTGCAGGTAACTCCACTTGATAATAACGGCAAACTAATCATTAATAAAAGTGTTGTCTATAAACCGGTTATAGCCATGTCGCAGACAAAACAAAGCCTTTTTCCCGGATATCTCAGGCGGCTTACCATGCCCTGGCCGCCCGGATTGCCTGTTGGGCCGATAAAAGTCACGGTGGAGTTTGAGGCGGAGAAGTAGGTGCATGAAAAAAAATGTCCATGCTTTACTGATAATACTTCTTGCCTTGGGATGGACTGCGGTTTATCCGGAAAAAGCCGAGGCTAAAACCGAGGCCTTCATGATAAAACATCTTTCCGGGCTCCTTGTCTCAATAGATACTTTAAGGAAAATTATAGTCGTCGAGGAAAAATCCATTGATTATGTGGTCAAAATGGATTCAGCCACCCTGGCTATCGGACCTGCCGGCGTAATCATGCTTGCAAGCCTTAAAATCAACGACTCTGTGTCCATGGAATACCGCAAGTATGGAGACAATAAAAGGATCGCAAACCAGATCGTGCAGAAAACTGTTGTGAGTAAGCCGCAGACCCAGACACCCGATTCAACCGGCAAAGCATTAATAAAACCTTCACAATCCAAAAAAAACGATACCACCTTGGTCGCTAAAAACTCTCCGTCCCTTGAAGCCAGCAAACGGTTACTCGAAAAAAAGCTCTCCAATAAAACCCGAGAACAATTGTATCATGATATTTTCAATACCTCCCCGCCAAAACGGCCCAAACAGGTCGAGGCCTCTCTCATGATTAATGAAACCACCGATGGCGCCATGGAAATCATCTTTACCGATGATCATCTTGATTTTTCCATACCTGCCGCGCCGGTCATGAAAATTCTGTCGAAAATAGCAGTTTCTGATATTTTAAAAACTGTCCGGGCAGCCATTGATTCTCAAGGCAGAATTACACAAAGTGCTTTGACAAGCCTGGGCCTGCGAACAACTTTTGATTCCCAGTTGTATCAGGTTAAAATTATTGTTCCGTCTATTTTTCTTCTCAAGCAGTTGCATCAACTCATTGGCATTCAGGAAAATCCTTATTCCATTGAAACAATCAAACCCAATGTAGTGTCTGCGTTTCTTAACATTCAGGCAGATCAGAAAATACGGTATAATCAGAGTTTGTCAAATAATTCTATAAGCAATCAGTCTTTAGAAAGTGAGAATAACGAAAAAAAATTCAGCCGGCCTTTTACGGGCAATTTCGATGGAGCGGTAAATGCCAAGGGTGTGGTATTGGAAGGCATGGCCAATTATCAGCAATACATTGATCACCCATTCCAGCGCAAGGATGTGCGCCTGGTGTACGATCGTCCCGAGCAGGCTTTAAGGTTTTCCGCAGGTGATATCCAGTATTTGACCCTTGGTTACCAGTCCAGCGTCCGCATGGGCGGTGTGTCGATTTCAAAGGACTACTCGTTGCAGCCGTATATTCTCACTTACCCTATAGGAGAACACGAATTTTATCTCACGGACCCCGCGGAAGCGGAAATCTGGGTCGATGAAGTCATGGTCAGCAAAATGGTCCTGGAGCCCGGCACCCACGATATCCGGGGGTTCCCATTTTCCATGGGAAACAATCATGTCAAAATTGTTTTAAAAGACTTTGCCGGGCGCACGGACACCATAGCTTTTTCTTTTCAGTATAACACGACATTACTGACAAAGGGGTATTCAAGGTTTTCCTTTAATGCCGGGTTTCCCAGTCCTATTGTTGATGAACGCTACAGATATAATCAGGACCAACCCTGTCTCTCGCTGGCATACCAACGCGGCATAAGCGACAAATTGACTTTAGACCTTTATTCCCAGGCCTTTACCAGTGAGATCAATACCAGGACATTTAGTAGTATCGTGGATACCAACACACTATTCAGCAAGAGTTATAAACTTTCGCGTTCCCGCGAAGGAATGCTTGGATTTGGAGGGCTTTACGCAATTCCTTCAGGGTTTATAGATTTGGACGCGGCCGGAAGCTATATAAAGAACCGCGGCCCTGGTTCCGCGCTACGGCTTGGATATACCTACGAAACAATGGTTTCGTATAAAAACTCCGAACAAGCGCATCCGAGCGCTTTTAAGTTGAGTACTCCCCTCGTCTGGAACACGCAGGCAGAATATCTCAGCCCCAAATTCCTTAGAAGTCCCGTGGATTCGCCGTATAATTATCTTGAAGTCCTCAAATTTTCCACAGACCTCACTGCACCGCTCAGTGAACGGTTCACTGTCAGCACAGGCGCAAAATATTATTTTCGCCGTGATACCACAAACCTGTTTGAGATCATGCTCCGCTTACAGAAAACCTGGCTGAATAACCTGAGTGCCGGCCTGACTTTTCAATTTACAACAGATATTTACGGTGGCGAGGCTAATCCGGCTGTTCTTTTAAACTTGAATTGGATGTTCAGGTCCGGCGTCCATGAAATCAGCGTGAATGAAGCTATCAATAGGCATCCACCGGACAATTCAGCGCAATCCATAACCCCATCTCAAACTTCACAAACCACGCAGACCTCTCAAGCATCCTCGCCTCAATGGGACTTTAACACTGGCTTCCAATGGAATTATGATGATTTCAAGCCGCGCCCGGAAAGGGTCCTGGCTACAGTGAACGCACAGCTCGGGCCACAAAACAATGACTACAGCGGCCTTGTTGGATACTCCGGCAATCAGGGAACTATTGAACTTACTCAGGATATGGATCAACCCGAAAATTCTGGTGCCGATTACCTGAGACATCAGACTGACCTGATTCTAAAAACCGCTTTGGTGTATGCGGGAAAAACTGTTTGTTTTTCACGGCCTGTATATAGCGGCGGATTCGTGCTTGCCAAAGGCGTTAAAAATCTCGCGGACAATAAAATTCTGGTGAATCCGTCTGACCAGGGGTATGACGCTACGACCAATGCCTTTGGACCTGCAGTGCTTCCGCTCTATTCGCCCTATCAGATCAAACGAATAAAAGTCGAGCCGGAAAACCCGCCCATGGGGTTTGTGAATGAAAAATCATCTTTCACGCTGTTCCCGCATTATAAAAGCGGATTTTCCCTTGAACTCGGTTCCGAAAAATCCGTACTTGTTCTCGGGACCGTACAGGATTTCGACGGAAGCCCCTTCGGTTATCAGAGTATTACTATTATCGCCGTGAATGATAAAAAGGCAGCACCCGTTTTGACCTTTACTAACGGCATAGGCCGTTTCCAGTTCCTTGGCCATGAAAAGCAGATGTATAAAATCATGCCGCCACAATCCTCGGACCGCATACCTATTATGTTTGTGATTCCTAAGAACATGAAAGGCTTTTATCAGGCCGGAGTGATGATCTTTTTACAAACAGGCAACCCAATCGTCCCCGTAAAGGCCGATACCGTTAGAGCCGACACTGCCAGACCCGACACCGCTAAACCGGACACTGCCAAAAACAAGGAAATAAAGCCCGATACCATAAAAACTTTGAATGAAACCACCGATACCACCAAAAATCCCTGGATCACCGTATTGGGTTCTCTTGCGTCCAGGAAAGGCAAAACGCTTGTTTCAACTTCGATCTTTATCAGTTCCCTGGATTCCAATCAGGCGGGGCCCTTGAACACCATAAATTCTCCCCTTACCGTCACCACCGACCATGGTTTGTTCAATTTCGATTGCCGCAGATCGGGGAATTACATGATCACCGTAGCCTCCGGCCCCAATAAGGGCGCAAGTGTTTCCTTTTACGTTCCTCTTGCCATCAAAGGCTCATTCAATATCGGCAACATGCGGGTAAAATAAAATCCCCCTGCGGGGGACTTTGAGGGGGCGTAGATTTAGCAGGGGGCAAGAATTTAGGGGAGCGTATTATTTCTTAAACAGCGCTTCGTACTTTCCATATCCCTCTTTTTTCAGGGCCGCCTTCGGAATGAACCGCAGGGCCGCCGAATTCATGCAATAGCGCAGGCCGGTGGGCGCCGGGCCGTCGTTAAACACGTGCCCCAAATGGGAATCGGCGTGAAGGCTCCGTACTTCGGTACGTTCCATTAAATTGCTCTTGTCAATTTTTTCCATGACATTTCCCGGTTCCAGTGGCTTGGTGAAACTCGGCCATCCGGTCCCGGATTCGAACTTGTCCCGCGAACTGAACAGCGGTTCGCCCGACACGATGTCCACGTATATTCCTTCTTCGTGGTTGTTCCAATAAGGGTTATGGAACGGCCTTTCCGTCCCGTTGTTCTGTGTCACGTCGCATTGAAGCGAAGTCAATTTCTTTTTCAATTCTTCCTTCGAAGGCTTGACAAACTCCTTTTGTTCGTTCGCAGGTTTTTCAACGGGACCGCCCCAATGCTTGTTTATGAATTCATCACGGCCGGAACCTGTCCGATATAACTCATAGTGCGCATAATTTTTTTTGAAATAATCCTGATGATAATCTTCGGCCTTGTAAAATACCATGGCTTTCAGGATTTTTGTGGCTATGGGACGATTGAATTTGCCGGATTTTTGAAGCGCGTCTTTTGAAGCGTCCGCGAGTTTTTTCTGTTCTTCATTGTGATAGAATATCGCGGTCTGATATTGCTGCCCGCGGTCGACAAATTCCCCCGCCGGGTCCGTAGGGTCGATATTGCGCCAGAAAACCTCGAGGAGATTATCAAAACCTACCTTTGCCGGATCATACAAAACTTCAACCGATTCAAAATGCCCAGTCGTGCCCGAGCTCACTTCTTCATACGTCGGATTGGTTTTATGGCCCCCTGTATAGCCCGCCCAAACTTTTAAAACGCCCGGAATCTGCTCAAACGGCGCCTGCATGCACCAAAAACATCCTCCAGCAAATGTGGCGGTGTCCACGGCACTTTTATCACCCGCCAAAACTGAATTTATTCCCGCCATAAATACTAGTCCTGCCATCATTTCGCCTAGCATACATGCCTCCTCTTCGACATACCGTGTCTCATTCTAATTAAGTACGGCATGCAGGCGGGCAATATTGTCTTTGGAAGGGTCCTCAGAGTAAAGAATTGCGCTGGGCCAGGTCAAAATAAAAAGTCGTACCCTCCCCAACCTTGCTTTCGGCCCAAATTTTTCCGCCGTGGGCCTCGACGGTCCCCTTGACTATTGATAATCCCAATCCCGTTCCGCTGATGTTTTTTACATTCGCGCCTCTTTTGAATTTCTCGAAGATCGTTTTCCGGGATTCTTCGGGAATTCCCATGCCGTTGTCGCGGACATAAAAAACTTTCATTCCATCCGTTTTTTTTGCGCCGATCACGATTTTTCGGTCCGGCCCGTCGCCGATATAATTTATTGCGTTTCCAATTAGGTTCATAAATACTTTTGTCATGCCCTTTTTGTCGGCCATGACCATGCCCAGCTCATCGTCTATCGTTACCGCCACCTTTTTTTCCTCAATCGGGTATTTCAGGCGCGCGACCGCTTCAAGCGCCAGGGCGCGGAGATCGATTTCCTCAAGAGTAAGTTCCTGCGTTCCTGCATCGAGCTGCGCGCTTGCAAGCAGGTCGTCGAGCAGTTCCTGCATGTATGAAATCGCCTCCGCGCCCATACCGGTTGCTTCTTTACCATCGCTATTCAGGTTTCCAAAGGCTCCCGTTTGCATAAGCGAACAAACGGTTTTCATGGTGGTAAGGGGTTTTTTCAAATCGTGCGTTGCCGCATTTGTAAATTCTAGAATTTCCCGGTTTTTCTTTTCCAACTGCCGCTGTACGTCTTTTAAAAAGGTAACGTCTTTAAAGGTAACGTAAAAAACCAGCTCGTTTTTCCAAAGCAGTTGTCTGCAACAAACAATGACATTGACCTTTGTACCGTCTTTTTTCAAACTGGTTCCTTCATGGTCCGGGACGTCGCCTCCGTCGGAAAGAAGTTTCAAGGAATTACGCATTATCTCCTTCGATTCGAGCGGGGTAATATCCTCAGCCGTCAATGTCAGGAATTCTTCTTCCGTATAGCCGAACAACGCGCACATGGCCGGGTTCGCCGCGACAATGCGGTTGGTTATGGGTCTGATAAGCGAAGCGCCCTCGGAGGTCAGTTCGAACATGTTCCTGAAACTTTTTTCCGATTCGGCAAGCGCTTGTTCGGCCTTTTTGCGTTTTGTAATGTCCAAAACCGTGACGACCTCGCCCGCCGAAAGATCATCAGGATTTATGGGCGACATTCTTAAAGAAACGTCGATCACAGCGCCGTCTTTGCGTCGCCACCGGGCTTCAGCATAGCTGCTGCCCCCCTTTTCCCTGTTTTCATACAGCTCGCGACCGACGCGTTTGTATTCCGCGTCGTCAACATAGTACATCCGGGCGTTGTTCCCGATTATCTCCTCCGCCGAAAAGCCGCTGATTTCGTAAAGCCATCCGTTGACAGTTTGCATTATGCGGTTTTTTGACAACGAAATCCCCACGGGAGCGGCCAGATAAATGCCCCGCAACATGGATTCGCTTTCCCGCAACTCTTTTTCGATTTTATTTTTTAAATCAAGCTCTCGATTCAGGCGTTTGCGCAGATCGCTCATATACCCGACTATCACCGCAATTACTATGACGGAAACCAGTCCGGGTGACCGATGAAGTATTGACGCGGCGTCCCAGCTTGGGACTCTTTCGATATCAAGCAGTATGAGCGTAATTACGTCTGCGATGATGGATGAAACGATTCCTCGTCGGGTTCCGGCTATCCAGGCGACGACTAAAGGAGGCACAAATGCGAATATCGCCGCGCTTTCGCCTATGAAGGGATAAAAAACAAGGAAAAAAGTTATATAGCCGGCATAAGCCGGAACGGTCAAATAATAAAATGGCAATGTTCGTTTTTGTTTTATTGACATAATCAATATACCCCGACCACTATTTCACCCGTTTTCCTGTCTTCATAAAACCTGACGTTTTCGCGAACGACCGTAACGCTTTTTTTGAACTCCTTTATTTTTATCATGACGTCGGGATAGCACGCCTGGCTTACTTTGACGTAACAAACGTCCTTTTCCTGCGATTGTTCGTACAAATCGGACCGCTTTGCGATCATGATCACCAATTGATGGTCGAGGCTTTTCTTTTTTTCGAGGGCCTTGGCAATCATGCCTTTCATCCCGGACGAAAGGTCCTCGCCCGATTTAATTTTGTTGAGCAACGGTCGCAGGCTTTCATCTATTTTATGGATGTTTTTTTTACAGAATTCTATCACATTGTCAAATTCAGCGAGACGCCGAAGCACCAGATAATCGTTTCCCGCGTCCACCGTTGTTTTGACCCCGGTTTCCGACCCCAGGGCCTTGACGTCTATCCCGCGCAGGGCGAACACTTCCCCGCCGATTACCGCGCCTTTTTTGTTCTTCATGATAAGGCACTTTGAAGTAAACAGGTAGCTGTTGATGGCAAAATTGTCTATATAAATGTTTCCCTCGGCCTCCATCCGCGCGTTCTGGGCATAGCCGACCCGCACGTCCCTTCCGGCGGAAACAAGGCCTTTGCCTTTTCCCTGTACCCCGCCTTTTATGATTATGTCCCGGCCCGCTTCCAGCCGCGCCGACTCAACTATTTTCATGACCACGATGTCGCCGTCGGCCTTCACCTCGAAACCGTCGGGGACCGTGCCGTTGATGACCACATTGCCGTTGAATTGTATGTTGCCCGTTGAATAATCGACGTCCCCGTTGACCACATAGGTATTCACAACCTCGATTATCGTGCGGTTAAGCATGATACTGCCATTCACCTCCGCGAAAAACTCCTTCCCGTTTTCCGTTTTTCGCACGCCGTTTCCCGCCGTAAGCATTGCGGGTTTTCCAGCGCTTGCGGGGACTTTTTCTCCCGACACATTGACGCCCGATACACCGTCTTGAGGGTCGAAAATTCGGGCAAGCAGCGTGTCTTTTACGGCCATGAGAATATTTGTTGAGCTTTTATAGTCGATCCTCCCGTCGGGCAAAATATGAAAATCATATTCCTGCGGTTCGATTGAAAAAGTAAATTCCACCCTGCCCGGTTCTCCTTCTTTCGGCGCGGCGCCCATTGCCACGCAAACGTCTTTTTGCCGCGTCATCGTGCCGTTTGCTTTATCGACTGAACCCAAAAGGTTTTTTTCATCGATACCGAATGATATTCCCGCCCGTTGCAATTCTTCTTTTACACCGGCAATACTCAGCCTCTTGCCGCTGCCGTATCCGGGTGAGCAATCCATGAATGCGCGCATTTTGTCCGCGCTGGTCCTGATGCTGATAAAGCAATCCACGTCGGAAGGGACGACGTGCAGGGCCTTTTTATAAATAAAAACGAATCCGTTTTTTTCCGCATAATAATATTCGACGGGGCCTTTGACGCTTTTTACAACATTGCGGCCCGGTCCGAAGGCGGACTGTTCGTCGGCATTGCGCGTGCCAATGAGCTGGCCGTTCTTGACGTTTTTATAATGCGCCAGCGATTCGATTTCCATGGCGTCAATGTTGTCGGAATCCAATAACCTGACAAACTCCACGCCGTTTTCCAGCATAAGGTGTTCTTCTTCCGTGCCGGTTTTTTGCGCGCCATGGGACATTTCGATGGGCTTGTTTCCGATAAACCCCTTTTCTTCGAGGTTTTCCCGCGTCATGTCGTGTAGGATTTCCCCGGTTTCAATATCGTCAAGCTGCTTCTCCAATCGCCGAAGCATCGCATCGGTATCTTCATATCCGTTATCTTTTGATGAATCAGACATTTGATTTTTCCGTTGTGCTGTTTTGACCTCATCCACGGTCCCTTTTCACATTGAGAGAAGGGGTGAAAGAAGTTTAATGTTACTTAACGCCCCAGTCCAACATTACCTGTTTTATTTCGGTTTCAACTTGATCGATAATCTCGTCAATTTCCCCGTTTTTAAGTCCAAGCAATTGCAGGGACGGCTCATGAAGCAAAAAAGTACAGGGAAACCCGGGGCCGTTTCCCCTGTTGCAGGCTTTTGTGTCGGCAATATGCACCGCGGCCCCGATTAAGCGGCTGCTTTCAGTTTCAAGTTCCGCAAGAATTGGTTTGTGGTGATGACGTATGATCAGCGCATAAAAATCAGGAAGACGCCATTTCAAGGCCATGAACTGCCCGATTTCACAATGAGTAATGCCGAGCGCGCTCTTTTCCACATCCGTCAATTCCATCTTTGTCCGCATGGTCTGCTGGATGATCGCGATGAACTCGTCGTGAAAAAACTGGTCGAGCACCAAAATGCCGATATCGTGGAGCAAACCGGCCATAAAGTAATCTTCGGGTTCGTCCTTGTTCAGTTTCTTTGCAATAAGCCTGGCGCCTGTCGCGCAGCCGAAGGAATGCAGCCAGAACTTTTCCCGGTCGAAGATCGTTGCGTTGCGCTCCCCTTCAAACGTCTTGACCACCGAAACCCCGATCACGAGGTTTTTTACGGTATTGAGTCCGAGCAGCATGATGGCCTGTTGAATGGAAGAAATTTTATTTCTGAACCCGTAAAACGCCGAATTGACAAGACGGACGACGCGCGCCGCAATCGCCTGGTCGCGGGCGATGATCAAAGCGATCTGCGACATGTTCGAACGGGGATCGGCAACGAGCTTTTGGACCTGTTGCACGATCAACGGCAGCGTCGGAAGGTTTTCGATCAGTTCCAGTTTTTTTAAAATGTCGGTTTTTTCCATGTTCAAGCTCTTTCAATTAAGGGAAGCGATACATTAAAGGACGTTCCCGCGCCTTGCCTGCTCTCGAAGTAGATGGACCCCTTCATCAGCTCGATATAGGACCTGGCAATGAAGAGCCCCAGCCCGTTTCCAGTACTGTTTCTGGTTGTGGGATTGTCCTCGCGGAAATATTTACTGAACACGAAATCCGTCATTTTTTCGGTAATTCCAATTCCGCAATCCCTGACCTGGATGTTCACATATCCGGGTATGCGGGTACAGGCGACTTTCACCGGCATATCGGAAGCGGAATATTGCAGCGCGTTTTTAATGAGGGTGGTAAACACTTTTTTTGTTTTATCGAAATCGGCCCGGACAAAAAGCTCGGGGTTGCCCGAGAAGGATATTCGGGTGTTTACGGTTTTCAACGAAAGCGTTTTCCCCAGGTCCGCTATGGCGCGCGTAAGCGCCAACCCGACGGTAAAATCTTCCAGTTCAAGTTCCTTTTCCGCAAGTTTCATTTCAATGAAAAAAAGATCGCGCATATCGTTGATTAACATGGAAAGCCGGTTGACCTCCTCGTAGCACATACCGAGGACCTCTTTCGTTTCCACTGAACACTGCGGCCCGAGGTCGGCCGGTCCGCCCTGCAGCATGGAAAGCGAGGTCTTGATCGTGGCGAGCGGGCTCCTGATTTTATGAAGGAGCGTACCGATAAATTCCCGCTTCATCTGCTCGATTTTATTCAGATTGGTGGCGTCTTCAACAAGCACCATCATTCCCGCGCCGTCGGCATCGTCGCCTGCCTTAATCACCGTGCAGCTCAGTATTTTTTCCGCTATGGTAAGTAAAACATGTTGCTGCTGGGACTTTCCGGAATGGACTTGCCAGATACCTTCTTTTAAAGGTTCAAAATCCTTGATTAAGTCCATGAAAGCGGCATCGAGCAGGTTTTCAACGTCAATGGCGAGCAGCTTCATGGATAGATCGTTGCATGTTGTAATCTGAAGGTCGGCGGTTAATACGATTACCCCAATCGGCAAACGCTCGATAAACCGTTCCAGGTCATTTTGTTGATTGCCCATGCAATGCTCCTTTACTGCCCGTTCGGTAATGGCATTAATTGTTTATTGAGTATTTCGGCAAGTTCCTGCGGCTCAAAAGGCTTGGCAACATAGTCCGCGGCCCCGTTTTTAAGGCCAAGCGCCTTGCCGTTGGAATATTCCCTTGCCGTAAAAATGACCACCGGAATGCGTTTCGTTTCCCCATTTTCCTTTAATTTTTCCAGGACCTGCCAGCCGTCCATTCCAGGCATCATGATGTCGAGCAGGATCACATCGGGCTTGTATTCCAGTGCGGCCCTGAGCCCTTCTTCCCCATCCAGCGCGCCTTTGACTTCAAACCCGAAATGGGTAAGCGCCATGCACGTTGATTTTACCAGAAGTTTTTCATCGTCGATGATAAGGACCTTTGCGGCAGCCATACGTCCTCCGTTTCATTGAACAGGTATACATATTGTAAAGCGAGATCCCTTTCCTTTTTCCGATTGCACGGTTATGTTTCCGCCGAGGATTTCCGCGGCCCTGTGGGCGAGATAAAGGCCGGTCCCCAAGCCGCCATGCCTGCGGACAAGCGGGTCTTCCCCCTGCATAAAACTTTCAAAGAGGTTGTTACGGGCCCTTTCGGAAAGCCCCTCCCCTTCGTCGGCAACGGTTATGGAAAGGTCCTTGTTTTCGTCGTGGGCGTTGCCTTCAAGCACAATATGGACCGCGCCGCCCGTCCGGTTGAATTTGACCGCGTTGCTCAGCACATTGCAAAGCGCGGTCCTCAGTAAATGCGGGTCGGTTGAAATTGTGGGGTTTTTCAAACGGTTTTCGAAGGTGATCGATATTTTCTTATTGTCCGCTTCCGGCTGTATCTTCCCGCTTTCCGAAACAACGATCTGCTCCACGTCCATGGTGCACGGGCTTTTGGCATAGCCAAGGTCCGACAGGCTTGCCAGGGACACGATCCTGTTTACAAGGTACTTGAGGCGAT
>Ga0182011_10001363_pt1 | contig 21387 bp, 19 predicted proteins | sample 711E1DmetaG_FD_120481 | JGI IMG/M metagenome (GOLD analysis project Ga0182011, IMG submission 120481) | Permafrost microbial communities from Stordalen Mire, Sweden - 711E1D metaG | ecosystem: Environmental > Terrestrial > Soil > Wetlands > Permafrost | place: Sweden: Stordalen | collected... | reverse complement strand
GCATGCGAAATCCCCTCTGGAGAGGGGTGCCCGACAGGGCGGGGTGTGTCGGTGCGGATCTGGAAGTGTCAAAAATCCGGGCTAAGGAGGCACCATGGGCCACCCGACCAATGTGATGGACCGCCGCGCCTTCGTGCGCGTCTCCGCTTTCGCCGGCGGCGGCCTGCTGCTCGGCTTCTACCTGCGCGGCGCCGCCCGCACGCTCGCGGCGACGGCGCCCGAGAGCGTTCCCGCCGGTTTCGAACCCAACGCCTACATTCGCATCACGCCCGACGGCGTCATTACCCTTATTTCCAAGGCGCCCGAAATCGGGCAGGGCGTGAAGACCTCGCTGCCGATGATCGTGGCCGAGGAACTGGACGCGGATTGGACGCAGGTGCGCATCGAACAAGCGCCGAGCAATCCGGCCGTCTACGGCGACCAGAGCGCAGGCGGCAGCACCTCGACGCCCAAGAACTGGGACGGTCTGCGGCGGGCGGGCGCGGCCGGTCGGGCCATGTTGGTTGCCGCCGCAGCGCAAACGTGGGGGGTGCCCGACGTGGAATGTGGCGCCGCGGCGGGCGTCGTCAGCCACGCGCCCAGCGGGCGCAAGTTCACCTACGGTCAACTCGCCGCCAAGGCAGCCACCCTGCCCGCGCCCGATTTGCAGACGGTGAAGTTGAAAGACCCCAAGGACTACAAGATCATAGGGCAGCCGATCTCCGGGGTGGACAACCCGGCCATCGTCACGGGCCGGCCACTGTTCGGCATCGACGTGCAGGTGCCCGGCATGTTGTACGCCATGTTCGTGAAGTGCCCGGTCTTCGGCGGCAAGGTGACCGGCGCCAACCTCGACCGCATCAAGACCATGCCCGGCGTGCGCCACGCGTTCGTGGTCGAAGGCGGCAGCGCCCTCAACGGGCTGCTGGACGGAGTCGCGATCGTCGCCGACACCTGGTGGGCTGCACGCACTGCCCGCCAACAGTTGCGCGTCACCTGGAGCGAGGGCGAGACCGCCAACCAAAGCAGCGAGGGCTTTGCCCGCCGGGCCGCCGAACTGGCGCGGCAAACCGATCTTCCGGCGGTCCGCAATGACGGCGATGTCGCCGCCGCCTTCCACGGCGCGGCCAAGGTGGTCGAGGCCGCCTACTTCTACCCTTTCCTCGCGCACGCCAATCTCGAACCCCAGAATTGCACCGCGCATTTTCATGACGGCAAACTCGAACTCTGGGCCCCGACCCAGAACCCCGAGTCCGGCCGCCAGCTCGTCGCGCGCACCCTGGGTCTCCCCGACCGCGACATCATCCTCCATCTCACCCGCGTGGGCGGGGGATTTGGACGCCGGCTGGACAACGACTACATGGTCGAGGCCGCGCGGATTGCCCAAACCGCCGGCGCGCCGGTCAAGCTGCTGTGGACGCGTGAGGACGATCTGCAACACGATTTCTACCGGCCGGCCGGCTTTCACTTTCTCAAAGGCGGCGTGGACGCGGCCGGCAAGCTGATCGCATGGCAGAACCACTTCGTGACCTTCGGGAGCGAGGGGCGCGCAGCCAGCAGCGCCGGGATGTCGGACCACGAGTTTCCGGCGCATTTTGTGCCCAACTTCCGGCTGGCCACCTCCTTCATCCCGCTCGGCGTGCCCACCGGACCGCTGCGGGCGCCGGGCAGCAACGCCATCGCCTGGGTGATGCAGTCCTTCATCGATGAGCTGGCGCACGCCGCCGGCCAGGACCCGGTCAGGTTTCGCCTCGATCTGCTCGGCGAACCGCGTTTCGTCGCGTACGCGGGTGACCGGCGCGGCGGCGGCTACGACGCGGGCCGGATGCGCGGTGTGCTGGAACTGGTCGCCGAAAAATCCAGCTGGGGTCGCGCCATGCCCAAGGGCCGCGGTCTCGGCGTGGCTTTCCACTTCAGCCACCGCGGCTACTTTGCCGAAGTCGCTGAGGTGAGTGTTGACACCAGCGGCACGCTCCAAGTGCACAAGGTGTGGGTGGCCGGGGATGTCGGCAGCACGATCGTCAACCCCAGCGGCGCCATCAACCAAGCCCAAGGCGCGGTGATCGATGGGCTGAGCGGGGCTTGGCTGCAGGAGATCACCATCGATCGCGGCCGCGCCCAGCAGAGCAATTTCGACAGCTATCCTCTTCTGCGCTTCACGGACGCGCCGCAGGTGGAAGTCCATTTTCTCAAAACCGACCACCCGCCGACGGGAATGGGCGAGCCCGCGCTGCCGCCGGCAATCCCAGCCGTGTGTAACGCGATCTTCGCGGCCACCGGCAAACGCATCCACACGCTCCCGATCTCCAAGACCGACCTTCGGCCGTCTTGAGCGGCGCGTTAGCCAGCCGGTTTCGGGATTGGCAGGGCGACCCCGGGGCCGCATGTTTCCGGGCAACAGACGCACCTGCATGAAAATCCGTTTACTGTGTCTAATCGCGCTGGCCGGCATCGCGACGCTCGCCCAAGCGGCAACGAAACCTGAGATCTCGGCGGCGCGCATTCTTGCCCGCACCCGGGTGCTCGCCTCCGACGAGTTCGAAGGCCGCGCCCCCGCCACTCCCGCCGAGGACCGCACCGTCGCGTACCTTGTGGACGAATTCAAAAAGATGGGGCTCGCGCCCGGCAATCCCGACGGCACCTATGTCCAAGCCGTGCCGATGTTCGGCATCACGTCCACAACCTCGGCCCGGATCACCGTCGGCGGCCGCGTGATCGACCTCGTTCCCATCCGGGACTTCGTCGGCCCGTCGCCGCGCATCGTCCCGCACCTCGAGGTGAAGGACAGCGACGTGGTTTTCGTGGGGTACGGCGTAACCGCCCCCGAGTTCAACTGGGACGATTTCAAAGGCGTCGACGTGCGGGGCAAAACCCTGGTGATGCTGATCAACGACCCGCCGGTGCCGGATCCCACCGATGCGGCCAAACTCGATCCCAAGGTCTTCGGCGGCGCGGCCATGACCTACTACGGACGCTGGACCTACAAGTACGAAAGTGCGGCGGCGCACGGCGCGGCCGCCTGCCTCATCGTGCACGAAACCGGCCCGGCGGCCTATCCCTTCTCCGTGGTGGTGGACAGCCGCAACCGCGAGAACTTCGAGCTGGTGGCGCCCGATGGCGGCGCGGGTCGCGCAGCGATCGAGGGCTGGCTGACGCTCGACGCCGCCCAGGCGCTGTTCGCCGCCGCGGGACAGGATTTTGCGAAATTGAAGGAGGCCGCGGCGCGGCGCGATTTTCGCCCCGTCCCCTTCGCGGCCAAGGCGGGTTTCACGGTCGACAATACCATCCGCCGCGCGAGTTCGCGCAACGTGGTGGCCCTGCTGCCCGGGAGCGATCTGAAATCGCGTGACGAATACGTGGTCTACTCCGCCCACTGGGATCACTTGGGCCGAGATCCCCGACTCAGCGGCGACCAGATCTTCAACGGCGCACTCGACAACGCCTCGGGCGTGGCCGTCCTGCTGGAACTCGCCCAGGCGTTTGCCGCGCTGCCCGCGGACGGGCGCGCGCGCCGCAGCGTGGTGTTCCTGTCCACGACGGCCGAGGAGAAGGGACTTCTCGGGGCGCGGTACTACGTGCAGCATCCCCTGCATCCGCTGGCGCGCACGCTGGCCGACATCAACATGGATGTCATGAATCCGCTGGGCCGCACCGCCGACATCGAGGTCTGCGGTTTCGGCGGATCGACCATCGATGACGTCGCCGCGGTGGTCGCGCGCGAGCAGGGCCGCGTGACGGTGCCCGATTCCCAACCCGAGAAGGGTTCGTTCTACCGCGCTGATCACTTCGAGTTCGCGCAGGCGGGCGTGCCGGCCTACTACCCAAAATCCGGCAAGCGCTACCTCGGACAACCCGACGATTTCGGCCAGAAATTCAGCGACGAGTACACCGCCAAGCGTTACCACAAGCCCACAGACGAGGTGCAGCCCGATTGGACGATGGAAGGCGCGGCGCAGGATACCGAGTTCCTGTTTCAGGTCGGGCTGGAGATCGCCAACGGGGACCATTGGCCGCAATGGCGCGACGGCAGCGAGTTCAAGGCGGCCCGCGACGCAATGCTGAAGGCTTCGCGCTGAGCCGACTATTCAATCGAACCACGCATAGACTCAGCGCGGCGGAGCCGCCGGCAAAGTGGCACGCGTCTCCCGACCCGTGGCCGGCAAAGCACGGGTTGAAAAACCCGTGCCACCTCGAGAATCGTCGCGGACGGAATCCGCCGGCGCCGGGCGCGCGCGCCGCTTGACCCGTCTACGGCTTCACCGTGCACACTGCGCGGATCCTGCAGGCAGTGACTTGGAAAAACCGATCCTTGATTCCTGCGGCGCTTGTTCACTCACTACTTCACCATCGGGGAGATGTTGCCGTCATGACCATCAGCCACCTCGCCAGGAAACACGGGCTGTCCCGTTCGACGCTGCTCTATTATGACCGCATCGGGTTGCTACGACCGGTCGGCCGGCTGGGCAACAGCTACCGTCACTACACGGCGGCCGATGACAAACGCCTGGGCCAGATCTGTCTCTACCGGCGCACCGGCCTTCCGCTCGCTGAGATCGGCCGCCTGCTCGAGCGGCCTCGCCGGGATCTCGCCGGCGCCCTCGAACGGCAGTTGCACGATCTGCTGGCGCAGATCGAGGCGATGCGCAACCGGCAGCGGCTGATTGTGGAGCTCCTCAAGGACCGGCGGCTGCTCGAACAGGTTCGCCCGATGACGAAGGAAAAGTGGGTCCGGCTGCTGCGTACCTCCGGTTTCACCGACAAGGATCTGCGGCGCTGGCATCGCGATTTCGAGCGGTCCGACCCGCCCTACCACCAACGCTTCCTCGAATTCCTCGGCATTCCGCCCGCCGAGATCCGCGCCATCCGCGAGCACTCGCGGGAGGCGGCGCCGGCCGCAACGGTCCATCCGCCGCCGCGCCCGGACTCTATACGCTGAGAATGGCTGCGTGGTGCAGGTTGTGTTTTGGAGACGCGACGATTCTTGGGTGACACGGGTCTCCCGACCCGTGCCACTTTGGTTGCGGCCAGGCTGCACTGTGAATTATGCCCCCGGGCCCGCCCACCGGTCAGGGGCCGCGGCCGTTCCGGCGGATGTTGTCGCACACGACCGCCGCGGCCACCGCGGCGTTGAGCGAGTCCACCTGGCCGAATTTCGGGATCGTGACAAAACGGGTGACGGCCGCCCGGACCACCTCGGAAAGCCCGCGGCCTTCACTGCCAATCACCAAGACCGCGTCATGCAGCGGCTCCAACACATGCACGTTGTCTCCTGTCAGGTCGCAGCCCAGCACCGGCGCGCGCACCCCTGTCAGCGCCACGGCCAGGGTGGCGGTGTGAACCTTGACGCGGGCGAAGGAGCCTTTGCTGGCGTTGATCACCTTTTGGCTGAAAAGGTCGGCGCTGTCGGTCGAAAGAACCACGCGGTCGAGCGCGTACCAGTCGGCGATCCGCAGGAGCGTGCCGACGTTCCCAGGATCCTGCACCCCGTCGAGCACGAGCGTCAGTCCGTGGTCGAGGGTGCCCGGCGGTAGCGGTTCGCGGTGGATCCGCCCGACGGCGAGCACGCTGGACGGCGTTGGAAAATGACTGATCCGCGCCATGTCCTCCTCGGAAATGGCATGGGTGCGCCGGCCGGTCCAGACTTCCGTGGCGTGGATCTCCTTGAACGCGAATCCGGCGGCCAGCAATTCCGCCACCACTTTCTCCCCTTCCACCACGAACAGCCCCAGCGCCTCCCGAACCTTTTTCTCGCGGAGGGCGCGCAGTCGCTGGATTTCGGTCTTGGTGAACATAGGCTTGGTCGGGACTATTCAATCGAACCACGAATGGACACGAATAGACACGAATGAGAAGGAAGACGAAAGTGAGGGGTTATTCGTCTCACCGAATGGTGGCCCAGTCCGCTCCCTTGGTCGCCCGTTGGTCTTCCTCTCCGATTTGTGTGCATTAGTGTCCATTAGTGGTTTCCCACTGCATTGATCCAGAGCAGTCGGATTGCTTCGCGGCGCGCAGGCGCTCGACCAGGGACTGCAGTTTGGCCGCGTCTTTGACCCCCGGCGAGACTTCGACCCCGCTGTTGACGTCGATGCATCGCGCGCCGGTCGCCGCCAGGGCCTCCCCGATGTTTTCCGGGTTCAGCCCGCCGGCGAGAATCCAGGTTTTTTCCGGGTGAGCCTCGCGGTGGCGCCGGAACTTCGGCCAGTCGGCGTTGCGCCCTGTTCCGCCGAACCGATCCGCGGCGAAAGCGTCGAGGAGAAATGTGCCGACGAGCGGCAGCAGCGTGACCGGCAGGTCGGCCGCAGCCGGCAGTTTGGGGGCGAGCCAGAGTCGCTCCGCCCCGACCGCCTCCACCCAGCCAGCGACGGCCGTCGCCTTTTCCATGCGGAAATGAACCTGGCAGAAGTCAAAGCCCGCCTGCACCGCGGCCGTCAAGTCCGCCGGCGCCGGTTCCACCATCACCGCCACCTTCCGGCGCGCCGGCAGGCGCGCCACCATCGCGCCGAACTGCGCCAGCGTCACGCGGCGTGGCGACTCCGCATACAGCACGAACCCGAGGTAGTCGGCGCCCGACTGGTCGGCCAGCGCCGCATCGACCAGCGACGTGAGTCCGCAGATTTTGAGCCGGATGCCGTGGATCATGGGGAGGCGGGGACGCGACTGCGGCTCAGCCGCTCGCCAGTTTGGCCACCAGCGCCGCAATCAACGCGTCGAGAGTGGAGTTATTTGCCTCAAAATCCACCGGCACGCCAACCTGCCGCATCGTCTCGCTGGTGGCCGGGCCGAGGCTGCCCGCCAGCGGGTGTTTCGCGCCCCGCGCGAGTTGGAGCGTCCTCGCCTGCGCCACGAACGACTGGACGGCCGACGAGCTGGCGAAGAGGACGGCATCCGCCCCGCGCTGGCAGAAGTCCGCCGCCACCGGATCGCCGGCGAGGTCGGTCTGGTTCGTGACGTAAACCTGAAGCTGGTCGACGATGGCGTACGCCCCCTCCAGCTTTCGCACGAGAGTGTCGCGATTGAGGTTGCCGGTCACGATCAGCACCTTGGCGTTGTCCAGACTGCCGGTGGCGACCAGCGCGTCGGCCAGCGCGTCGGCCGTGGCGGTCTCCGGACAGATCTCGACTTCGATGTGCAGGCTGCGCACGGCGCGGGTGGTCGTCTCGCCGACACAGGCCACCCGCATCGCGCCCAGCGCTCGGAGATCCCTGAAGGCCTTGAAGAACAGGTCGAAGAAATGGCGCGCGCCATTCGCGCTGGTAAAGACGAGCCAGTCGTAGGCGCCGATCCCGGCCAGTACGTCGATGGTGTTCTCCCGATCCACGTACTCGCGGACGTCCACCAAAGGGAGTTCGACCACCTCGGCACCGAGCGTCTCGAGCCGGCGGCGCCATTCGGCCGATTGCGCGCGGGACCGGGTCACGACGACGCGGCGGCCGAAGAGCGGACGCTGTTCGAACCAATCGAGAGTCTCGTGGTGGCGCACGACGTCGCCGATCAGGATGATGGCCGGAGCGGGGAGTTTCGCGGCTTCAATCTCGTCGGCCAAGGTGGCGGCCCGGGCGAACAGGCTCCGCTGGCGGCCGAGCGAGGCCCATTGCACCGCTGCCGCGGGTGTGTCGGGCGGCAGCCCGCCAGCCATGAGTCCATCCAGAATGGAGCGGACCCGCCCCATCCCCATGTAAATCGCCAGCGTGGCGTCAGGCAGAGCGCCGTAACGTTGCCAATCCACGGCCTGCGCGCGCCCCGGCGGGTCGTCCTGCCCGTCCAGCAGGATCAGCGCGGAGGTGGCGCCGCGTTGCGTCAACGGGATGCCGGCGCACGCCCCGGCCGCCAGTACCGCGGTCACCCCGGGCACAATCGCAAACGGGATGCCTTCCTTGGCCAACCGGCACGCCTCGTCACTGCCGTTCCCGAAAACGAATGGATCGCCGCCTTTCAAACGCACCACGCGTTTCCCCGCCCGGGCCAGCGCCAGCAGCAATGCCTCGATCTCAGCCGGCGACCGCGGCGGCGTTCCGACCAAGTGCTTTTCACAACCCGGCCGGCACCACGCCAACACCCCGGGGTGCACTCCGGGGTCGCACACGACCGCGTCGGCCGTCTCGATCAGTTCGCGCGCGCGGACGGTCACGAAGTCAGGATCGCCCGGACCGGCGCCGACGAGATGCACAAAGCCGTGGATCATGTTGAAGAGAAAACGACCGCATTCCGGCCGTGCGGGAGATTTAGTGCTCCCCGCCCGCCCCATGCAAAGTACTTTTTTCCCCGCCTCTCGTCACCTCGGCGGCCAGCCGCACCTGGCTGCAACTCCGGCTGGCCAAATCCGCAACTCCGCCCAATCTTCCTTTTATGGATTGCCGCACACTGGGCCGCACCGGCCTCAAGCCTTGACCGACTCTCCCCCATGAGCAACCCGGAACCAACCCGCTACAACGCCACCATCGTCGGCCGCGAAGAAGTCGGCGCCCAGCTGCTCGTCCTGCGGGTTCGCCCGGATGCCCCGGTCTTCGACTTCAAACCGGGCCAGTTCACTGTGCTCGGCCTGCTGGCCTCCGAACCGCGGGTGCCCGAGGCGGACGACGAGGAGCCGCCGGTTGAGGCGGGCCGCCTCATCCGGCGAGCATACAGTATCGCGTCATCCAACCTCGAGAAACACTACGCCGAGTTCTATATCACGCTCATCGCGAGCGGCCAGTTGACGCCCCGGTTGTTCGCCCTGCCCTTTGGCGGGCGGCTGTTCCTCGGTTCGAAACCGAGCGGCGCCTTCACGCTCGATCGCGTCGCCCCGGGGCGGACGGTGCTGCTCGTCGCCACCGGCACGGGCCTCGCGCCATACATGTCGATGCTGCGCACCATGCTGGTGCACGACACGCAGCGGTCGGTCATCGTCCTGCACGGTGCACGCTATAGCTGGGACCTCGGGTACCGCGGCGAGCTGGAGAGCCTCGCCCGCCTGCGGCCGAATTTCACCTACATTCCCTCGATCACGCGCCCGGATGAGGATCCGCATTTCCGCGGCAACATCGGCCGCGTGCAGAGGCTGCTCGAAGGCGGGGTCGTGCAGTTGCTCAGCGGCCAGCCCCTGGATCCCGCGCGGATGGACGTCTTCCTCTGCGGCAACCCGGACATGATCCGCACAGCCCGGGATACGCTCGTGGCGCGCGGCTTTCGGCTCGACCGCGGACAAGAGACCGGCAACCTCCACTTCGAAGAATACTGGTGATTTCGCATCGCCCCCAAGGACGACTCCCACCAAGATCCCGTTTCTGAACAGCGTGCCGACCTTTCCCGTGGAATCCCGGCGTCCGTCAATATCCCTTCCCGTCGACCCCGGCCCCCGCCGCCGGTGCGTCGCCTGGCGACTGCTGCTCGTCTGGCCCGCCCTGCTCCTATCTGCGGCGGCGCAGTCCTTCGTCGAACTGGATCCTCCGAACACGGTGGTGGGCTACGTCGCGACGCTGCTCATCAACGAAGTCCCTTTCCCCGGGGAAAAGGGGTACGTGAGCGAGCAGGACACGCAGGCCGCAATGCGGCAGATTCTGTGGGTGCTGCACTGCCGCCTGTGGATGATACCCCAAGGCTACCGGCAGGAGCATGTGGCCGGGATACGCACCTCCAATGTGATCGATATCATCACCGGAGGGGGTGGTCGGCAACAATGCGCCGGGTTTTATCTGACCCCACAGGGACAGTTCACGGTGGAACCGCGGGTGCTCGAACGCATCCGGTACCTGATGGGCATTGCCAACCGGGGCAGCGGGCCGGGGCGCTTCTGCCGGCTGTTGACCTACGGGCGGAACATGTCCCGCTCGTACCTGGCCCAGCGGACGATCGAGGAGGCCGACCGCTTCGCCACGCTCTACCTCGTCCAGCAGATCGCCGTCACCGGCCGCGCCTACTCCTGGATGACCGACAAGGATTACTACCGTCCCGGCGGAAACTTTGTGACGATCCCCGACGCCGAGGATGGGTCGCTGGGCGGCAACCGTTTCTTTACCCTGCGGAAGGCACCCAAATGAACATGACTTCTCTACGGCTGCGTTCGTGGACGAACGCCCGTTTCCTCGCCGCACTGCTCGTGGGCGGGGTCCTGCTGGTCGGCGCGAGCCTGCCAGCCCGCGGGGACGACAGCCCGGCCTTGCCCGCGCCATCGGCTCCCGCTCCGACGCCGACCTTGGTACCCGTGCCAGCGGCGACCCCGCCCGCCGCACCGATCCCCGCGGCGAACACTGCGCCCGCCCCGGCGGCGGCGCCGGCGGCGACGACGGCACCCCAGCCCATCCCGGCCCCCACCCCGAAATGGGGGCTGACCGACACGACCTATCTCTACGAGGTCATTCGCCACATCTATCGCTGGTACCTCGACGAAACGGACATCGAACGCGCGACCGCGGGCGATACCTTTGTCGCTTGGGTGCGACCCCTGAAGGTCCCGCTCGACGAGGGCGATCGCAGCCAGTTCGCGGAGATCCTCTTTCCCCAGGTCAATGTCGCCGCCAGAGTCAAAAAGGCGGATTACACGATCGAGGACCTCGGAATCACTTTTTCCAGCCCGACCTTTCGGATCGTCAACGTCTCCCGCGTGACCGTGCCGGCCACCCCGCCCGAGGGGACGCAGGTGATCAACCTGGCCAAGCGTGACGCGGTTGATTTCCTCTACCGCACCCGCACGCAACGCGACTTTCCTGACGTCAAGCTGCTCGAACAAATGCGGCTGACCTTCATCCATTACGTGGAAACCTCCAAAGAGCAGCTCGGCAGCGCACGGACCGCCGCGCCAGACAAGCCTCAGCTGGTGTACGTCGCCTCGCTCTCGCCGGTGGCGAACGAGGTCTGGGTGTTTTGGGAAACACGACACATGCTGGTGCGCTTCGCCTCGGACATCGACCTGTCCAACCCAGAGGTCTGGAAGCACGAGTCGATGATGGTGCGCATGTATGACATCGACCGGCAGGTGCTGGTGTCCCACGAGGAGGCGCCGGGCAGCAACGCTTTCATGATGAGGGCGGAGGTCGGGCGGATCCTCTACAATTGCTTCGTGCTCGGGCTGCGCATCGAGGTGCCGCCCACGTACAAACTACCGTGATCGCGGCCTCGACCGGCCCGGCCGGCTGCGCCGGTCGTTTCACGACTGACTGAAGGCTCGAGTAGCGGGTTTGGCGCGCCGGGTTGTCATGTTCTATGACCGACCATGCCAAGCCACACCCCGCCTTCCGCCTTTTCACCTCACCCCCGCCTGGCGGGCGGCGCCTGAGGTGGGCGTCGGCAGAAAAGAAACTGGACCTTTTTTGGAATAGGTTTATTCAACGAAACCCCAATAGAAATCCGGAGGAGAAGACGCGACACATGGCAACAGCCACCGCTGCCAACTTGGGAATTGGGCAACCGTCGGCCGGGTCCGCCAAGACCCTGTCGGCCCGCGACGCCGCGGCTCTGCGTGATATTCTAAAGCGTTGCTCCTCTGCCACCCGCGACGCGGCTTGCCGGTTCCGGGAAACCGGCGACCCCGCGTGCCTGCCCACCATCGTTCACAGCGTGATCGAGCGCTATGTGGAACCCGGCCGGCGGGCCTGCCTCCTCAAGGCCCGCGATGAACTTCGCCTGACCGAGGACCTGGGCCTCGACTCGCTAACCGTGACGGAGATCGTGATGCTCGTGGAGGAGGTCCTGCAGATCTCGATTAGCAACGAGGAACTCGCTGACCTCCGCACGCTGGGCGACGTCGTTCATTTCATCGAGGGCAAGGTGCGCGGCCTGCCCCCCCCGGGACCTGGACCGGCGCTGGTGGCGGCGGCCGCCTCGGGACGATAAGCCGTTGAGCGGCGGGCGGTCCGGATCCGCCGTCTCGCGCCAAGGGCTCTTGGGGCCGGTCGCGCCGTTCTCCCTGCCGGCGGGAAATGGCCGCCGGGATATTTCTCCTCGCATTTGGAGCATCAGGAGCCAACCTCGTGGCGCATTTTTTGGCTTGATCGGTCCCGCCCAAGCCAGCATCCACACCCTTTCCATTCGGTCCAGATTTCCGTCAGCATCAACCGACATTCATCCACCAGCAGGAACCAGAAAAAGGAGACGAGAACATGGCAATCATTGACTTCGGCGGTACGAAAGAAGAAGTCGTCACGCGGGACGAGTTCCCGATGGCGAAAGCCCGCAAGGTGCTGAAGAACGAGGTCATCGCCGTCATTGGGTACGGAGTGCAGGGGCCCGCCCAGGGGTTGAACATGAAGGACAACGGATTCAAGGTCATCGTCGGTCAGTCCCGGAAATTCGAGAAGGACTGGAACCGCGCCGTGGGCGATGGCTGGGTACCGGGAAAGACATTGTTCGACATGGAGGAGGCCGCCCAGCGTGGCACGATCATCCAGATGCTCGTTTCCGATGCGGCGCAGCGGGCCATCTGGCCGTTGATCAAGAAGTGCCTGAAGCCCGGCAAGGCGCTCTATTTCTCGCACGGCTTCTCGATTGCCTACCAGAACCAGACCGGCGTCATCCCGCCGAAGAACGTCGACGTGATCATGGTCGCCCCCAAGGGGTCCGGCACCTCCGTGCGCCGCAATTTCCTCTCCGGCGCTGGCATCAATTCCAGTTTCGCCGTGGAACAGGACTACACCGGCCGGGCGCGGGAGCGTTGCCTCGCGCTGGGCATCGCCATCGGCTCGGGTTATCTGTTCCCCACCACGTTCCAACAGGAGGTGTTCAGCGACCTGACCGGCGAGCGCGGCGTGCTGATGGGCGCGCTGGCCGGCGTGATGGAGGCCCAATACGACGTGCTGCGCCAACACGGCCATTCCCCCAGCGAAGCCTTCAACGAAACCGTCGAGGAGCTCACCGAAAGCCTGATCCGCTTGGTGGGCGAGAACGGCATGGACTGGATGTATTCGAACTGTTCCGCCACCGCCCAACGCGGCGCACTCGACTGGAAACCCAAGTTCAAGAAGGCCGTGCTGCCAGTCTTCAAGGATCTCTACCGACGCGTCGCGACCGGCAAGGAATGCGCTCGCGTCCTTTCGGCCTGCGGCGCTCTCAACTATCAGGAGGCGCTGGGCCAGGAGCTGCACGCCCTGGGCAATTCGGAGATGTGGCTGGCCGGCAAAGCCACCCGCGCCCTCCGCCCCAAATTGGAGACCAGGCAACTGCCGTCCACCACCAAGGGCGTCGGCGGGCGCGGCGAGAACTGATCCGCCTCCCCACGTTGGAACTTGCGACGAAGCAATCTCCCCGGGGGATTGCTTCGTTTGTTTCCGCGCTCCACTCCTCGTCTTATCACTCCACCTGTAGGAACCTGCTGGCCGACGACCCACCGGGCGCCCCGCGCCCGTCCACCTGCCTCCGATTCCGTCTCCCCTATGCGCAGCGACATCATCAAGAAGGGCTTTGAACGCGCCCCCCACCGCAGCCTGCTCCGCGCCGCCGGCGTGATCGAATCCGAGGCGGACTTCGACAAGCCGTTCATCGCCATCTGCAACAGCTACACCGACTGCATCCCCGGCCACGCCCACCTCAACGAGGTCGGCGCGCTCGTGAAGCGCCTCGTCCGCGAAGCGGGGGGCGTGCCCTTTATCTTCAACACCATCGGCATCGACGACGGGATCGCCATGGGCCACTCGGGCATGAAGTTCTCGCTGCCGTCCCGCGAGCTCATTGCCGACTGCGTCGAGTCGATGCTGCGCGCCCACTGTTTCGACGGCATGGTCTGCATCCCGAATTGCGACAAGATCGTTCCGGGCATGCTCATGGCCGCCATGCGCGTGAACATCCCCACCGTCTTCGTCTCCGGCGGGCCCATGGCCGCGGGCATCGCGCAGACGGATCCCGCGAGCGAACTCCCCGAGCATCTGCGTCCCGCCGCGGTCAAGTCCGACCTCATCTCCGTGTTCAAGGGCGTGGGCGCACTCCAGACCGGCCACCTTGCCGCCGCGGAGCTCCTGAAATTGGAGCAAAGCGCCTGCCCGACCTGCGGTTCCTGCTCGGGCATGTTCACCGCCAATTCGATGAACTGCCTCTGCGAGGCCCTCGGCATGGCCCTGCCCGGCAACGGCACCATCCTCGCCGTGTCCAAGGAGCGCGAGCAGCTCTACCGCCGCGCCGCCGCACAGATCATCGAGCTCGTCCGGCGTGACCTCAAGCCGCGCGACATCGCCACGCTTGACGCCTTTGACAACGCCCTGGCGCTCGACGTCGCCATGGGTGGGTCGACCAACACCGTGCTCCATGCCCTCGCTGTCGGCCGCGAGGCCGGCATCGAATACGACATCGCCCGCATCGATGGCATTTCCCGCCGCATCCCCTGCCTCTGCAAGGTGTCGCCCTCGTCCGACTACCACATGCAGGACATCCACCGCGCCGGCGGCATCCACACCATCCTCGGAGAATTGAAGCGCCTCGGCGCGCTCAAGACCGACTGTTTGACCGTCACGGGCCGGACCCTCGGCGAGAACATCGACGCCTGGGACCTGCGCTCGCCGACCTGCACCGACGAGGCGCGCATCGTCCGCACGTCCGGCGCCTCCGCACTCGTGCTCGATCCGGCTGACAAGCTCGGGTCGGTCGCCCGTACTGCCACCGGCAACCTCGTCCCGAAGCCGATGATCTTCCATCCGGCCGACGACCGCGCCATCGCGCTCTGGCGTTTCGCCGCCGCCTTCAATGCCAACGACGCCGCCGCCTGCGGCGCGCTCTTCGGCGCCAAGGGTGAACTCGCCGTCGACGCCACGAACACATGGCGTGGAGCCGCTGAGATCGAGGCCGGGCTCACGCCGAAATTCGCCGAATTCCGCGGCTTCGTCCGCGCGGAACTGGGCGACGTGCGCGGCACTCCTGTGATCGTCGTCTGGCACTACGAAAAGTCCGGCCCGAAGAAGATCGCCTGTCTGCTGCGCGTCGCGCGCCTCCACGCTGGCGGCACGATTGCCCGCGCATCGCGCGACTACACACCGGCGGCCATCGCCGTCGCCAAACCGGCCGGCCTCATGCCCCACGACCCGGTGTTCCGCTTCGACCCACAGCAATGCATCCGCACGCCGGAAAGCGCCTATACCAAGGACGGCGGTCTTTCGATCCTCTATGGCGATCTCGCCCCCGAGGGCTCGGTGGTGAAAACCGCCGGCATCAGCGATGCCTTCAAGGCCAACTGCGGCCCCGGATTTGTCTTCGAGGGTCCCACGGTGATCTTTGAAAGCCAGGACGACGCCTGCGCCGGCATTCTCGCCGGCCGGGTCAAGGCCGGCGACATCGTCATCATCCGCAACGAGGGACCGCGCGGCGGCCCCGGCATGCAGGAGATGCTCTCGCCCACCAGTTATATCGTCGGCATGGGTCTGGGCGACAAGGTCGCGCTCATCACCGACGGCCGCTTCAGCGGCGGCACGGCGGGCGCCTGCATTGGCCACGTCTCGCCCGAGGCGGCCGAGGGCGGGCCGATCGGCCTGCTCCGCGAGGGCGACCGGCTCCGCATCGATTTCCCGAACCGCCGCATCGACATCCTGGTCGGCGCGGCCGAGCTCGCCGCACGCCGCCAGGCCTGGAAACCCGTGGAGACGCCGCTGACCGGCTGGCTCGCCCGCTACCGCAAACAGGTGACCAACGCCAGCAAGGGCGCCACGCTGGCCGGCTAGAAGTGTAAATTGCCGGCTGGCATTTCAGGCGGCTTCACTATTGAGAAGTCGTGTGAGCTCTGAAAATAGGTCCTATGCGACTCATAGGTCCCATGAGACCCATGAGTCCCATGAGACCCATCGCAACAAGCCCAAGCAGCATGCCTCCGGTTTCATCCCGGCGCATGGCGGCTATCGTCAACTGCTCTCCTTCCAGAAGGCCGAGATCATCTACGATTTCACGCACCAGTTCTGTGAGCGCTTTCTTCGGCGGGGCGACCGCACCATCGACCAGATGGTGCAGGCCGCGCGCTCCGGGAAACAGAACATCCTCGAAGGCAGCCAAGCCTCCGGCACCTCCAAGGAAACTGAGATCAAATTGCTCAACGTGGCGCGGGCCAGCCTCGAAGAACTGCTTGAGGATTACCGCGATTTCTTGCGAGTACGCGGGGCGCCGATTTGGGCGAAGGATTCGAAGGAAGCTCTCTTCGTGCGGAAGCTCGGTGCCCAGTCTCATACGACCTATGAGTCCTACAGGACTTATCTCGAAACTCGCCCTCCCGAAATCGTCGCCAATATCGCGCTTTGCCTGATCCACCAAGCCAACTACCTCCTCGACCAGCAACTCCGCCAGCTCGAGCGCGCCTTTCTCGCTGAAGGCGGCCTCCGCGAGCGGATGACACGGGCTCGAATGGCGGCGCGGGCGCAGAAGAAATGACCCCGGTTTTCTGGGGATGACCCGGTGAGGTGACAAAGGCCGTCATTGCGAGAAACGGGGCGACAAGGCAATCCATGCAACCCATTCGACAGGCGTAACACCCCGAGCCCTGTCGAGGGGCTCGATTCCATCCTCCTTCGCCAAGGCTACGGAGGACGGGCCGTCCGGTTTCGCCAAAATCGCGATAACCACGGTCATTTCATGGGGTAATCTCCAGCAATTGCGGGACTGACATCGCGTTGGAGTCCTTTGCGGCGGCACGAGCTTCGATGCGAGCCCACCCTTCTGCAATTGCGGGACTGACTTCGCGCCGCATTCCGCTACGCTGATCGTCCGTGAAGAGGTCAACGGTATCGCTCCTTGTCGTTGGGTTGCTGGGCTTGGCGCTTGGACCGGTCGGATGCAGCGAGAATGCGGCGCCGCGCATGCGGCCGGCCACTTGGGCGACGCCGGTCAGCCATACTTCGCTCGCGAATGCCTACCGGGTGAGCGACCAGCTATACCGCTGCGCCCAGCCCGACGCCCGCGATCTCGGCGCCCTGCAGGCGCTCGGCATCCGCGCCGTGCTCGATCTGCGCGCGCATCACACCGACGCGCCGGCCTTCGCCCAAAACGGCCTCACCTTGCTGGCCGAACCCATGCAGGCCGGCGACGTGACGGTGGCCCAACTGGGTGCCGCGCTGCGCAAATTCCGCGCCGCGCCGAAACCCGTGCTGGTCCACTGCTGGCAGGGCAGCGATCGCACTGGTGTGTTCGTCGCCGCCTACCGCTTGGTTTTCCAGGGATGGACGCGCGAAGCCGCGCTGGACGAGTTCCGCCACGGCGGTTTCGACTTCCACGCGTTCTGGTATCCCAACCTCATCCGGCTGCTCGAAACCCTCGACGTCGAAGCCCTGCGACGCGAGGTCGAGCGTTGAGATCCGTCGCTCCGTCCATAGCAGCTTCGCCGGCGCCGCCACTGGTGGGAGGCGCACCGCTTCCACACCAGCCAGAGCCTCCCGCGGACAGTATCTATCACGGCTCCGGAGAGCTTTGCCACACATAGAATATCGCACGGGCGGGTTCCTCTCGCGGCTCAGATTCGTGGCATGGGTCTCCCGACCCATGAAGAACCCGTCCGGAAACCCGGCTACGTCACTTGATGGAGGGCGCTGTTCCGTCAGCGCCGGTCGGAGATCTGGCGGCGACAAAGCGCCGCCCTCCAAATCCAGGCAGTTTTCGGATAGTCTCTACAGACCCAGTGTTTGCAGGATTCTGCCCATCGCGGCCGCGGGTTGGTCGAAGTCCGTCGGTGCGAGTGGAAGGCTGCGCGGGCCCGTCTGCTCGTGGAAAACGTAGAGCGTGTCCGCGGTCGCGTGCGCGGCGAACGCCAGCTGACAGCCGCCGCCCAGGCGCGCCTGGAGCACGCGCTCAAGGTCGACCCGCCGGGCGGTTTCCGGATCGAGCGCCGACGCGAGGTTGGGCGCGTCCTCCTCCCGGCATTGCACAGCGATCGCGCCCTGCCCCACCGCTGGCACCATCTGTTTGAACTCCAGAAAATGGAACTCCGCGCCAAGCCACGATTCGATGCCGAGCCGCTTGAGTCCCGCCGCCGCCAGAATCGTGGCGTCGGCCGCACCCGCAGCGATCTTCTTTAGCCGGGTATCCACGTTGCCGCGGATCTCGGTGAAAGCCGCGCCCGGATACATCCGGGCGATTTGCAGGCGCCGCCGCGGACTGCTCGTGGCAATCGTCAACGGCGTCCGCACCCCAGCGCGCAGGACCAGCACATCGCGCGGATCCTCCCGCGGCAGGTAGCCGGCGATCACCAAGCCACCGGTCAACTCGCCGGGCAGGTCCTTCGTGCTGTGCACCGCGGCTTGCGCCTCGCCGCGCAGCAGCGCCTGCTCCAATTCCGCGGTGAACAGGCCCTTGCCGCCCTGCTTCTCCAGGGACCACTCCAGCTTGCGGTCGCCGGTGGTGACAACCTTCAGCAGCTCGCACTCGACGCCGGGCCGGCGCGCCTGCAGCCGCGCGGCCACCAGCTTCGCTTGCGCGAGCGCGAGCGGACTCTTGCGGGTGGCTAGGATGATCCGCGGCATGGTAGCGAGCATCGAGTAGCGAGTAGTGGGTAGGATGAAGGCGATACTCGGTCCTTCCTACTTCAATCCACTACGCCGATGGGACACACTGAATGTTCTCCTGCATCATCCTAGACATTGCGATCAAGGCGGACATGTTCCAAGTGAACGTGATGCGGGGAGGCGGCCAAAACCCGGGGCAGAAATGAAGCAGCGGATCAGAGCGTGAGACGCTTGAGCGCAAGCTGGCCGGTGCGGGCGAGCTCCAGGATGCCGAACGGCTCGATCAGTCCGAGAAAAGCCGTGACTTTGCTCTCGTCGCCCGTCGCCTCGACGATCACGTCCTTGTGTCCAACGCTGACGATTTTCGCGCGAAAAATGTCACAGATCTGCATGATCTCAGGGCGCGTCTTGCCGTCCGCCTTGATCTTCACCAGCACGAGCTCGCGGCTGACCGCCTGGCCCTCCTTGAAGTCATTCACTTCGACCACATTGATCAACTTCCGGAGCTGCTTGGTGCAAAGGTCGAGGGCGGAATCGTCGCCCTTGAGCACGACCGTGATCCGCGACAGCGACGCATCATGGGTCGGAGCGACGTTGAGCGTGTCGATGTTGAAGCCCCGCCCGGAGAACATGCCGGCGACACGTGCCAGCACACCGAACTTGTTTTCGACGATTGCGGAGATCGTGTGTCGCATGGGAGGTGGTGATGGAGATGGTCGAATTGCCGTGGCGCACAAGGCCCGCCTTCGCCCGGCTGCCCGGGTTACGGCGCGGCAGCCCCGACCCGGTCGGGGCTGGTGGACGGCGAGGGACTCGAACCCCCGACCCCCTCGGTGTAAACGAGATGCTCTAACCACTGAGCTAGCCGTCCGGGGCCGGGCGTGGAGATAAGCAGGCGTGATGCGGCGGAACAAGTTTTTAATCGGTGGCAGGCTCGACGCGGGCCACCGCCCGGCTACGCCTTGGGCTTGAGCAGACCCTCCCGATCCATCAACTCCGCGATCTGGATCGAGTTGAGGGCAGCGCCCTTCCACAGGTTGTCGCCGCTCACCCAGAAGGCGAGGCCGTTGTCCAGGGCGGTGTCGAGCCGCAGCCGCCCGACCCCGCACTTCGCCTGCTCCGTGTAGGCGAGCGGAGTCGGATACCGGCTCTGCGCCGGTTCATCCAGCAATTCCGCGCCGGGGAACCGGGCGATCGCCGCCCGCGCCGCCGCCAGATCGACCGGCCGCTCGAACTCAGCATCGACCGCCACCGAGTGAGCCCGCACCACCGGCACCCGCACGCAGGTCGCTGAAACGCGGAGTTCGGGCAGTTCGAGAATCTTGCGGCTCTCCGCCATCATCTTGTTCTCTTCGCCCGTGTACCCGTTGGCGCCGAAGGTATCGACCTGGGGAATCACATTGAACGCGATCTGATACGGATAGACCTTGCGCGGCAGGGCTTCGCCCCTGACCCAGGCGCGAACCTGCGCATCCAGCTCGCGGACCGCCTCCGCGCCGGTGCCGGACACCGACTGGTACGTCGCGGCGAAGTAACGCTTCAGGCCGAACGCCTGGTGCAGCGGGTAGAGACCCATGAGCGTTACCGCCGTCGAACAGTTCGGGCTGGCGATGATGCCCTGGTGGCGGCGGATGGCGTGGGCGTTGATCTCCGGCACCACCAGGGGAACGTTCGGGTCCATGCGAAATGCCGAGCTCTTGTCGAGCACCAGGCACCCTGCTTTCACCGCCGCCGGGGCCAGCGCCCGGGTCACCGGACCGCCGGCACTGAAGAACGCTACGTCGAGGTCCGCAAAGATCTCCGACTTGGCCTCGGCCACGGTGTATTTCGTCCCGCCCCGCTCGATCACCTTGCCCGCCGACCGGGCCGAGGCGTACAGCCTCAACTCGGACATGGGGAAATGGCGCTCCAGCAGCAGTCGAAACAACTCTTGACCGACTGCTCCGGTGGCGCCGACGATGCCGACTCGATATTGGTGGGTGCTCACAGTGATTGCTCCAGTCAAACAGGTCATCGAAAAGTGCGAAGCGCTGGGAATCAAGCCTGCAAACCAGCTGCTCGTGGTGCATGTCGCCACCCAGACCCTGCAACACTACCGCGACGGCGCGCTGGTCCGGGCCTACGCCATTTCCACTTCGCTCCGGCCGCCGTCGAGTGCCAAAGGATCGCTGGGCACGCCCCTTGGGTTGCACGCCATCGCCGAGAAAATCGGGCACGGTCAGCCTCCCGGGATGGTGTTTCAGGCACGGGTCTCAACGGGCCGGCATTTCAGCGAATTCGGCCCCGAGCTGAACCGGGAGAACTTCGTCACCAGCCGCATCTTATGGCTGCACGGCCTCGAACCCGCCCTGAACCAGGGCGGTGAGGTCGACTCCCACGACCGCTACATCTACATCCACGGCACGAACCATGAGGAGCGCATCGGCACACCGCAGAGCGCCGGGTGCGTCGTCATGCGCAACCTCGACGTCGTTGAGCTGTTCGAAGAGATCCGCACCGGCGACCAGGTTTGGATCGTTGAGTGAGGACGGCGCCGAAACGCCGCGGGCGACGTCCAGTCCCAAGAAAACCGCGGGATTGCACTGGGCCCAGGACGCGGCGCATCATGTACGGCCCTAGCCAGGGCGCGCGGATGTCCGCTTTCCGGCGTCTCTGGCGAGCTTTGTCATCGTGTCCCCCGTACCCCGCGACTCCCATGAATTCGTCCGATCCGTCCGCCACCCTCGCCGGCTCCCCGACGCCTGTGCCCTCTCCTGCCCCTGAGCCATTCGCCTCGCGTTTTCTGAAAGGCCTGTGCCGCCTCGGCCTCATCACCGCGTTCATCGTTCTGCTCGTTCTCGCCGCCGCGTTCGTTGCCCCCTGGGTACCCGGCTGGAGCGTGGTGGCGATCCTCCTGATCGTGCCCGTAGCGCTCCTGTGGCTCGCGCACCGCCGTCGCTGGATGACGTCCTGGACGGCCATCGTCATCGGGTCCGCCGTCGTTGTCCCGGTATATGTCTGGCTCATGTCGGATGATGCGGTGGTGCGCCGCCCGGTG
>Ga0182011_10001362_pt1 | contig 21398 bp, 16 predicted proteins | sample 711E1DmetaG_FD_120481 | JGI IMG/M metagenome (GOLD analysis project Ga0182011, IMG submission 120481) | Permafrost microbial communities from Stordalen Mire, Sweden - 711E1D metaG | ecosystem: Environmental > Terrestrial > Soil > Wetlands > Permafrost | place: Sweden: Stordalen | collected... | reverse complement strand
TCCAGCAGGTCGGCCAAAAATTGTTCCAAGCGCTTTCGACATCTCTCGATTTCGCTCTCGGTCATGAACCGGAGCTTAGCACCTCCCGTAGGAGAGGTCAATAACGTAACGTAGTAGTACTAGTCAAGATACCCCTCGGACTTCATCAATTCCGCATTCAGCAGAGCCGCGCCAGCAGCGCCGCGTATGGTGTTATGACTGAGGGCAGTGTACTTGAACTGAAGCACTGGGCATACGCGCACGCGACCCACCACCGTGGCCATCCCGTGCTCGACTGCGAGGTCGAACTTGACCTGCGGGCGGTCCCGCTCTTCGCGAACGATGATGGGATGCTTGGGAGCAAACGGCAAGTCCCGCTCCTGGGGGAGGGAGCGAAACTTCCGCCAGACCTCAATCAATTCCTCCACTGACGCCTTGGACTTCAGAGAAACCGATATCGACTCGGTGTGGCCGTCCTCGACCGGCACGCGGTTGCAGTGGGCGCTCACCACGAAGTCGCCGGGCTTGACCGTCTCATCGACCAATTTCCCCAGCAGCTTACGGGTCTCGCGCTCCACCTTTTCCTCTTCGCCCAAAATATAGGGGATCACGTTGCCTAGAATATCCAGCGTGGGCACGCCCGGGTAACCGGCGCCGGAGACTGCCTGCATGCTGGTCATCAGTACCTTCTCGAGGCCGAAAGCCTTCTCCAAAGGAGCCAACGACATCACCAGACCGATCGTCGTGCAGTTCGGGTTAGTGACGATCATCCCCTTCCACCCGCGCCGTTTTCTCTGGATTCGCACCAAGGCCACATGCTCGGGATTCACTTCCGGAATCAACAAGGGGACGTCCGGTTCCATGCGGTGATTGCTGGAATTCGAGATCACCACATGGCCCGCCTGCGCAAATTCCCTTTCGACTTCACCCGCCACCTTGGAATCAAGCGAGGAGAAGAGCAATTGCGGCGCGTGGTCCGGTTTGCATTCGTGCACTGGAAGCTCGCCTGCGGCGTGGGGCAGTGGGTCGCGCAAGCGCCAGTTGCAAGCCTCCGCATAAGTTTTCCCTGCGGAGCGTTCCGAGGCTGCGAGCCATCGGGCTTCAAACCAGGGATGGTGTTCGAGCAAGCTCACAAAGCGCTGGCCCACCATCCCCGTTGCGCCCAGGATACCAACTTCAATCTTTTTCATGGTTAAATTATGACTGCCTTTCTGCCGAGACTAGCCGAACCAGCTCGGAATTTTCAGTGTGGTCAGACAAGTCGAGGGTCGAAGGTTGAGGGTCAAAAGCAAACCCTTCCGCCCGCACCAGCCGGGCCAAGTTTGCGGCTTCTTATCGGGCAAGGTTGAACGAACTGCAGACTCGCAGTTCTTGTTGGCCCCCACTCAGCGTCAACGGTTCGACTGTCGACCGTCGACTGCCCTTCTGCCCTACGACCGATTCTTCAGTTCACGGACAAGCCGGCAATACAAGTCAACCGCCTTGACCAAATCAGCTTTGCGAATGCACTCATGCTCGGTGTGGGCTACGCTGATCGAACCCGGCCCCAGCAACACGGGTCGGCCCCATCGGGTCAACGACGGCAGGTCAGTTGTGAAGGCCACAACGTCGGTGGCGTAGCCGTCCAGTTTCTCCATGTGCAGGGCAGCCGAGTCGCGAACGAACTCGAACTCACACCGCCCTTCGAGCAGCTCTGAAATCTTGCGGCGTACCTCCTCCGAGTCATTCACGGTGCGAATCACAATCTGGGCCGTGGCCTTGTCCGGGACAACGTTTGCAGCCCTGCCGCCGGAGATGACGCCGATGTTCAGCGTGGAAGGGCCCAACAGGGAATCATAGGGCAGCGGAATCTTCCGCAGATCCACGAGAGCATCGACCAACTTATCAATCGCGGATTCACCAAGCTGCGGGTAGGCCGAGTGCGCCATCTTGCCTTTGGCATGAACGTCCAGCCGCAAGTTGCCTTTCGAACCCACCACGAGTTTGTTTTCGGTTGGCTCACCGTTAATGATGTAGCGGCAGCCGGGGGGGTGCAGGTTCGCCTCTCGCGCGCCGTCGCTCGTAGTTTCCTCTCCGACCAGGAAGAGCAGGCCAAAATCCCTGAGGCCTTCGCTCTGCAGGCGTTCAGCGGCCACGATCTGCGAGGCGAGGATCCCCTTGGCATCGCACGATCCGCGACCATGGATGTACTCATCGTCCTCGCGGGCGAGAAAGAAAGGAGGAACCGTGTCGATGTGAGTGCTCAAAACAACGTCCGGCTTTCCCTTCTTTGCAAACACGTTGGAGCGATCTCGTGACACGGGCTGGAGCATCACCTCGAAGTCACGCGCAGCAAGGTAACCGCGCAGGAACTCGACGCAGGCGCGCTCGTGACCCGTCACGGATTCGATGTTGACTAAGGCCTTGGTGAGTTCGAAGAGCTCCACTTTTTTTGCCTTTCGCTGGTTTGGGCCGAGGCGACGCTCCTCTTCTCCCTTTTCCCGGGACGCGCCCATAAACAGCCCCTTCTCTAGACCTTAGCTCACAAATGAAAAGAGCGTCAAGGCCATTCATGGTGATAGAACCTCTTGCCACCGATGCATGAACTTGCCGCTGCCGCTCCTAATCAGGAGGCATGAAGCGGTCTTCAGAAAGGCATGTCCGCGCCTGCGAGTCAGCGGTCCGATTGCGGCACTGATTAGCGCAGCGGACCAGGGAAGACGGCACGCCAGACCACCTGCCACTGTCTACCGGCGCTGGTCAAAACGAAAATGATGTCGTTGAATCCTGCCCGCAGCAATGCTTTGCATCGCTGACCCCGCACAGCGGGGCCGCCATGGGATTATAGTCGCCCGGAGAGAATAGTGTCGACCCCGCAGGGCGGGGTCTCCCAATAGCAAGTTGGGTCGGAAATGGGTCTCAGATACGTGGCACGAGTTCGGCTGGCAACAGAATTGCGCGACGCATGAGGTGCTGTGAAATTCCACCATGATTGGGAGGTTGCTCGGACAAATGGTACGAGTCTCAATGGCAAGAGCGTCTTTTGGTCCCCGTTCGGCGTTGCTGGAAGTGTGAGGTGCTGTGAAATTTCACCATGATCGTCCGGGGGCTCGGACAAATGGTATGAGTCTCAGGGGGCAAGAGCGTCTTTTGGTCACTGTCGCCGCCGCTAGCCTTGCTGCAGTCCTCCTTGCTCTGTCCCTGCATGCCCAGCAACCGAAGTCTCTGCCGGGAAGCGAGGTGTGCCTGGGTTGCCACGAAACCGGCCGCCGCACTGGCAAGCGCCAGCCAGGAATCCCACCCCCCTTCAACGAGGCCGCTCTCCAGGCCTCTCCCCCACGCCACACTCGAATGCACCAATTGTCACAACGAACTGGCCGGCAAAAAGGAACTTCCCCACCCCGCAAAGCTCACGGCGGTTGACTGCGGGGCGTGCCACGGGGATGAAAAACAGCAGTATGCGGAAAGCTCGCACGGGAGGGCGGCGAGGCGCGGTGACGCGATGGCCCCTCGTTGCACGGATTGTCACGGCACCCACAACATTCTTCTGCCCACCGATCCCGGTTCTCCGACCGGTACGACCCAAATCCTCTTGTTATGCGGCCGCTGTCACCATGAAGGCTCGCCCGTCCAGGTTGCTCACAATATCCCACAAGACAAGATCCTGGAGAACTATACCGAAAGCATCCACGGCGAAGGGTTGTTCCGACGGGGTCTAATCGTCACGGCGGTTTGCACAAGTTGCCACACGGTGCACTTCGTTCTGCCGCACACTGATCCCCGTTCTTCGATCTCCAAACAGAACATCGCCCGAACCTGCACGAAGTGCCATGCGCTGATTGAGAATGTGCACCGCAAAGTCATTCGCGGCGAGTTGTGGGAGAAACAGCCGCACCTCATCCCGGCCTGCGTGGACTGCCACGAGCCTCACAAGATCCGGCGAGTCTTTTATGCGCAGGGGATGTCGGACCAAGACTGCCAGCGCTGCCATGCCAACCCGGAGTTGAAAACCGCCAGCGGTGGCCGCAGGCGCTCCATGTTCGTCAACGATCAGGAACTCTCCGCCTCGCGGCTCAGCCGGGCTAATGTCGTGAAGACCTGCGGCCAATGCCATCCAGGCTCCAATCGCCGCTTTGCGGGATATCTGACGCACGCCACTCACCACGATCCCAAGAAGTATCCAATATTGTTCCTCACCTTCTGGGCCATGACCTCGCTGTTGATGGGCACACTGGTCGTAGCCGGTATGCATACGGTGGCCTGGCTGCCGCGCTCGCTGCAGTACAGCCGGGAATTGAAGGCGAACGCCAATGCGAACGGCACAGCCTACGTGCGCCGCTTCCGGCCGTTCGACCGCAACCTGCATCTCATGGTCATCGCCAGTTTCCTGGGCCTGGCTCTGACGGGCATGACGCTGAAGTTCTCCTATACGCGCTGGGCGCAGGTGTTGTCCCACTTGCTGGGAGGCTTCGAGGCCGCCGGGGTCATCCACCGGTTCTGCGCTGTGCTCACGTTTACCTATTTCGGCTTGCACCTCTGGGACGTGGCCCGCCAGCGCCGGGCGAGCGGTAAAAGCTGGCGGCAGTTCATCTTCAAGGGTGAGAGTACGATGTTCACTCCCAACGACTGGCGGGAGTTCGTCGCTTCACTCAAATGGTTCGCGCGCAGAGGGCCGCGCCCCGAGTACGGCCGCTGGACGTATTGGGAGAAATTTGATTACTTCGCGGTGCTTTGGGGCGTGGCGGTCATCGGCACCACCGGGTTATTACTCTGGTTCCCGGAATTCTTCACTCGGCTGCTGCCCGGCTGGATGATTAACGTGGCAACCATCATCCACAGTGACGAGGCGCTGCTGGCCGTGGGATTCATCTTCACCGTGCACTTGTTCAACACGCACTTCCGGCCGGAGAGATTTCCGATCGATACGGTGGTGTTTACGGGCGGCGAGCCACTGGAAAAATTCAAGCTCGACCGGCCGCGCGAGTACCGGGAACTGCTCGAACGGGGTGAATTGGAAAAACGCCTGATGCCTGTCCCGCCGCCGGTCGTCGTTGAGTTTTGGCGTCGTTTCGGCTTCACGGCCCTGACGGTCGGGCTCGGCATAATCGCCCTGATCATCTATGCCGCGATCTTTGCCTACAAGTAAAGTCCATTGTGCGATTGCCTGAAGGGACTTACTCGCTCGCCGGCACTCGTGTCATTTGCGAGACACGGGCGCTCCCAGGTGCAGTCATTCCCGCGAAAGCGGGAATCCACTCCGCAAGTCATTGGAAATGCACCGCCGACGGACTGGATTCCCGCTTTCGCGGGAATGACCAGCGTTTCGAAATGGATCCCATTCCAAATGACACCAGCACCCGCTCGCGGTACAACCGGACAGCAAATCGCCAACCTAATTTATGCCCGTGCCGCCCGCGACCGGCGTGCCGTGGATCGTAGGGCCGGGGCTTGCGCCATACGCGTTAACCTAAAGCTCTCTGGGCTGGAGGTCGACATCGAAGAAACGTCGCGGTTTGAGACGGGATCACAGACAGTTGATTCCGAAGGGGCAACCAATCGGGACTTGATCGGTAGGGTCAACACTACGGCGTTTATCGCGGGTAATCACCGATGACAGCTCTTTTTACTTCAATCCTGCGCCTTGAAACACCAGTCGGTCACTGGCGAAGAAATTCAGTATTGAACAGAGCGCGATTGACAAGGCATTGGCAAGCGTCACGTTCAATGCAAGGGTGCCTACGAAGAACCGCATCAGGATGATGTTTCCTGCCACGGATAGCGCGCCGTTCGCCACATGGAAGCGCACCAGCCTTCTCCACACACCCTTCTTGTCTCCACGCGAGCGATCCGACCAAGTCCAGGCCTCATGCCATACGAAATTGTGGAGAACCGCAGCCTCCACGGCCAGGCCTGTGGCGAGCAGGTAGTTCAATCCCAACCCACCGCTCAGCACCGCCAAAGTGGATAATTGTATGACGATCCCTAATGCTCCGACCAAAATGAAAGCGGTCCAGCGCTGCATATGGGCAGACCCCTTCTGGAGACGGACCAAGCGACGCCACTGGCCAAGTGTCATCCTGATCGCGGCAGTCTCTCCGCTATGTAAAGAGCGCACGTGTTCCGGAGGGCGCAGACCACGAGCTTCAGCCCCAGGCCCGCAATCGCGACAATCCCTCCCACATCGAACAGCCGAAAGACGCCGATGCCTGCCAAATGAACGTATGGCTTATAAATGACATAGATTGTCCCGATGGCCAGAATAATCCGAAGCTCAGTTGGACCAATCCCCAGGAACGAAAGGTGAAACACATGCTGGACGTGCGTGGCCAGAAACTCCTCGGCTGCGACCATCAGGTAGGTGGAAAGCAGTCCCAGGGCAAGGAACGGACTCATGTAGCCGGAAAGGGCCAGGCCGCCCACGAGGAAGAAAGTGCCCATGATATCGAGCACATGATCCACGTAGAAGCCATACCTGGGCCGCTGTTGATGGCGGACCCTTGCCAGGGTGCCGTCCAGACTGTCTCCAAACCAGTTAACCAGCAGAGCGAGGACAACGACGAATAAGGCCAGCCTGGAGTGGCTGGCTAGAGAATAGGCTAACCCTGCCACGAGCATGGCGGCGAACCCCAGCAGCGTCAGGTGGTCGGAATTGATCCGGCGAGGGAGGCGTTTAGCCAATCCACACCAAGCCCCGCTTCTCGATCGCCGCCAGCATGCTCCCGTGCTCCCGGACATGGATTGAATTGGTGTCAGTCAACATTGCTGCTCCCGTTGGTCGTGTCTCAGTTTGGACTTGTTGCGGCGAGTTTACCTCGCCACGTGGCGGCATAAAGCCGCCGCTACACATCTCTCTAGCGCGCTGCTTTGATCGTGCCGCACCACACCTGAGGTTAGAGCAGGCGCTCTTCCATTCCTCGACAAGCGTTAACCACTTGAAAAACCTAGGATTAAGCCGGTGGTAAGAGATAGCCGTGGGGTTGCAGTTGGAGGGAGTTGCTTTCGGTGTCTGCTTTCGCTGGCAGTCCGGCCATCACTTGGAGTGCGGTAGCAGCAGCTACCGCCTCTCTCGCTATAGCTCTTGCTCGATTGGGGTATGAAACAAAGGCGGAGTGCGGTAGCTGCTGCTACCGCACTCCAAGGCCGGCTTCGCGGGTATGAAGGGCGCCCACATCGAACTCCGACCCGCAGAATTCGTTTGATTGCTGCCAGAGGCTGCGCTGCCTGCTTTTCGCTGGAGTGTTCCGGCACCGGGCGAACCGCATCGGGCGTATCGACATCCGCCGAATCGCAGTTGAGCAAAACCGCACGCTGGCTTACAATACGTCCGCAAGCGGCTTGCAGAGCAAGGTCTTGACTGCCGCGATTGCCCGTATCCTGGTCTGAGGCACCCCCATGGAAGCGGCCTACGAACTCGATCCCCTGGTGGCATTCAAATTGATCGTCTACACGTTTGGGGCGCTCGTGTACTTGTTTCTCATGGTCTTGATTCTGGGGAACCGCTGGCTGCGGCGACTTGAATGCTGCTGTTCGGATTGGTCGCGGCGCTGTTTCTGTGGAATGCCGGCAACTTGCTTGCTCTGAATGTCGGCCTCTTCTACGGAGTCGGTCCCGCAGTGCTTTCTCGGGTCTCTCGTCTCCTTCCCCTGATCGGCTTGCTTTTCGCGGTGCCGCTCCTGGTGCAAGTCCACCTGAATTACCTCGCGCAATTCTCCCCTGTGTCTCGAGCTACGACGCTGCTCTCCGGCGTCTTCTGTGTTCCCCTGATTGCCGCGCCGTGGATGGTGGGTAGGTTGGCCGGGCGTCTCGACCTTGATCCTTTGCAGGCGCTCGGATGGCATGGAAAGATGCTGGTGGCGTGGCTTGTGGCGGCCCTCGCGGCCGCAATGGCAATCAATGGACGGCTCGTCCGCCGACGCGTGGAATCCGACCCGGGCATTCAGCGCCTTCATGCCTGGTTAGCGGGGCTTGAGGGCACGCTGGCACTGGGTTTCGCCTGGGTCTACCTGTTGCGGCCATTTCCGCACCAAGGCTTAGGGGGGTACGCGGCGACGTCTCTCATGCTCATAGCCATTGTACCGGGCGGGCTCGTCGCCTTTTCGATTTTCCGTTACAACCTGCTTGACCTCCGGGTGCAGCGGAACGTCATCTACTCCGTGGCGGCGATATTCGGTTTGCTGCTCTACATCAATTTCATGCGGCGTTTGAGCGGCCTTTTGGAAGGTCACGGAATTCTCCCTTCCGCTGTGACGGAAGCAGTGATGATCTTCCTTCTTGTTATCTGCCTGGAGCCTGTCAAGAAGCTGATCAACCGCCTCCTGCACGAAGCCTTTGTGTCGGAATTCGAGAAAGTGCAGAAGTTGGCCACGGAGATTCAGGACTTCGCCAAGCAATCAGGAGACATTAATTCACTCATACATCACATAGAGCAGCGCTTGGCCGCCGAACTGGGGCTGGAGAAGGTTAGCTTAAAGAGAGGTGGCACAACCACTCCTGGCTGTGCGGCAGGGGAAACAGGAGACACAGGCAGAAGTGCCTGTGCCACCGATCAGGGAAAGACTCGACGGTTTCCAGTCCACCGCGGCAGCGACGTCATCGCAGTGCTCGAAGTTACTCCACGAACTTCGGACCTTTCTGGGGAGCAGTTAGGCGCTCTGGAGTTCTTGGCGGATCAGCTAGCGCCTGCACTGGAAGTTTGCCGGCTCATCGCGGATAAGATCAAGCTGGAACGGGAATTGGCGGAGAAGGAGAAGATGGCTTTCCTGGGTGACATGGCGGCGCGCATCGCACACAACGTCAAGAACCCGCTCAGCTCGATGAAGACGCTGGTGCAGTTGCTCGAGCGGGACGCGTCTTTGCCGGCACGCGCCCAGCAGGACTGTGGGATGGTCATCGGGGAGATCGATCGGCTCAACAAGAACGTCTCTCAATTGCTGCGGTACGCGAAGCAGGCGCGAGACATTGACCGTCCTTGCGATCTCCAAGCTGTGGTGAAGCGTGTGATGGTCTTAAGCCGGGCTGAGGCTGACCGGCTGGGGGTGAAGATGGACTGCAGCGTGGCGTGCGCTTCCAGCCAAGTGGAGGGCGGGGAAGAAGCTGCGAGTGACATCGTCTCCAATTTGGTGGTCAACGCGCTGGAGGCCACGCCCGCCGGCGGAAGAGTCACTGTCCGCATTGTTCCGGATTTCGCCAGCGCTGGAGTCGTCGCGCTTCAGGTGGAAGACCAAGGTCGAGGAGTCGCAGCCGCGATTCAGGAGAAGATCTTCCAGCCCTTTTTTACTACCCGGCCGGGAGGGACCGGCCTCGGCTTGGCAATCGTGAAGCGGCGGGCGGAGGAGGTTGGCGGGGCAGTGGAGTGCGTCAGCCCGTTGGACGCAAGCGGGGGCGCCCGATTCGTCGTGAAGTTTTGCCTCGCCGCCTGACCCGCGCGGTACGGGGAGGGGAAGGTGGTCTCAGCCCTCTCCCAGGGGGGAGAGGGCTATATTTCCGACCTGGGGCCCCGTGTCCAGCCGCCGAGATGGTCACGACCAGGCGTTGGGGAAAAGGCCGATAGACAAACATGCATTCCGTTTTGATTATCGATGATGACCGCACAGCTCGCTACGGCATGCGGCGAGCGCTCGAAGAAAGCTATAAGGTCTTCGAGGCGCAGAGCGCTGAGGAAGCGCGCCGTATTGTAGCGACGGAGAACCCCGACCTGCTGCTCCTTGATATCGAGATGCCGGAAGAAAACGGCCTGGACTTCCTTCGGGCGCTCAAGGAGGGTGGCGATGGGCGACCCGTCGTGATGATCACCGCGTACGGCTCAGAGAGGATCGCTGTTGAAGCGATGAAGAGCGGCGCCTACGACTGTTTGCCGAAACCCTTTGAGGTGGACGAACTGCGGATGGTGGTCGAGAAGGCCCTCGAGCATGCGGACCTCGCCGAGGAGAACGAGCGGCTGAAAAGCCAGTTGATCGTAGAAGGCCAATTCGGCTCCATGATCGGCGCGAGCAAACCCATGCGCGAATTGTTTGAGCTGGCCGAGCGCGTGGCACAGGCCGATGTGACGGTGCTGATCCAAGGCGAGAGCGGAACAGGGAAGGAGCTTCTGGCGCACGAGATTCACCGCCGCAGCAACCGGGCCATGAAGCCGTTTGTGGCGCTGAACTGCGCCGCGTTGCCGGAACACTTGATTGAAAGCGAGCTCTTCGGGCACGAGAAGGGTGCGTTCACGGGGGCCACAGCGCAGAAGCGCGGCAAATTCGAGCTGGCCCACTTGGGCACGCTGTTTCTGGATGAGGTGGGAGACATGTCGCTCACTACCCAGGCTAAGCTTCTGCGCGTGCTCGAGACGCGGAAGGTGGAGCGGCTGGGCGCAACCGGTTCACTCGACGTTGACGTACGCATCCTCAGCGCCACCAACAAAGACCTGCTGGCGGAGATTGCCAGGCAAAACTTCCGCGAAGACCTTTACTTTCGGCTGCGGGTGGTGCTGCTGCGCCTGCCGCCGCTGCGCGAGCATCGCGAGGATATTCCGCTGCTCGTTCAGGAGTTCTGCCGCATGCTGGGCGAGAAGCATCGCCGTCCAGGGCTGGCGGTTTCACGCGAGGCCATGGAGCGGCTGATGGCAACCGAATGGAGAGGCAACGTGCGCGAGCTCAAGAACGCGCTGGAAAGCGCCATCGTAATGAGTCGCAACAGTGTGCTTGGCCCCGAGGATTTCCCGCCTGACTCCCTACGCACGCTGCCCGGACCTCCACCCGACTACGGAGATAGCGCGGGCGCCTCATTGCTCGCCATCTCCGATTACCGCGAGGCCAAGCGGCAGTTTGAAGTCGCCTACGTAAAGGCTAAACTGCGTGAGCACGGCGGAAACATCACACGCACCGCCGCCGCCATCGGAATCCACCGCCAGAGCTTGCAGGAGAAGCTGCGGGAACTGGGGATTCAGGCGGAGAAAGAATAATCGAATAGTACGAGAATGCAAGGAATTGGGTCTTTGGCCCTCTGGCCGCGGCACCGCAGACCTGTTCATTAGGTCCGCGGCTTGTGTGGTTGTGTTGTCTCGGAGACAAAAAAGCGCAGACCAAGAAAGCAGGTCTGCGCTACCGTGCTTTTTGTTCCTCGATCTTGCTTGAAGCACTGGTGAACTGTTATTTCGAGCGGAGCGAGGAATCTTGCCCTGATTCTTTCGTCCGCGATCCGCCTGAGCGCAGAGCGAGATTCCTCGCTCCGCTCGGAATGACACCGAGTGGGTCTGGGCTGCCCGATCACCCGCGTTTCTTGCTGGACTGAGTTGAGCCTCGCAGTTCTCGCAGCCGCTTAATGATTTGCGACGAGATCCCCGGCGCGGCCCGCACGCCGTCCCAGGCGATGACCTTGCCGCTGCCGACAATCGTGCCCGAGGCGGGATGGATCATCAAATCCACATGATCGTAGATCTCGCCATTCTTGAGTCGCACCTGTACCGTGTCCGCCCCTTTGACAAGGTGCAACGCCGTGAGCAATATCCCGTCCGGTTTCACGATCACGCCCGACCCGACGGCGGTCGCCTGCTCGCCGCCCTGCCCCACCAGGATGAGTACAACGGATGGAGAAACGCGCTCCACTTTTCCTCATTCGCCGGAAACCTTGATTATCGGCTCCATCTCTACCCAGCGCGCGCTTACGCTTCCACCTCACGTCGACCGACGACCACATCGGTGAGAATCAGAAGCGGCGCCAAACCTGTCGTTCATCGCCAGGACAAGTTCGGCGAAAAGCCGCCTCTACATCAAATTGACCCACTACCGGCCTTTGGCTCCGGAGCAGCCTGTGGCGTGGCTTCTTCCTCTTCTTCTCTCACCTCGTGCTCCGGGGCGCGGCCGCTGATCAGTGTCCACTTCAGCGGGTAAACGTCAGGATCGAAGATCACAGCATAGAAGTGCCAAATGACGATGGCGAGGGTGGCCAGAATCGCCTCGTAGTAGTGAATGGCGGTGAGGACATCCAGCCAGGAATTGGGGAGATATCGAAGCACGTAGTTATGGGCCCAGAGCAGAATTCCGGTGATACCCATTACCACTGTTCCCCAGACCAGGGCCCAGTATTCGATCTTCTCCGCATAGTTAAACTTCCTATACAGCGGCAACTCGCGGCGGTAGCCAAGATTGTAGCCTACGGTTTGGATGGTGTCGCGGGCGTCCCGGAGCTTGGGCAGCATGGCGCGCAGGTCTTTGCGCCCCTCCACCGTGAAGAGGAGATAAATGAGGTGGTAGAAGCCCGCCGCAATCAAGACCACTCCGGCGATCCTGTGCACGAGCCCCCGCAGCGGGAAGTCTTTCTCCCAATGCACGATCGGCGCCGCCCAGAAGGTATCCGGGAACTTCAAGGCAAAGCCCGTGATCACCAATAACATGAAGCTGACGAGAAGAATCCCGTGCTGGAAGCGTTCGTTGAGCGTGAGGCGCAACGGGGTAGTGAGGGACTGGTATTTCGCGATGTGCCTGCGCAACTTGCGTAACCAGTCCAGGAGATTATGCAAAACCATGAAAGCGAGAGTGGCAGGAATGGTGAACAAGTAGAACAACCGGACGTAACGGAGCCAGGGATTCGAGGCAGTTGCGGTGGGAATCACATGCACGAGCCCCAGGGCAAACGTTTTCCCGGCGTCCGGATGGCATTTGCCACAGGTGGCGGCAAGATTGGCTTTGGCAATCGTGGAACGCGGGTCGCTGGAAGGGAGAATGTCGTGAACCCCGTGGCAGCTTGCGCAATTCGCCACCGTCTGGGAGCCGGCCTTGGAGGCCAGCCCGTGGTAACTGTTCTCATAAGTCGTAACCCGGTCAGGTGGAAGATTGAAACGCGCGTCGAGCCGTGTGTCGCCGTGGCAGCGCGAACAGGTAGCGGTGGCAACATTCGTCACATACACGGGCGAGTTGGGATTGCCCGGCGCGAGGATGTTGTGCTCCCCATGACAACCGGTGCAGGTGGGGGCCTCCGTGACGCCTGCGGCTACGGCGCGGCCGTGAATGCTGTCCCTGTATTGAGCGAAGACCTCCTTGTGGCAGTTGCCGCAGGTCGAGCCAACGTTGGCCTTTGAGATCGGCGAGCGAGGATCAGAAGGCGGAAGGATGTCGTGCGTTCCATGACAATCATTGCAGGCGGCTGCCTTCCTTCCCTCGCGGATGGCCCGCGCGTGGACGCTGGCTTCATATGCCTCCACGGGCCTGGCCGTAGCGAACATGTACTTTCGCGCCAGTTTCGGGTCCGAGTGGCAGTGGCCGCAGGTGGATGGCAGGTTCTTGCCGTTAACAGGGGATTCTGACGCTGAGGCTTCGACAACTTTGTGCGTCGGCCCGTGGCAGTCCTCGCAACCTGGCGCGTTTGTATCCCCCTGCACCCGCGCACGTCCATGAATGCTGGATGCGAATTTCTTGACCTCGTCTTCATGGCAAGTGGCGCAGAAGGCCGTGCCGCGAGTGGAGGGCTTAACAACCTCGTGGGCGCTGCCATGGCAAGCCATGCACGTTTCGGAGCTGTCCGGTTTTCCGAGCGCCGAATGAGCGCCGGCGGCTAATTCCCCGGAGACTTCTCCGTGGCAGGCAAGACAAGAGGCCGAGGCAATCTTTGCCGTGTGCGGGACCTTGGCTGCCCCTGCATGACAATCCACGCAGCGAAAGTCTTTGTGGACGCTATGCGCGAGCGCCTCTGCCTTTACCGTGATGGGCTTGCCTTGCGAGTTCGTCAAACCTGTGGATGGCCCGTGGCAGGAAAGACAATCGTCTGAAGCCCGGAGGCACGTGCTGCCTCCAAAGAGTAGAATAACTGAACTGAGGATGACCAGCCTGCCCAGACTCATTTCGAGGAATCCCACCTTTCCGTGCAATGATTCCAGCCCCAAGCCGAGTTTTGACCCCACATTAACCATCAACTGCGCCTAGCGGATGAAATATCAAACTGCGAATTTCCACCCATAAAGACCAGCCACATGGGACACTTTGGAACTTCGCACACGCCTTCCCAACACTTACGGACATAGTGTTGCAGTTATCATGCCGTAGATGCGGAGTTTTTCAATCATTGCGAGACTTGAAAGCTGAACACGGCGTCCGAGCCAATCTTACTTCCAGCGGCTGGGGATTGTGTCAAGATGACACCTCGAGGGCCGCTTACCGTGGTAATGGAAGTGACACCAGCCACTTTGAAGCCTGCCTTTTCAAGGTTGCGGCGGACTTCCGTAATTGGTTGGCCGACCAACCTCGGGCACAGGTATGCCGTAGGCGCTTCCCCCTCCGAAACCAGAATGTCTACGGCGGGGCTCCTTAGCTCGGCGCTTTGCGGTGGCGGATCCTGCGCCACGACTTGATCGGGTTCAGTATTGGGCCAGTGAATTCCCACCACATCGCCCAGCGTGAGGTTACGCTGAATGGCGGTAATCCGTGCGGCGCGAATGCTGGTCCCCACAAAGTTGGGGATGACGACCTGAGGAGGCCCCAGGCTCACCAAAACATGCACATGCTGCCCGATCTTGATGCGGGTGCCAGGGGGAGGCATCTGAGACACTATCGCCTGGGGAGGGTATTGGGTGTTGAAAAGCTTATCTTCGACCTTCATTTCAAGACCCAATCCGGTGGCCATGCGTTGAGCATAGTTGAAAGACAATCCCACCATGTTCGGCATCGTCTCCTGGTGGCCGCGAATGGTAAGCCGGATGGTCATGATGGCGCTGACCAGCGCCACGGTCACCAGGACCGTAGATAATAGAAAGAGGCGGAAAAGGGTCCGAATGCTTCCCCGAAGGCTCATGTTAGCGCCTCAATTCTACCACGCATCTTCCCCGGCGCGGATTGCCGGATTACAGACCGTTTCGACACCTATGCAGTGGTCGGAGTTTGTAACCCCCCAATCCGTCGATAACGGCGGGCGAAGATCTTAGGGGCGCATGGTCTGTCAGCCGACGGACGCCCCTGCGCCCGGTGGGCGGGGTTGCGTGCTATCGCCGGATTACAGCCCTCCAATCTCGCCTTGACTAAACTTGAGGCAAACCAGTAGTATGTGGCCTCAACCAAAGGGAGGTGAAGTATGGCGAAAGATTCGGTGGAACAAACTTTCTGGAAAATTCTAGACACTTTCCGAATCGAAATACCGTCCTGGGGATTTGCTAATACCGGGACCCGTTTTGGAAAATTCATCCAACTTGGCGCGGCGACGTCCACCCAAGAAAAGTTTAGCGATGCCGGACAAGTTCATCACTTCACAGGCATCTGTCCGACGGTGGCCGTGCATGTCCTCTGGGACTTCCCGGAAGGCCTCAAGAGCACGCATGAAGTGAAGGCGTACGCCGCAAAATACGGCGTCGGCGTCGGGGCCATCAACCCCAATGTCTTTCAGGACCAGATTTACAAGTACGGGTCTCTGGCAAACCCCGACCCCGAAGTTCGCCAAGCCGCCTTGCAGCATATCCTGGAGTGCATAGAAATCGGAAAGCAGACGGCGAGCCGGGACATCTCTCTTTGGTTTACGGATGGATCGAGTTACCCCGGGACTGCCAACATTCGCCAGCGGAAGCAGTGGTTTGAAGAGGGCTTGACGAAAAGTCACTCCCAGCTCTCACCCACCCAGCGATTGTTGGTGGAATACAAGCCCTTCGAACCGGCCTGTTATCACACTGACATTGCCGACTGGGGCATGGCTCTCCTCATAGCCCGCGCTGTCGGTCCACGCGCCAAGGTCCTTGTGGATACGGGCCACCACTATTTAACGCAGAATATCGAGCAAATCGTGGCTTGGCTCCTCAGCGAAGACATGCTGGGAGGTTTCCACTTTAACGACCGTCGTTACGCCGACGATGACTTGACGCTGGGTTCAATCGATCCCTATCAGGTCTTCCGCATCTTCCACGAAATCCTCTACTTTGAGTGGGAGGCTGGCCGGCGCGCGGACATCGCCTACATGATCGACCAGAGCCACAACTTGAAGGGCAAGATCGAGGAAATGATCCAGACCGCAGTGACAGCCCAAGAGTTGTATGCCAAGGCGACACTTGTGGACCACGGGCGTCTGGCTCGCCATCAGCAGAAATGTGAGCTCGTAGACGCCGAGGAGTGCCTCAAGGCGGCCTTCGCTACGGATGTGCGGCCTATGATCCGGGAGTGGAGACGCTCGAAGGGCCTGCCGGAAGACCCCTTGGCGGCTTTTCGCGAGTCCGGATATATGGAGCGGATCAACCGCGAGCGAGCCGAAAAGAACCAATCCGCCGGAGGAAGCTACGCCTAGCATTTAGGGGAGGAGTGGCGGGAATGAAAAACAGCACTCATATTGTGGCAACGGATTTGGGAGCGGAAAGCGGCCGCGTAATCCTTTGCCGCTGGACCGGCGAGGAAGGAATCCTGGAGGAGGTCCACCGGTTTCCCAATGGCGCGCGTCAAGAGGCGGGCCACTTGGTATGGGACTTGGACCGTCTGTGGCAGGAGATCCTCAAAGGACTGCGCCTTGCGGTATCCAAAGCGGGGGGCCGCGTCGCCAGCGTGGGTGTCGATGGCTGGGGCGTGGATTATGTGCTGCTCGATCGCACTGGAAACCGCATCGGCCGTTCTTACTGCTACCGGGACGCCAGAAACCTCCCCCAAATGGAGCGCGCCTTTACGCTCCTTCCCCAAAAACGCATGTACGAAATCACGGGGATTCAGTTTCTTCCTTTCAACACCGTCTTCCAGTTGATGGCGCACGCCGCCGAATTCCCTTCGGAATGGGATCGTGCGGCAAAGTGGCTCACGCTGCCGGAGTATTTCCTTTACCGGCTTTCGGGAGTCGCCATGGCCGAGTATACCGAAGCCAGTACTACCCAACTCCTCGATGTCCATAAGCGGTCCTGGTCAGAGGAACTGGCCCGCGCCCTGAATCTCAATCTGGAGAAATTTCCTCCCATCGCGCCACCAGGGACGCCACTCGGAAAAATACGGAAAGAGCTCGCCACGGACCTTGGTCTTACCAATGTGCAAGTCATCGCACCTGCCTGCCACGACACCGGTGCGGCCGTGGCGGGCATTCCTTTCCCGCATGACAAGCTGGCTTTCATCAGCTCCGGGACTTGGTCCCTGGTGGGCATGGTTCTTCCGAATCCCGTGGTCACAGGACCGTCCTTTGAGCTGAACTTCACCAACGAAGGTGGCGTGGGAGGGAGCATCCGGTTTCTGATCAATGTCATCGGGTTGTGGCTGCTCCAGGAGTGCCTGCGCGAGTGGAATGCGCAAGGGCTTCAGTTGACCGCTGCCGACCTGGCGAAGCAATGTTCGGACACCCCCGCTGAGGGAACTTCCTTCGAGGCAGATGAAAAAGCCTTCCTCGCCCCGGGCAACATGATTTCCCGGGTCAATGCCGCGCTCCGTGAGCAAGGGTTCGAGGAAGAGACCCGGCCCAAGGAACTTGCCGCCATCATTTTCCGCAGCTTGGCGCGACGCTACGCCAGGGTCATCAGAGAGCTTCAGAAGATTGCCGGAAAGCCCATCGAACGCATCTGCATCGTCGGCGGGGGCGTCAGGAATGAAACCCTCAACCGTTTGACCAGTGAGTTGACGGGCCGTGAAGTCCTGCGCGGACCGAGCGAATCCACGGCGGTCGGGAACATTGCGATGCAGATCGCGGCGCTCGAGAAGACTAAGTCGCTTGACCAGATTCAATCCATCAGCGCTCGACTCAAATTTCCGGCGCCCGGTTAACGGTCCGTCACGCCCACCCATTCTCCAGAGCCATTTGCTGGGCCTTGACCCCAGATGAATTTTCTAATAGGGTGAGGAGTTAACGAGGTTAGACATGTCCAAAGTTCGAGTCGCCCTCTTTGTAACTTGTTTGGGCGACCAGTTCTTCCCCCAAGTGGGCGAGAGTGTGGTGAAGGTGCTTCGGCGGTTGGATGTCGAGGTCACTTTCAATCCTGCGCAAACCTGTTGCGGCCAGCCTGCCTTCAACACGGGTTACCGTGATGAAACTCGATGCGTGGCTTCCAAGGTTCTCAACCTTTTTGACGACGCAGACTATGTGGTGTGCCCCTCGGGTTCCTGCACCTCGATGGTGCGCGTGTTTTATCCCGAACTCTTCGCTGCTGACCCTGACCGGCTTCGAAAATGCCAGCAACTACGCGACAGGTTCTTTGAGTTCTCGGAATTCCTGGTGAATGTCTTGAAGGTCGAGGATGTTGGGGCAAGCTTCCCCCATCGCGTGACGTACCACGATTCCTGTCACCTTCTGCGCGAGTTGGGCGTTGAGGAACAGCCGCGCAAGCTGCTGCGCAAGGTGCGCGGCATCGATTTCGTCGAGATGGAAGGGTACAAGGTATGCTGCGGCTTCGGGGGGACTTTCTCCGTCAAATTCCCCGAAGTCTCAGTCGCCATGGGTCAGGACAAACTCAGCTTGGCCACCCAAACAGACGCCGAGTACCTGGTAGCCCTTGACTCGGGATGCCTGATGCACCTTGGGGGGATGATCCATCGCCAGGGGTTGCCCCTCAAGACGATGCACCTGGCGGAGGTATTGGCGCAAAATGGCTGACACAGGCGTCTACAGTAACGATGTTCGCGAGCTCGGCAACAAGACACTGGCCGATCCGCATCTTCAGGAAGCCTATCGCTCTTCGACCCTCCGCCTTTACACGCATCGCCTGGAAGCGATTGCCGAAGTGCCCGGCTGGCAACGGCTGCGCGACCGCGCCCACGAGCTCAAGCGCGAAGTGATGGAGCACCTGGACTTTTACCTCGGGCAGTTTGCTGACAACGTGGAGCGGCGAGGCGGCAAGGTGCACTGGGCCGCGACGGCCGAGGACGCCTGCCGGATAGTTCTGGAAATCGCGCAGCAATGCGGCGCCCGGGAAGTCGTGAAGGCGAAATCGATGCTCGGGGAAGAAGTGGAGCTGAACCACGCACTCGAGGCGCGGGGGATTCGCGCCCTCGAGACCGACCTGGGCGAGTTCATTATCCAACTCGCCGGCAACCGGCCCGCGCACATCGTGGCCCCGGCCATCCACCTGACAAGGCATGATGTTTCGGACCTATTCGCCACCCACCTTCACTCCGAGCGTACGGCAGTGCCGGAACGACTTACGGCGATTGCACGCCAGGTTCTGCGAGAGAAATTTGCCAGGGCGGGCATGGGCATGAGCGGCGCCAATTTCCTGGTGGCGGAAACCGGCACCGTGGTGTTGGCGGAAAATGAGGGGAACATCCGTTTGTGCACGACGGCGCCGCCCGTGCATGTGGCGCTGGTGGGAATCGAGAAGCTTATCCCGCGTTTTGCGGACCTCGGCGTTTTCCTGCGGCTCCTGGGGCGTTCGGGCACGGGACAGAAGCTGACCACTTACACCTCCTTCCTCACCGGCCCGCGGCGCCCGGGTGAAGACGGTCCAGATGAGATGCACGTGGTGCTGATCGACAATGGGCGCGTGGACACGTTGGCGGATCCCAAGATGCGGGAAGTGCTTTTCTGCATCCGCTGTGGCGCCTGCCTCAACACCTGCCCGGTTTATCGCAAGATTGGCGGGCATGCCTACGGTTGGGTTTACAGCGGTCCGATCGGGGCGTTAATCACTCCTCAATTGACAAGCATCGGGCAGGCGCGGGAGTTACCCTTCGCTTCTTCCCTCTGCGGAGCCTGCTCCGAAGTTTGTCCCGTCAAGATCAATATCCCCGATCTCCTGCTTCACTTGCGCAGTAAAGCGCAGGAAGTGGCCCCTGCGCCCAGGGCGAAAGGCGCTCTCTTGCGCGAAAAGACCATGATGCGCCTGTTTGCCTGGGCCCTGTCGCGTCCCTGGGTTTATGCGCTCGGCGGGCGCATGGCGCGCTGGGGTCAGTTCGTGCTCGCTCGTTCCGGCTGGATTCGAAAAGTTCCCTTGTACCCGGCGTCCTACTGGACGAATGGACGGGACCTGCCCGCGCTCGCGCCAAAGTCCTTCCACGACCGCTGGAAAGACATATCCTAACCTCTGCCTTAGGCGCCGGGACACACCCCGCTGTAATGATATTGTTTCCCTTCGGGGAACTTCGCGCAGTTTGCTGCGACCCTGTTTGCCAGTGTTCCGGAGGAAATCTATGTCAAAAGACGTCGAACTCAGCCGCCGCGGATTCTTGGACGCCACGGCGAAGGCATGTGGACTTGCGATGCTTGGCGGAGCTGGTTTAGCCCCGACATCCAAGGGCGCAGAAGCGAGCACACCGGCTGCGGGATCCCAGGTTGAATCTCCAAGAACACTGAAGGGCACTTGGCCGCAGGAGTATACGGTTCACAGGGACGAGGCGGCCGGGCACTTGGTGCTCTCGACGCCCTATTATGCGGTCACGCATGACCTGAAACGCGGAGGCGCGATTGTCCAGATCCGCTACACGCATGGCGCCGTTTCCAACCTGCTCCTCGAACCCATGGGAGCTTCCGTCGAGATGGCGGCGCAAAGGCTCCCACATCACCTCACGAAACAGGAAGGGGGCACTCCGCCCATTGTCCTGAGCGATCTGCATGATTCCTCGCCGTCGGTTTCCGTGACGAAGTCTGGCAAGAGACAAACGGTGGCGGTGGAAGCGGCCTTGCGTACGCCGCAGGCAAACAACCTGGGACTGCGGACTCGCACCACCTACGAGTACCGATGGGGCTTCATCAAAATCCACAAAGAGTTTGTTTTTCCTGCCGAGGGTATCCGCACTGCCGGGCTGACCGTGCTCTCGACGGTCTTTCATTCGACGCTCACGCATCACGGCCATCGCCCCAACGTCTTTGAGAATTCCGACGTCGGTCCTTTCGGAATCGAAAAGGTTCGATGGGGTGAGACCAGGCCGGGCAGGTATTTCGATGTCGAGGTCGCAACCCGCTACGTTCCTCGTTACATCGTTCTCGCGAACCCCGGGATCGAAGGAATTGAATGGTTTGTTTCGGATGACTTGTCACAGTGGAATTACCAGATGACGGGCCAGCCGGGTACAGGTAACACTACCCTTGGTCCGAGCATGAAACCGCTGGGCATCCGGCTCTCCATCAGTCCGCTGAGTTTGCCCTCTAACCCTGATCTGGATCGTGGAGGCTTTGTCAACCTAAACGGCCGATATTCATTCGACTACTACCTCGGGATGCCTATTTTGGAGGGATATGCGCAAAGGCGTTGGCTGGAAAGGTCATTCGGCCCCAACCGCGGGCAATGGGTCTCTGACGATGAAATTCGCCGGAACGCCGAATCCGGTGTCGTGACCATGACTTTGCACAACGATGGAGACAGCAACGGCGACGGGTTGTTCTGGCGGGATGGCACCTACCCTCCCTACCCACCCGACGAAATGAAGAAGATGGAACACGTCCTCAAAACCTGCCATGAGTGCGGGATTAAGCCGGAATTTACTTTTTGCCGTTCCGGCGGTTAAAAATATACACCCATTTGCGTCCAACCGAGCCCCCTTTTCTCTCCAGGAGCGTCATGGGCCCGGAACCGCCCATTCAGAAGTTCTCGAAAC
>Ga0182011_10001361_pt1 | contig 21420 bp, 23 predicted proteins | sample 711E1DmetaG_FD_120481 | JGI IMG/M metagenome (GOLD analysis project Ga0182011, IMG submission 120481) | Permafrost microbial communities from Stordalen Mire, Sweden - 711E1D metaG | ecosystem: Environmental > Terrestrial > Soil > Wetlands > Permafrost | place: Sweden: Stordalen | collected... | reverse complement strand
TTAGTTCAGCTCTGTTGAAAAAGTCTGCGCCAAGCGAGTTCTCAGGTGCAGAAGCGATAATCAATAACTCGGAAAACAATTGATAATACATCTATACGAGCGCGCAACGTATAGATTTTCAACAGAGCCCCTTAGTTCAAGAAGAATAAATTAAAGAGAATAAAAAATCATTTCTTGAAAGCAATCCTGTTCCTGTATTTTATATCACCGTAGAACATATTGAGGGGATCAAGAGGATCTTTGGAATGATCATACCTTCGTAAAACCACAGGGACAGACGAGAGGTTTCGATCATTTACACATAACCCTTTATATAGTACAGGGCCCTCTCTTCTTAGAGCAATCAGAGAACCTATTCTCGTTTCGTCATCATATATCTGACCAAGTTTTGGAAAAATAACCACATGAACACCTGCATCGCAATTACTCATCACTAATTGTTTTTTATCAACTCTTCCTATATACGCTTCAACACGTCCTATTGATTCCAAAACTATCATCTTATAGCCTCCTCCAGAGTCTCGATGATTCGGATCATGAATCGGGTCATAAATATTAAGGAAGAAAGGACCAGCAGCTCGCGTTTCTGCAGGAGTGTATCCAAACCATCGAGGATCAATCTCATCACTTGTCGCAATATCCTCTAAAACGACAATATCTTTTAGCTTTACCTGTTTGTCGTTGAATTTTTGAAATATCTTTTCTCTAAGTTCTGGTTTGCCCATGTTGATCCCCCGTAGTATACTATGAATAAAATAATGACTAAGTGTTTTTAAATCTTTTTATCATTTAATCATAGTCACATCCTTCGTCACCTATTTGTGACATATACCATAATATTTATATACCATACTGCTAGAAATTCTATCAGATGAACAAGATAACATTCGCATTCAAGAGCATGACCGGCCAGAAGAGCGGAAGGCTTGAAGAGAAATGGAACTATGACACAAGATCGTTACTGTTATCAGGGCCTGTGGTCGAGGATATCGACAACGACGGAAAGAACGAGATAGTGTTCGGGACAAGGAATGGACAGGTACTGTCCATAAGCATGGAGGGCGATCTCAAATGGGCGTATAACGCGCAGGAGTCGCATTCGGAGATGGAACTCATGTTCCTTGACGCTGAGACGAGCAACAGTATCAGTTCAAGCCCGAACATAGGAGACATAAACAATGATGGCCACAAGGAGATAGTGTTCGGCACGGAATCGGGAAGATTATTCGTACTCGACAACAAAGGCAAGCCGTTGTGGAATTATCTGACAGAAGGGCCCATAAGAGGCACTCCATTCATCCAGAAGTTTGCAAACAACCAGAGCGGGATACTGTTCGGTTCAACAGACAAGCACCTATACTTCTTGAACTCCAAGGGACAATTATTATGGAAATACAATGCAAACAGTGAGATAGGATCGACCCCTGCCCTTATCGTCTCCAAGAGACCTATGATAGTGTTCGGCAGCAACGACGGCGTACTGCACGCTCTGGACATAAAAGGCGCGCCATTATGGACATTCAAGACGGGCGACAAGATACTGGCGCAACCGACATACAATATATTGGCGCAAGGCAGCGATCCTGTCATAATCGTCGGATCGACTGATGGAGTATTATACTGTCTCACAGAGCAGGGCAATCTGGTATGGAGCTATGAGACGGAGGGAGCCATATGCTCGAAAGCGAATGTGGCGGACATAAACAGCGACGGCAAGAAAGAGATAGTGTTCGGATCATGCGATAATTCCGTATACGCCATAGATATGGACGGGAAAAAATTATGGTCATACGAGACGGATTTCTGGGTCGTAGCGATGCCGATAATCGCCGATGTCGATGGGGATGGCAGGATAGAGATAGTTGCAGGATCGTACGACCACAACATATACATACTCGATTCTGCAGGAAGCTACATGATAGATTACGTCCCGGGAGTCTCAGGGATAGTCGCGCAGACAGGGCAATACGGAGAGGCGATAACTTCAGGCCCTGGAAAGACGCAGGGAAAGAAGATCTGGCAGTACAAGACTGAAGGAGTCGTCGTAGGATGTGCATACCTACACAATGGCAAGAATATCATTGTCAATACTGAATCTGGAAAAGTTAATAATCTGGTGCATAAGATCGATTAGAAGGTGAGGAAACATGGATAAGATAATAACAAAGGCTGGAGATATCAAGAGGATACCGCTATTCATTCAAGGACTTGACGATGTCATGGAAGGAGGCATACCTGAAGGGCACATAACGCTCATATGCGGTTCAGCAGGCACGATGAAATCCTCCGTCTGCTTCAACAGCATATACAATGAGGCGACGACAAAAGGCAGGATCGCGGTGTACTTCACACTCGAACAGTCATACTCTTCGCTCCTGAACCATGTGATCAACATGGGATACGACTTGACGAAGATAAACGTCCTTCTGATCAACGACCTATCGAACATCACTGCAAGCATCACGCAACTGAAATCCTCGAAGAAGGGCACGATAATATTCATCGACCTGGGATGCATACGTAAAGAGATCAAGGATGCTAAGATAGCCACGACAGCGAATGCAGGATGGCTCAATGTAATGAAGAACATCGTGAAAAAAGTTAAAGCTGATATGGGCCTTGACATGGTCGTCATAGATTCATTGTCAGCACTCTACGTCCTGGGTAAATTCGAGAACCCAAGGATAGAGCTGTTCTACGTTTTCGAATTTTTGAGAGAGATGAATGTGACGTCATTTCTCATATCAGAGATGCCGCTCGACGGCTCGAGATATTCCGAATACGGCGTAGAAGACTTCCTATGTGACGGCATAATCTATATACGTCTGTCGCAGTTCAGAAGAGCTGTAGTGCGTGAGATATCCATCGTCAAGATGCGTTCGACATCCGTGAAGACAGACATATTCTCGCTCGAATTCAAGGGCGGAAGATTCTATGCACTGTACGGCGGACAGAATCCATTGTTGTAAATACGGAAGGGATTTTTATTTTTTTATTTTATTCTATTGATTTTATCCTGCTTATTTTCCCGTTCTTCAATTCATAAAAATACGCGACATGTTCATGGACTCTCATATATCTAAGGATAATGTCGCTCCAGAAGGGATATTTCAGAAGGAATAGAAAGGTTTATATTGATAAAATAATTCCCTATATCGAGAGGCGAGTATATTAGATACACATGGAGGATATACTTTGGCCGTCGATACATCTAAGGAAGAGACATTAAGGGCATACAATTCTAACCCTGAGTATTATGCATCAAGATTTGACAAATACAGTTTTTATTTCGATGGCTGTGTAGAAAGATTCTTATCAAAACTGCATCCAAAATCAAAGGTTGTCGACATGGGAAGCGGTGCCGGAACATACGGGACACAGATCCGCGCGGCGGGGCATGATGTATTATGCATAGATAATTCTGAAGAGATGGCAAGGATCAGCAGATCACGTGGTCTGACCACACTCGTCATGGATATGGAAGAACTAAGATTGCCTGAAAAGGATTATGATGCAGTATGGGCGATGACCTCGATAGTGCATATTGAAAAAAGTAGGATAGAGAACGTACTCGGTCGAGCATATAATATCCTGAAGGATGACGGGCTGTTATTCGTCTGTGTACAGGAGGGGAAAGACGATGGACTAAAAGAGGAGAGGAACTTTCCTGGGCTATATAGGCATTCTTCAACTTTTCAAAAAGGGGAGTTGGATATAAGATTATCAAGATTATTCAAAGTTGAAGAGACATGGATAGTCAATGGGGATCTGGGAGTCGTGTTCTTGAACTATCTGGCAAGGAAAGTATAGTTGATAATGAAATGAATCTAACCGAAGCCTTTTACAAAAAGCCTTGGGAAAAGTAAGCAACATCACGAAAACTTGAGTTGCTTTGAAAACATTTTTAATCTTCTCAATAATTCTTGATACTGCAGCCAATGATGAAGTTATTCCCGTCTGACCAAAATATGAGGACGAAGAAAACTAACTGAGGCTGCACTTATCAATTACAAAAGTAGTCACTTTCTAGTAGCTAAAAATCACAAAGTTTATAAACGTATTCTATATAATAATATCATGGACAAGTTCATCTATGGAATCGGGACATCGGCGTTGCAGATAGAAGAATATCCCGTCAATGATTGGTGGGGATTGAAGGCAAACGATGGTTCCGTACTGGAAGAGAACGTAAAACATCTTGCTAACTGGAAGACAGATTACGACCTTATTGCCGGACTCGGCGTGGATGCCTATAGGACATCTGTCGATTGGGCAAGACTTCAAAGAACTCCTTTTGCACCTCTGGAGGAAAAGGCTGTCGAACGATACCAACAGATGTTCGGATATCTTAAAGATAAAGGCATAGATGTAATCTTGACATTGCATCATTTCGCAAATCCTGTATGGTTCTCCGACAAGGGCGGCTGGACAACGAAAGAATCGCAAGAAGTATTTCAGGATTACGCGTTAAAGACAGTCGATGCATTTCAAGATTTCGCATCACACATAATCACTATAAATGAAGTATCTTCATATGTCTCACTTGCTCATCTGGAAGGATATGCTCCTCCTAAGGGCAAAAATAATATTATCGATGCATTGAAAGCCACTAAGAATATGACTGACGCACACAAGAAAGTATATATCGCATTGAAGAAAAACTTTCCTGACATGCCTGTCGGGGTTTCAGAGGTTGCAAGACCGATAGTTTCACGCAATGACACGCTAGTGGAGCGTGCTGTGACAAAAGCTATGGATACGTTCGTAAACCAATATGTATGGAACAGTCTTATGATGCAAAATTATGGCAATGAGATATTCTCTGATTTCATAGGGATGAACTATTACGGTCCTGCAGCAATGGACTTTAAGAAGAAGAAAGATCGAGCAAGTTTCAGGCCGGGAAAACAGCATGATGACCGATGGGAAGTCGATCCTGAACTGATGATCAGCATGGCAGAAGGTCTTCACGAAAGATATAATCATCTGCCGGTATTTATCATGGAGAATGGCACATGTACAAAAGATGATTCTATCAGGGAAAAATTCCTTGTGCAGCATCTTGATGCAATAGATGATGCAAGAAAGAACGGCAAGAACTTCATCAAAGGATATATACATTGGTCATTACTTAACAATTTCGAACTGAACATGGGCATGAGTTACCAATTCGGCCTTGTAGGAGTAGATCTAGAAACAATGAAGAGAACACCGAAAGGAAGTTATTACACGTACAGGGATGAGATACAGAAGAGAAGAGAGATTATCTGACCCATTCTCGTCCAATTTTGTCAGGAAACAATCCTCTAATTAGATCTGCTAAATTCGCCAAAGCATAACCTTTTTTCTCAAAACGCCTCATGGATGTTATTATGTAAGCCTCATCCATAAATTTAAACTTTCCTTTCTTTTGTAGAGTTGCAGTCAACGCTATATCTGCACCAGTAAGCCTGCTCTCGTCAAATCCTCCGAACCTAAAAAAAGTTTCTTTATCTGCAAACATACACTGACCAGCACCACCAAGAGGCAGTCCTGTGATGGCTTGGATTTTATTCGGAAATTTCCATCACCATTTTGTCATAAATCTCTCTTTAAAATTAGTCGTATCTCCTCTTATATCAATCACTTTTCCACAAGTATATCCATCTATAAACGCTTGATATATCCCCTCGAGCAGATTTCTTGGTGCTATGCAGTCTGCATCTACAAATACTAATATATTCCCTTTTGCTTTATTGGCACCCGCATTTTTAGCAAAGGATGGAGTTCGCCGCATTTCATCGTAAACTGCATTAGCGTATGGTGCAGTCTTATCTTTTGTCTTGTCAATACTATTATTATCAACAACAATTATCTCTTTATCGGGATATGTCTGCCGTTGTATGCTGGCAAGTGTCCTGGCGATAAGTTTCTCTTCATTAAATGCAGGTATGATGACGGATATCAACGGTTTATTCTCAATCACATTCTTATAGTAATCTCTGACCGTGCGGAAAATGCTAAGATAATACGTTTTCAAGTTGTTGAATATTTCCACTTCTTTCCTATAAAGATCGATAAGTTCTTTCTTAATCTGACTGTTAACCATGACGGCCTTTTCGATATCATTATTAAAAAAATCCAGTTCTTGCTTAAGTATTGATTGTATCTCCAAAAGAAATTTCTTGATGGCAATAATATTATCTTTTATATTGGATACCTCAGCCACCTCTAAGGTATTATTGGACCTCTCATCACGTATAGAACCTATGAAGCCCTGTTCAAAATTCTCCATTGCGAGTATGTGTTCTATAAGTTCCATCAATCTCGAATGATTATACACTTCTGAAAATTTCTGAGGAGCCCTTTTCTCTTCTGAATTCAGTAAATTAAGGAATTTCTTAATCCTATCCTGCCTTTCTAAATATAATTTTCCAAATTCCTGAAACAGCTTGGCATCCTTGACAAGAGACTCATCCAGTAGAACACTCAAATCTTCCTTAGGCATGAAACTGTTCCCTACGTGCATGTTTATTAATTTTATTATTAAAGTTAAATTTATAAACCCTCTAGGCACCCTGAGAATATGGTAAAATATTCAATAAGCGTTGATAAGAAGACATGCATCGGATGCGGCGCATGCACCGTCTCATGCGACAATTTCGTCATGGACGGCGACAAGGCAAAACCTGTAAAGTCAGAAGTCGATTCTATAGGATGCAACCAAGAAGCTGCGGACGGATGTCCAGTCAGTGCGATCACTGTCAAGAAGATAGAATAATTCTAAAAGTATCCACTTAAGAATGAATAAATTTTTAAAGTAGTTTACATCCCCTATGCCAGGGATATATTATGAATTCACGTTTAATACGACTGACTAATCAAGATTATCTTGTTGATGCAGGAATGATTGCAAGGAAAGAGCCAGCGCTCATACATACACCGCAATTTCTAAAAGATGATATTGATACAAAGTTATTGAAATACTTCAAAGCTATCAATGAGACAAGAAAAAATGTTGGATTATCTACAGATCTATTCACATTCACGAATAATAAGAATGACATAACCGATTCTAAAGCATCAGTAGGCATGAAGTACTTCATAGGTGACGGCCAGTTTGCGTCTGCAACCATAGATATAAATTTATCTCCAAAAAATAACAATCCTTATGCGCGAATAAGCGGATATTTGCCATTACAGGGCCCAAGCCCTCATATCCACTTGAAGCCTGATCTCCTAGAGAGCCTTGCTATTTCAATATTGGTTGAGAATGAACATAGAGTTGTGGAGCTAAGCCATGTCAATGACCTTAACATATGTTATAAAGCGCCACTGGTGACGGGCCTGCACGATGTATGGAATATAGACATGCAGCCATGTGGAGACCTATGGTCGCCAGGTCAGGTTACAGCCGGGCTAGAGTTGCTGATATATTCTCAGAAAGATATCAAGAACATCTTCCAAACAAAAAAAGAGATAGATCCCAAATACGAACCCCTAATCGAAACCATAATGGAGATGGCGTTGAGTGAAGAATGCCACGACGAAAATGTGTCTGATCAAACTAATTCATATTATAACATTATGGATAGTTTAGAGAATTCAAGGAAAACAAGAATCTTGCTTCAAAGAAAGATCTTCTCTGAGAATCTAAAGAAACTTAGGGATCAATAAAAGAATGGATGGATGATATCATGAACACAAGAATATTGACTAATTACGATTATCTATCATTAGTGAGCTTGATACGACCGGATAATCCGTTGTACTCAGAGTGTGCATCAGAGATGGATGCTAATCCAAATTTCTTGAGATACCTTAAATCCATACGGACAGCAAGAGAGGCTCTTGGGATGGAAATAGCGGATCTGGTCTTCGATGGTACACGTAGGGAAATCGCACATGACAGCCACGAGATAGGATTGACTTTCAGACATAACATTATTACGCCATATGTGGGCGAAGTTAGAATACACATGCAGAATATTGGACCAGAAGAAGATTCTGCCACAGTATGCCTGGACGGATTCACATATATCGCTATAGGCAATGACACACTTATACCATCCAACTCTGCATTATTCGATGTTCTTGATTTCAATCGCAGCATCATAAAACACCATACTGAGATATTAGCCGAAAAGTATGACATGGATTTTAAACCACAGTACAGTGCAGTATCCGTGAACAATACATGGATGAAAATTAGTGGAGACAGCTGGAATCCAGAACAGATGGCAGCAGGCCTAGAAGCACTTATGCAATCCCAAAAAAGCATTACATTCACATTGGCTCCTTCAAAACACACTGATAAGAGATACGAAACATTAAAGAGCATTATCTTAGAAAAGGAAGAGACAATCAAGAAGTATACTTTAGAAACGCAAAGGTTAACGAATCAAAAAGATAATGAGATTGCGCAGCAGTTAGAGACATTTAACTATATGCTAGAGCAAATAACAAAACATCCTTAAATACGAATTCTTTTATTCAACATATTCCATAAACAATATAAACCTCATCAGCATAGTTTGATCCATGCACGATTCTTCGAATAATGATTCAAATCCATTGAAAGGTTATATCGTCTATCCTACGTATAGGATCATCGATGAAGAGATAGAGATCGATGGGAAGACGAAGAAACATAAGAAAATCCTTGTATATCTCTTCGGGAAGCTTGAGAACGGTGAGAGTTTCCTCTCTATGAGCGAATACAGGCCATATTTCTACATAAAAGAGGAGGATTACAAGGACGGCAAGGAAAAACTCGATAAGGTCCTGAAAAGCTACAATGCAGAGCCTGAAGAGTCTGATTTCATGAATTTCAGCGACGAACCTGTAGTGAAGATATATACAGAGCTTCCTGCAGATGTCGCAAAACTCAGAAAAACACTCGAGGATGATTACAGCATCGATTGCTATGAGGCCGACATACGGTTCTACCAGAGATTTCTCATAGACCACGACATCAAGGGAAGCCTTGAGATATCAGGAAAGTACAAGAAAGGCAAATACGTGGATAGGATATATGAAGAACCGAAACTTAGATCATGCGACTGGCGTCCTGACCTGAAGATATTATCGATAGATATCGAGACAGACTCAAGGGCGAAGCATATATACTGCATCTCATTATATTCAGAAGAGTACAAGAAAGTTCTGATTGTCGGCATAGACAAGGATATCGGAAAGCCTCTGCACAACGCGATAACGCTCAACTCTGAAAAGGAGATGCTTGAAAAATTCTCGGAACTCGTCCAGAAGATAGACCCTGACATAATCACGGGATGGAACCTCATAGATTTCGACCTCAAGATACTGAGACAGAAGTTCGAAGAGCACAAGGTCCCGTTCACATTAGGTAGGATAGATTGGCCATGCAAACTTGAACTGAATTCTGAATTCATGCGCGATTCGAGCGCAGATTTCCCGGGAAGGATGGTTCTTGACGGGATAGTATTACTCAAGACATCATTCGTCAAGCTTGAGAATTATAAATTGGATACTGCAGCGCAGGAATTCCTGGGAAAAAAGAAGATCATAGGACATGAACATAAAGCCGAGGATATAGAGAAGTATTACAAGCAGGACCAACAAAAACTCATCGATTATAATCTGCAGGATTCAGAATTCGTATATGAGATAATATTCAAGACAAATTCGATGCAGTTGACGATATTACGTTCGCTCATCACAGGGATGACGCTTGACCGTGTGAAGGCGAGCGTCGCAAGCCTCGACAGCCTTTTCCTGAGATATGCAAAAAAGAGGAAGATAGTCCTGAGCAGCTCCAAATTTTCCGAGAAGGACGAACCCAATACGGGCGGATTCGTCATGGCACCAAAGCCTGGGCTGTACGAGTACGTGATCGTGTGCGATTTCAAGAGCCTGTATCCGAGCGTCATAAGGACATACAACATCGATCCATATAGTTACGTCAATCCGAAAGATCGGCCGAAACACATCAACAAGGATAAGTATATCACTGCAGCCAACGGTGCGGTGTTCAAGAATCAGGAGGGGATACTCCCTAAAGTCATCGAGGATGTATGGCATCAGAGAGATGAGGCGAAAAAACGCAAGGACACGCCTGAGACTATATATGCATTGAAGATAATCATGAATTCATTCTATGGCGTGCTCGGAAATCCTTCATGCAGGTTCTTCAATCCTGACATCAGCAACGCGATAACGCATACATGTCAGGCGACGATAAAATTGACGATCAAGAAGGTCGAGGAGCTTGGATATCAGGTTATATACGGCGATACTGATTCTGTATTCGTCGTGAGCAATGCAAAAGATATAGATGATGCAAGAAAGATAGGGAGGAAGATACAAAAGCATGTCAATGATTTCTTCGATGAATACATCAAAAAAGAGATACACAGGAAAAGCGTCATAGAGTTGCAGTCTGACAAATTATTCAAGGTATTCCTGATGCCTGCCATAAGAGGTACGGAGAAGAGTGAGAATATAGGTGCAAAAAAACGTTATGCAGGGATAATCGTCAAGGATGATGATTCGGAAGAATTGCACTTCACAGGGATGGAATCCGTAAGAGGAGACTGGACGGACCTGGCAAAAAAATTCCAGGAAGAGCTATATCTCATGGTGTTTGAGAAGAAAGAGGTCACAGGATATGTGAAAAAGTTCATAAAAGATCTGCAATCAGGAAAATACGACGACATGCTGATATATAGGAAGAGCATAAGCAAGCCTCTTGATGAATACACGAAGACGACACCGCCGCATGTGAAGGCTGCGAGAATGCTTGACAGGTTGACATCTAATCTGATACAGTATGTTATGACGACAGAAGGACCGGAGCCTATAGAGAAGTTGAGGCATAAGCCTGACTATGAGCATTACATCGAGAAGCAGATAAAACCCATCGCTGACACTATATTATTCGCCCTTGACAAGAACTTCGATGACATACTGAAGAATTCTACACAGAGCAGTCTGTTTGGGTATTAGAGAACGAGGATACAAAGATTCGAGGATGAAAATGGAAAAAGAAATGAAGATAAAGAACGGTAAATATAATATCTATGGTGTACTGAATACTTCTAACAACAAGAACGACTTGATAATCTTCATCCATGGATTAGGAGGGCATGCGAATGAGCATCAATTCTACAACGCAGCAAGATACTTCACAAAAAAAGGATTCAATACGTTCAGAATAAGCTTATATCCCGGAAAAAAGGACAGCAGGACGTTGATAGATTCCACGATAGCGACGCATGCAAGGGATCTCGAGAAGGTCGTTGATCATTTCAGCAAAAAATTCAAGAGCATCTACGTCGTCGGACATAGCATCGGAGGATTGACCATATTGAAGTCCAGGCTGGACAATGTGAGGCGTGCCGTGCTATGGGATCCATCATTGAAACTGAGAAAATTTACAGACGAGATGGCGACATATGATAAGCGCCTGGATATGTACATAATGCATTGGGGCACAGACATCCTTGTCCCTAAAGCCATGGTGGAAGAATGGTCAAGTACCGACACTACATTTCTCAAAAGATTCGTCATACCAGTAAAGATAATATTTGCAAGCAAAGGCATCCTTAAGAAGATATGGGGTGATGAACTGAAGAATATCAAAGTCCAGAAATCTATCGCCACGATAGATGGAGCCTCACATTGTTTTGATGAGGAAGACACTGAGGACAGATTGTTCAAGGAGACTCTGAAGTGGATCAAAAGAGTGTGAACTTCAAGAATCGGACATGAATCGTGCATTGTATGAAGTTCTTGTCAATAACCAGGATAAATATCACTTGCGTCAAAACTCGAAGACATGCTAAAGAATTCTACGCAGAGGACACTATCTGGATAGTGATAGCACATATACCATGTAGATTGGACTGCATATTGATCGGATTCCAAGAATATCACCCTCCTGAAATATCCAGATTTCAGAATATAGCTCAATGCGCGCTATTCTGTGAGATTCATCCTATGTGTAGTTCAATGCGACATCTATGTTGTTGAAGTCATCTGATGCAGATTGGATGTTTGTATATGCGTCAGGTACAGCCGTGGTGGTACTGGCAGTCGTGTTCTGTATCGTCACCTGAGCTCCGCTAACGGTAGAAGCTGCGGACTGATCCTGTCCTCCTGAGGCGACCACATTTCCTGTCGGCGCAGTATTCGTATAGCCGTTGCCGCTCTGGCCGCTGCTGCATCCCACTATTGCGAAGGACAATGCGATGATAAGTGCGAACATTATGATTGTGGCCTTTCTCATGCTGGCATCACCCCAAGATATTTTTGCTTGACGATACCGACAGCCGCTGTTATTGAATCTTTAGGCTGTCCGCGTGTGATGGTATATTTTGCATCTACTATGCTGCTTATTATGTCAGCAGCCTGCGTATCATTGATCTTACCGTCATAATACGCCTTTTCAGTCCTGTCCTGCAGGTCATATAATAAGAAAAGGATGTAATTTCTTATGGCCGGAGCGTTCTGCGGATCATTCTCCACACTTTTTGCATTGAGGCCTGCAATCTGCTTGAGGCACATATCCTTGTCTGTCCCCTCTTTAGTATAGCAAGGCGTCACGGTCTGGTATAATTGTGCGCATGACTGTTCATCACTCAACCCTCGGCACGGTTCAGGAACACTCGTCGTACTTTCTCCGTATACTAATCGGCATTTTATACGATCATAAGCAGTACCATATGCCTCACAGTCTGTTGTTGTGCTCGCCGTAGAAGTGCTGGTCTGCTGTGCTGAGGTGCCAGAACTTGACGAACCGCTCGAACTAGAACTACTTGAGCCTGAAGAACTTGAGCTGCCAGAACTACTAGAACCTCCCGTGCTAGTACCGGCAGCATAAGCAAGACCTATTGAGAGAGACAATATGAATAATACGAGCAATACATCCTTGGTCAAATTCTTAATCGGATTCATAAAAACACCCCTCTAAAGACAGGCATACAAGCATACAAAGAATATATAGGTAAGAGAAGCTATGTAGTTATATAAATCTTATGCATGATGAATCCATTATTGATTGATGAAGATACATCCATAATACGATGGTATAAAAAAAGAAAAGCTTTTTATTGCAATCTCTCTAGGAGTATATACCAATATATCTCAAGGGTAAAAAGAGGGCTTTATGCAAGAATATGTCGCTGAACGGAATCTGAATCCAACAATCCTTAAGACAGCACATCCGAACATCAACAAGGTGTTCTTAAAGAGTCTCGTATACGCTTCTGGAATCATAGCATGCATAATAGTGATTCTTATCTATCTTAATAACGAGGTGGGTCTCGACATTTTTATGACGGTGTTTGAAACTCTTGGCATAAATATCGAACCAGGAAGCATACTAATCATAACGATTCTTATCGCTCTTGGGATAACCATAGTATTTCTTGCAAGCAAGTATCTCGGCATCGTCAACCAGCGGTATGAATTCTATGACAACCACTTGACGATATATGAGCCGACGGCATTGGTACTGCTCACACATAAGGACATATCGTACAGGAATATCGTCAAGATATCATTCAATTACGAAGGATTCATGAATAAGCTGCTGAATTCAGGGGACATAACCATTGACGTCACAGGGATGGAAGATGCGTCCGTAAGGATGGAAGTCATAGATGATGCCAGGGGATTGGCGGAGCAATTGCTCAGGATAGTCAATGAATACAGGTCATTGCAGCAGATGCAGTTCGAAGAGAACCGAAGGATAGACGGCATAATGCACAGGTTCTGAATAGGATAGTCCTGACCATATTTTATTGATGAGAAAAAAAGAATTTATTTTGTTGATGTGTTCAGTACCACGGCAGCACGGATGATATTTTTCAGAGCGCTCTCATTGATCCTATCATCCTCGTAAAGGTCGATTGCTCGCCACTTGTTGCCTTCAAGGCCGGCGTTGAAGATTTTGTCTGGGTCCGGAAGGCTTGCGCCTTGAGAAAATGTCAGTTTCACCTTATCCTTGTGAGCGTTAGCGACCAAGATCAGACCATCATGAGACCAACAGGGACTACCCATCCATTTCCACTCTTCGATTATCTCAGGGTCAGCATCATGGATGATATTACGAAGATCGGCAAGCATTTTACCGCGCCAATCAGCAAGGTCTGCGATATATTTATCAATAAGTCCGGAAGGGTTTATTTTCGTTACCATATAATCAACTAACTTAAGTTGATTTAAATAGTTTGGGAAGTATAGATACTATATAAAAAAATGATAGGACAAAAAACTCAAGATAACATAAATAGGGCGCATAATCCTATCAGCACCGATCTTTAAGCAAAATTTCTATCAGCCCGCCCAGAATATTTTCCATAGATATTATCATTATCACTCATATCATCACAATCTTTATATATACTCATCCCTGCATTTTTCCATAAGAGGTGGGTGATTGGGCGAACAGGTAACAGCGGGTCTGAACTTGCGATATTTCGAGTATGCGAAAACAGACATAGGCAGCATCCTCAAGGAGTTGAAGAGTTCTGAAGATGGATTGAGCGATGCCGAGGCACTTGCAAGGGCGAGAGAACATGGATACAACGATCCGATAAAGCGCGACAAGAGACCTCCGATAGTCCAACTGCTTCTAAAATTCACTAACCCTTTGATAATCGTCCTCTTATTCATAGGGATATTCACATTATTATACGCCGAGATGTTCAGCGCAATATTCATCTTTGCGATGATACTCATCAGCATCGGGATAGAATTCTCACAGGAATACCGGTCGAATAAAGACATAGAAAGATTGATAGAGATGGTGAGGGTGAAGATCACCGTCATCAGGGATGGAAGGAAAAAAGATGTCAACATACATGAGCTCGTTCCTGGAGATATAATCGATGTATCTGCAGGGGACATAATACCTGCTGACGTAAGGCTCGTGAATTCCAAGGATCTTTTCGTCAACGAATCCTCGCTCACAGGAGAGGCCTTTCCTGTAGAGAAACATTACGAGACACTGCAGAAGGCTGAATCCATAAATGACCTACAGAACATGGCATTCATGGGAACATCAGTCGTGAGTGGATCCGCGACATGCATCGTCCTGACGACAGGAAAATACACTGAATTCAGCCATATAGCAAAAAATATCGCCAAGGATAATTTCGACACTTCATTCGACAGGGGCATAAGGGACTTCACATGGCTCATGATCAAGTTCGTACTCGTGCTTGTTGTATTCATATTCGCCATAAATGCCATCCTCAAAGGGAATATGATCGAGGCAGTATTATTCTCACTCGCTGTGGCTGTCGGACTCACACCAGAGATGCTTCCGATGCTCGTCACAATAAATCTTGCCAAGGGCGCGAGAGCAATGTCAAAAAAAGAGGTCATAGTGAAGCATCTTGAAAGCATACAGAACCTCGGAGCGATGGACATATTATGCACGGATAAGACAGGGACGCTGACAGAAGGCAAGATAATACTCGAGAGATACTGTGACATAGAAGGGAACGAAGACCATGATGTCCTGAAATACAGCTACATCAACAGTTTCTATCAGACAGGCCTTCGGAACATGCTCGACGAAGCAGTACTGAAGCACGGGCATATAACATTCAAGAGCATAAAAAAGATAGACGAGATACCGTTTGAATTCACAAGGAAGATAATGTCTATAGTTGCGGATATAGAATCAGAGAGGCGTAATGGGCTTTTCATAATAACAAAAGGTGCGCCTGAGGAGATACTGAAACGATGCACGAGCTACGAGCTACGTGGAAAGAGGCATAAGCTGACAAAAAGCATAGCTTCAAGGGCGAATTCTGAATATGAAAAATTAAGCAGTGAAGGGTTCCGTGTCCTTGCCGTAGCCTATAAGCCCGTAAAAAAACAATCCAACTACACCGTAAAGGATGAGACGAAACTCATACTCAAAGGCTATCTATCATTTCTAGACCCTCCGAAACAGGATGCGAAACATGCCATACAGTCTCTCAATGAACTTGGCGTCGAGGTGAAGATAATCACAGGCGACAACGAATTGCTCACAAGAAGAGTATGCACAGAATTGGATCTGAGGATAAAAGGATACGCGACAGGCGCGGATATCGACAGGTTGAACGATACCGACCTGTGTATGCTTGTAGAAAAGACTTCCGTATTCTCACGTGTCGCTCCATTGCAGAAGCAGCGCATCGTCGAGGCATTGCAGCGGAACGGACACACAGTAGGATTCCTCGGCGACGGGATAAATGATGCACCGACACTCAAGAAGGCAGATGTAGGCATAAGCGTGAATAACGGGGTGGATATAGCAAAGGAGTCGGCAGGGATAATATTATTGAACAAGAATCTCATGGTGCTGAAAGAGGGAGTGATAGAGGGCAGAAGGGTGTTCGGGAATCTTGTCAAATACATACGTATGGGCGCGTCAAGCAACTTCGGGAATATGTTCTCTATGGCCGGCGCAAGCCTCTTCTTACCGTTCCTTCCCATGCTCCCCATACAGATAATCCTGAATAATTTCCTCTATGATATGTCGCAATTGGCCGTTCCGACCGATAATGTGGATGAAGATTACATAAAAAAGCCAAGGATGTGGAATATTGATTCGATAAAAAAATTCATGGTGACTATCGGGCCTATAAGCTCTATATTCGATTTCACGACATTCATCATCATGTTCCTTGTACTGAAAGCGGTGATCCCTGCATTCCAGACAGCATGGTTCCTTGAATCATTATTGACACAGGTGCTCGTCGTTCACATCATAAGGACGAACAAGATACCATTCATAGAGAGCAGGCCAAGTGCTGTACTCGCGGCTGCCTCGATATTGATAGTCCTTATAGGCGTTGCCATAACATTGACGCCTGTAGGCAAGATATTCGGATTCACGCCGCTTCCATTGAATTATCTTCTGATAATATTTGCTATAGTCGCAGCGTATCTCATAATGACATTCAGCATAAAGAAGAGGATAATGCAGAAGTTCAATTTTGAATAGATGGATGAGAAACCTTATCCAATGACATAAGCGCTCAATCGCGCACTTAATTTGCGTCATAATTTTGACAATCTTGTGCTATATGTCCATTATTCCTTCTATATCTATATTCAATGGCTCTTCTATTATGAATGCCTCTGCATATTTCACACCCGACAATCTTCCGGTATACGCTCTTGTCTCAAGCAGTCTTTCAACGATGCGTCCATCCGCAATCTTGAGTTGTGACTTGTGGCATTGCCATAATTTTCGCAGGTCATCTATGGCATCGCTGACATCTACGATGAATGACGGCTTGAAGTATCTTGGGACCATATAATAGATTATTTTCTGGGCCTGATGAGCCTCTCCTCTTATTTTTGCATTCCTGAATTTTGCAAACCTTGCCGCCTTTACAGCGAGCCTTCCGAGAGCTATATGGTCCGGATGGGCGACGCCATCATAATGTGTACTATTGTTCGTATGATATGGTGCAAATATCATCCTCGGCTTATATTTCCTTATCACTGCTGCAAGCTTTAATGCATTTTCTACCGTATCTTCAACATGATTATCCTTGAAATCCAGGAATTCTATCGATGCCCCTGCAAATCTGGCTGCAGCAGTCGCCTCTCTCTCACGGACTTTCGGGCTGCCGAATGTTCCTGCCTCACCATGGGTTAATACCACATTCACAGTCTTATATTTTCTCGAGAGTTTGAGCAGCGTCCCGCCTGTCCCGAATTCTGCATCGTCAGGATGCGCAGAAAAGAACAATATGTCATAGTTCATGATCAACACCTGAGTATGGCCTGTATAGATGTGGCCGGAATATATAATGTATGAAAATTGTAATATATAAAAATGTTATTAATGATAGATACAGCAAAGCAAAGTGCAGCAAAGGAGAGTATTATCTTAATCTGATCCCTTAACACGTCCTGATATTATTTCGTAATATCAGCTACGAATCCTTCTATCTTCTTCTTGTAAGACTCGTCCCTGATATCCTTGCCGCTGATCACAAGTGTCGCTACAGGTTTTTTTCCGATTATATCCTGCATCGATTTGAATTTCGTCTCTGCGCCAGAACTTCCCTGCGTCGCAAAGAATGCAAAACGCTTCGTCTTCAGGGATTTAGCGTTGGTCTTGACATACACCCGTATCGCTGGCGTAACATTCCATGACCATACAGGTCCTCCGATGATTACAAGATCGTAATCCTTAGGATCTTTCTTGAATTTTATGTCGGTCAACTTCTTTTGCGCCGCATCCTTTCCAGCTATGATCCATCCTAATGCTCCTGACCTGTCCTTCACATCTACTATAGTGTCAGAATCAGATTTGATCTTCTTAGATATCAACAATGCAATTTTTTTTGTGATGCCTGTCCTTGAATAATGTGCGACTAGGGTTTTTATGTTTTCACCTAATCTCTAACAGCAGTACATTCTATCTCAATTAGCGCCCCTAATGGCAACGCCTTAACTGCAAGAGCCACACGTGTAGGATAGTCCCCATTAAAATAATTCTTATAGATTTCATTCATCTTATTATAATCAAACATATCTACCAGAAAAATTCTCACTTTAATGACATTTTCAAGATTCCAACCTGCATCCTCCATTATCGTCTTGACGTTATCAAGCGATTGACGAGTCTGGCTCTCAACTCCTTCAACCAACTTGCCAGTTATTGGATCTATCCCTACCTGTCCAGAAAGTTCCATAACATGTTTAGAATCATGAATTATAGCCTTAGAAAAAGGAAGATTTCCTGCCGAAATTATTTTTTTTACCATATAAATCACCTTTGTTATTTATTAATATTTCTGCAGATATCCTGGCTGCGGCTCGAACAATAGTCCGTCACGCTTCAATTTCTCTATGACTGATGTGGTCTCAAGTTCCGACATGCCTTGATTCTCTGCCTCGATGAGCAATTTTTCTGTCTGGATCTTTTTTTTGCTGCCTGCTATCTCATCATATATCGTCAAGACTTTTATCTTAGAATCTAGTTCGAAATCATCCAGCATGCTTGATGCGAGCTGTTTCTGCAACCTCACTACGTCATCAAAATCAGTACCATCTAGGACACCCATTATTTTACCCCCACAATAAAGATAAATAACCGCAGGAAGTTTATATATTTATCGGAATTAGTATACTAAAAGGTATAGTACTTCTCGTCTGTTTTTATTCACTATACAAATACACTAAAAGTTTATATAGGTCTAACTATATGGACATATCATTAGATTCGTTGGGGGAAAATTTATGGAAATAATCAAGACGGTCAGAGATGGCAATAACGAGATTGAGAACTACGTCCGTGTAGAGAATGGGATGTATACTCACAGACAGATAGAGAAGATAGACGGCAAAGTGTTCATGCGATGCAAATCTAGAAAGATGTTCGAGATAGAATCTACGTAAGACGACATACGAATAAACCTTACTCAAAATGTCTCTTCAATTCTCTGTTTGAAGGCACTCGGCCTTCCTGTAATGCAGAATACCACATGTTCAGTGTGCTTTCTAATTTTGAGACTGCCTTATGGATATTTTTATCGGACGCAGGATCATACTGCAACCTGCTAAACCTTGAAGGCAGGTCAAATTCTGTCAATTTCAATGTCGCCTCAGTCAATAGTGTGGGAGGTATGTTTGAGCCTGCTATTTTTTCTGCAAAAGTGTCTACACAATTCTTTAATGCATCGCATAGTATCTCATTAGACTTACCACGTAAATCGTAAGGGACCTTATACATCACCCCTTCAGACGAGCAATTCACAGCATTCCTGACCATTGTGGAGAAATCAGGCTTGGTGATTGATGGCTGTGGTGATAATGGACCATTTACAACGATCGTCGGTTCTGGCTTGATCACTGCACGGCTTAAAAGCTCTCCGTACATATTGCATTCAAACTCAGCATACTCTGCTGTCTTTGCGACAGCAGATATGGTTTTTATTAAGTATATAGCATCGATATGTCTGCGTATATTAGTACAAGTCAGTATCTCTGATTTCAAAAAAGAATTTTCTCTGTGCCCCGATCCCACAGCAGCGGATATTCCGTGCAAGGCCATGACACGCTCAACAAATGATGATTGGTAATTGAATACAGACCTCCACTCATTGAAATTGGCCTCATCAAGAAGTTCTTCAAAAACGACGTTACCCATAATTTCCAGCGGTCGATATTTTCCTTCGAAGCGGACTCTCGTGTTTGTCTTGATTAACTCTCTCAATGAATTCTTTGTCTTCCTCACATATGGGTCCCTCTGTGCATCAGTAACTGCTGACGACGCATTTTTTAGATGTGCTGTAAGTTTTTTATACATACCGTCAGGCGTCTTATCAAGAGACCATTCTGCGAGCAGGAGATTTGATTCCAAGAGCAGTGACTCGAGATGGGTCTGATATATAGGGATAATATATCCTTGGACATTGAACGGCTCTGGTGACGCCTGATCACTTCGCGAAGATTCTGAAGCAAGCATGCTTTCCATACTTGAGAAACGCTCTGGACGGCATAGACTGGTCTGTAATCCAGATAATGCCTTTTTCTGCTGAGAGGTGATCATCAATTTTTGCGTATCCATATATTCATTCATATATGATATTTCCACGCCCCTGACATTGAATCTGCGTAAAGGTATGCGCACAGCGTTAGAGAAAGAAGCTATGACTGGTTCAATCCTTTGAATAGCATATCTGTAGGCAGCCTTCACATCATCTTCACAGTATATCAAGTGCTTGCTATCGGCATGATTACATATCTCCCTAGGAAATTTATATGACACTTCGTTAAACATAAGTACAGAGGAAAAACAAAGGGTATATAAATCTTTCGCTACTGTGTAGTACTACCTAAATAAAAACCAATAACATTAAAAACAACATTCTTTTCTCCAAGAGACATGGGCGCGTAGCGCAGCTTGGATAGCGCGAAGCACTCCTAATCAAGTGGAGCAATGCTTAGGTCGTGGGTTCAAATCCCATCACGCCCGCTAACCCATATCGGCTCGGCGAAAGTCGGGCCGATCATTTTTATAGTTCTACTCCTAATAAAAACCGCCATCTTTTTAAACGGATTCTGACTTCAATCTATCTCATGAAATGGTCCTGGAGAAATAGCATAGTAAGTTTCTTTCTCGTGGTAGGGATAATAGCCACATACTTCATAATAAAAGAATACGGCTTTGGAAACATCATCGGGTTCTACGCACATTTCAATATCTGGCTATTGATAGCCTATATCTTCACGATAATGACCCTGTTCGCCGTACTCACATGGCGCTGGGATGTGATATTGAAGTCGAGAGGCCATAAGATAGGTTTTTTCACACTATACATATATAGGATGATAGGTCAGGGTATAAACTTCTTCACACCAGGCCCGAGAGTCGGAGGAGAGCCCACGCAAGCAGCATTGCTTGGAAAACACGGAGTAGAATTCACAGAAGGGCTT
>Ga0182011_10001360_pt1 | contig 21433 bp, 27 predicted proteins | sample 711E1DmetaG_FD_120481 | JGI IMG/M metagenome (GOLD analysis project Ga0182011, IMG submission 120481) | Permafrost microbial communities from Stordalen Mire, Sweden - 711E1D metaG | ecosystem: Environmental > Terrestrial > Soil > Wetlands > Permafrost | place: Sweden: Stordalen | collected... | reverse complement strand
TATGATATTTGCTGACTGGGCCATGATGTCCACTTCGGCAAGCTTTCCCTCTACTTCCATGGAATCGCCAAAAATGCCTTCCATGAGCACTTTACCGTTATGGGCAATAAGCCTGACAACCCCTTCCATCGCCATATCGCGGGCGTTGCCTTTCAAGGTATAGACTGTAAGTTCGCACATAGTTCCTCGAGAATATTAAGGCGGACCCGGCGGGATTCGAACCCGCGACCCCCGGGTTAGAAGCCCGGTGCTATATCCTGGCTAAGCCACGGGTCCGCTAATCGGATTTAGCCGCCCTTGGGCGGCATCTGACCTAGTGTTTGCTTGAGCTGTTCCTGAAGCTGAGTGAACCGGCCCTGAATACGTTCTTCCTGATTGGCCATGTTCTTTTTGCGGATTTCATTCATATCCTTTTTCTCATTCAGCTCTTCTATCAGCTTCGCTTTATCAGCTCTGAAGAGAAGTTCGCCGACGCTCTTGTATATAACGGCATCGTCTGCGCTCTTCTCCAGTTCCTTCAACGCTGCCTCAGTCTCCCTGATCAGACCCTCGATCTGGCCTTTCTGAGCCATAACCGCCTGAGCCTGCTGCTGAAGCTGCTGGAGCTGAGCCAATTGATTTTGTATCTGCGGAGGCAATTCGCCACTCATAAACTCACCATCTCAAACGCGATCTTGACCAACCTTATCCAGGTATTTAAGGCTGCCCGGAGAGAGACCACATCCTCACCCCGGATCTTCAATCGAATGAAACCATCTCCCTGGTCCAGTTCAACATCGGATCTATGAAGCTCGTCATTCAGTTCCGGAGCGAGCGCCTGATAGATCTCGCTATGACGCGCTGTTTCAAAGACGATCTCTGCACAGCCCTTCATGTCTTCAGCCTGAACTTGGCCTCACCCACATCAATGAAATCGATCCTGCCGGATGCCACCGACAGAACACGTGTCTGGTGCGATGCGGACAATTCCACCCACTCCAACTCGAAGAATTGAGCAATTGGAAGAGCATCCGGGCCCGCTCCCATCACCACGGGCACACACTTCTTTAGCCGTCCTGCTTCTGGCTCTCCTGATAGACGGAAAGTCAAATTTTCCTCTTTTCCAGGAGAACGCTTGACCAGGCCTCGCGGATTGCCATGGTCCTCCACCACCACCAGCCAGGTTTCATCCTCCGTTGGTCCTTGCTTCCCGCGATTCAAGTAGGGAAGAGAGAGGAATGAAGCTAGAGCCTTTCCAAACCTTCTCGCCTTCATAGAAGGATCTCGCGAGGTGGTGACGAGCATTTAGACGGCTTTCATCTTCTTGACTGTGGTGGGCCTCTCCTTCATCAGGATCCTGTGCCCACAGTAAGGACAGCGTATGCCGCTGTACTCGTAATCAACCTCTACGGTTTTTTTGCACCTGGTGCACTTATAAGCCATCTTCTACACTACCTCAAGGGTCTTCTTGAGAGACCGCAACACAGAGCGGCCTAGAGATGTCTCAGGCAAGAACGAACCTCCGGCAAAGGTGTAGCCGCACTTGCTGCAACTCCAGATAGCTGTGCTTGTCCTTTTTACTCTGTTCCTTCCGCACTGGGGGCAGTCATACGAAGCCTTGCTCTTTTCTTCCGAATCGGCCACGAGCTTTCGTGACTTGCGACCGTACCTTGGACCAAAACGGGCTGCTGATCTGCTCGTCCGTCCTTTTGCAGTGTGCTTAACCATAATCCTTACTTCCGTTTATGCTTCCAGAAACTTTTCCCGGATTTCTCTCGCTTTCTCACATGCTATATCAATGATGCGGTAGGCCTGCTCGGGCTTCAACATTCCTGTGCCGCTCTTTTGCATGCCACAGATGTTCCCGCTTGCAGTAGTGATAACTGTGAGCTTGGTATTGGCTATTGCCTCTTCATCAACGCTGGGATCAAACATCAAGACGTCGCTGAACTCAATCGCAGTTGTGGCTATGGGGATGTCCCTGATGGGCAAGATATAATCCTCGCCAAGGCCAAACCTGGATGCAGGCACCTTAGTGCAAAGAAGCGCGGCAATAGCTCCAAGCGACGCTGCGTCAAGGATGTTTCCGCAGTCATCCAGGATATGCACATCGATGAATACGATCCAAACTTGCTTGCCGGGCACTATGCAGAGCGCTTCCAGGTCCACTGCCTTTGATTCGCGCACACCGCGATCCACGACCCGTGCGAGTTCGATTCCTACCTCATTAGGTGGCCCGGGCTCAAAGTTGGGCGAGGCCAGTGGCACCAGTTCGGCATTGGTAATAATGACACCACGATTGGGCGAATCCGCGAAGGGCTCGCCGGGCTGCATCTTCACGCCCACAAGCACCTGGCTGGAACCCAGCTTCACGAGAGCGCTGCCTTCCGCCTTTTGGATTACATTCCTCTCGATGGAGATCTCCCTGTATTGATCAAAAGTCCGGCCGTCAACCCGCTCCCCTTTAATGAGCAGGTTATAAATAAAGTCCTTTTTGATCTCGGAGATGACGTTAGTCACAGGCATGCACCTCAACTTTTTCGGGCTCTCCCGCTAGCTGGCTATATTTATCCACCAGAGCCTTCCTCTGCAGCTCGTAGATGTCTCTTGCCCCCCTCATGGCCATCTCCACTGCTTCGTGAAACTCCGCCGGGCTCAATCCGCCGTCCATCTGCATAAGGGTGATATTGCCGTTAGGTGTCATGGCGATGGGCAGGTCAGCCTGTCCAAAGTTGTCTTCTTCCTTCATCGGGTCCAGAACTATAGTGTCGGCCACTTTACCGGCGGCGCAGGATGAGATCATGCTCTTCATAGGTATTCCCGCATCAGCTAATGCAACAGCCGCTGCATTTATGCCGGCTGTTCTGGTTCCGGCATCTGCCTGCAGTACCTCCACGAAGACGTCTATTACAGATCTGGGGAAGAACGATGTGAGAATCACAGGTTCCAGCGCCTCGCGGCTCACCTTGGAAAGCTCGTAAGACCTGCGGTCGGGCCCAGGCCGCTTTCTCTCTTCAACGGAGAAGGATGCCATATTGTATCTGTAGCGCACAATAGCCCTTGTTACATCCTGCAAGTGTCTCGGATGCACTTCCCTTGGTCCGTATACTGCCGCTATGACCTTATTTCCGCCCATTTCTATGTAGCATGAGCCGTCCGCTCTCTCCAGGATTCCCACCTCGATCTTCACAGGTCGGAGCTCATCTGCCCTTCGGCCATCCAAGCGGAGTCCGTCTTTGAAAAATGATATATCTGTTTTATCCATAGTGATCAACTTCTGGCCCCTTTCTCTGTCTTCAAGAAGTCCACTATCCTATCCGTCAAGCCATTGGTGTGGGCTTCCTTATCGATCAGAGCAATGGTCTTGAGTGCCAGATCCGTATCATCTGCACCACCGCTGATCCAGATTCTGCCATTCTGTCCAACGAAGATGTTGCAGTTTACCTCTTTCTTCAGCATGCTGATCATGGAGCCGCCCTTGCCGATAAGCCTGGGAACCCTAGTGTGGCTGATCTCGATGACCCGACCGGTCTTGATCAGGCCTAGCTTTCGGTCATTCAAAGTAAGCTCCACCTTCATGGTGGGATCTACATCTTTCACCTGGGTCATGATAGAACTGCCGATGCGCAAATGTTTGGACATCTCATCCGATTCGATCCGTTTCGGGAACTCCGAGATGTGCAAAAGCCCGTCGTAAGGCGAATTCATATCCACGATCCAATTAGAGAATGTTATATCCTTCACCACGCCTATGACATTGTCCCCTGGTGCGGGCACATACTTTCCAGCCAGGGGTATGACATTTATCTTATCCCTGTAGTTCGCAAGACCATACAACAAGGAGTAGACGCTTCCATCTTTTATGTACGTCCCCTCGCCCGACCTCTTGGCATCCTCAGAGAGAAGATCACCTGGTACTACCACCTTGCGATCCATGCGCTTCTTACTCCATTCTTCAATGCTTAAGAAGCTTCGTCTCAGCTTCGCCTTTGGTCAGCCGGTTGACAAGGTCATAGAACTCCGTCTGCATGCCCGCAGGTATCTGCACCACACCAACCCATGAGCCGTCGTTCTGCCATGCTTCGCGGGTGAGCTTTCCGAAGGCTGCAACCTCGCCGTAAGCCTTGGGAGCATACGATGCAGGGATTTTGACGGCTACCTCTACCTCTTCGAATCTAATCGGTATAAGAGGCCGGATGGCTTTCATGGTGATCTTGACCAGCTCATCCGTAGATTTCGTAGGGTCGATGTTGACGCGAGCCTCGGTCATGGCCTGCTCGATTCGGCCTGGCGGGTGGGGTGTTTTGGTCTGGGGGTTTATGGCATTCCTGGCTATGACTTCAATGACCTGTCGCCGCTTATTCTCTATGAACTGCTTGCGCTGCTCAGCCGTGAGGCTGATCTCGCCCTTCTTGATTATTATCTGGGCGATGGGAAGGACCTCTGTGGTCCCGAAGGCCTTTTGTAGGTCTTCTTCTGGGCTCCGATCACCTCGAGAGGCATTTTCGAAGATATCCTCAACAGCCAGGATTTCTTCAAGGTTGACGCTATCTCCTCGCTTTAAGGCCAGAGCACCATCTGGATCCACTAAAACCTCAAAGGTAGTTCCGTGGGTCTTGAGTCTGGCAGGAACTGCGTCATCCAATCTGACCATTCCTACGCCTCTCCTTTCTCACCTTTGCTGGTAGTAACCGCTGCCTTCATGCGTTCAACATAATCGGTTACTTCTTTTTCCGTCAGCTTGTAGAACTTCTTGTCGGCGAGCTTAATGATACCGATCTCCGTTGTGGCTGCTTCTACCTTGCCCTCAGCCGCTTTGTAGAGCGCCTCCAGACCCAGGAGCACCGCCTCGTCCATGGTCAGGTCTTCTCTGTACTTCTCTTCGAAGACCTCCATCACGGCTGCTCTTCCGGCCCCAATGCCTGTGGCCTTATATTCCAGCAGAGCTCCGGACGGATCGGTCTCAAAGAGGCGAGCTTTATCCTCTTCTGCGCCAATGATGAGCAGCGCTGTTCCAAAAGGCCGCACTCCGCCATATTGAGTGTATTGCTGCTTGAAGTCGCAGATCTTCTTGGCCAGGGCCTCGACACCGATGGGTTCGTCATAAACCAGCCGGTTGATCTGGCTCTCTACCCTTGCTCTATCGATCAGGACTCTGGCATCTGCGACGAGCCCCGAAGTGGCTGCTCCTATGTGAGTATCTATCTGAAAGATCTTCTCGATGGACTTGGGCTCCATGAGCCTGCTGGTGATCCTTTTGTCTACCAGCACGGCTACGCCATCCTTTACTTTAATGCCTACCGCTGTCGTTCCTCTCCGAACAGCCTCGCGGGCATATTCAACTTGAAATAGTCTGCCGTCAGGGCTGAATACGGTAATCGCCCTATCATAACCCATCTGCGGTGCCATCTGCATCGTCGTGTCCTCCACTTAAATCAAAAGAGGTCAGCCCCAGATATCGGGTGTCTGATCCTTTTGTCCAATTGCGGTCGTCCGGACAGAGATCGACTTCCAGGCCTTGGGTGCGAATTATGCACCCGGAAACTTCTTCCAGCTCGATTCTTCTTCCGTCGGTTTCAGCACTTATTTTACTTAGTCGCGGTAAATACTTTTCTGTGGCTGATTTGATTGTACCCGTTACACCTTTTGTATGTAGCACTGCTCGGGTTCCGTGGATTGAATAAACGGAGGCCAGAGTCGCCCGGGTCTCAACGGAATGGGTGTGATGAAACCGTATGAGTCCGTAGCGACCGTTGAAGGCAATCAGCTTTAGCCTATTTTCGGATGCGCCCATATCGCCAAAGAGAAAGAGTTGTCTGGAGTGAATCTCGCCCATCAGATCCTTGGCCAGGATTTCGTCCTCTGCTTCCAGCTCAATTATCATGTACCTTCTTCGGCTTCTGAGTACCGGAAATCTGCTCCTCAAAGAAGTTCCACTCCTGGACTCTGCCACTTTCTGCGATTCAGTTCGAGCAGTTTTCCCGGTCGACGCAGGGCGTCTTTGGCCTCATCATGCTCAAAGCCCGCCACTTCCGCCAGGGCGATGAGCTCCCGGGGAGAACGCAAATCCAGATGAGATCTTGCACCTGCAGTTATAACGGGACTGAGTTCGAACTTTCTGGCAAAGAGCAGGTTACGCCTGAATGCCTCAAGCCAGCGAGCTCGCGGGCTGCCGCATAGATGAAGCAGTGGCCACAGATCAAAGCCGATAGACACCTGGTTTAGCTTGGCGGCTCTGGCCGTGGCAATGCCCAGAGGGCGATGGCCATCGCAGGGGTGCAGCAGAAGGTCCACGTTGGGGTCTTCGCTGGCAACCCTGATGATCTCCTCAGTAGTTCCGCGAACAACGAGAAAAGGGTATCTTGCCCTCAGTGCAGAGATGCGGCTCTTGAGTGCCTTCGCGCTCTGTGCGGCCACCTCTGCACCGAATGCAACCTCGATTCCCTTTATGCATTCCAACGCACCTGGTCGAAAGAGCTTGTGAGGCTCCTGGTTGCAGATAATAATACCCGGGTAGCCCAGCCGCTTTGCGGTCAGAGCGAGACGGCTGGCGGATGCCGAGCCCTCAGGATAGGCCTTCAGGCACTCAAAAAAGCTCATATGAGTTCACTCAAAACCTTTAAGGCCGACTCCCGCCGGGCAGGGTAGGTCTTGACCAGAGCACAAACATCTATGGCGTCCTTCGAGTCCGTAAGGCGGAGCAGGCCTTTGTAAGCGGCCTGCTTGTCCAGGCGCAGGTGGAAGTGGCTATCCCCTTCCAGCCGATCCGGCATCTCGCGGCGCAGCCTGAGCTGGTCTTCGGGTGATAGTTGCTCTCTAAGAATTTGAAAGAAGGCCTGCCCCTCTTTCTTTCTGAGGCTGGCCTCCATGATTTTGATCTCATTTCCGAAATGGCCTTCTGCGGTTAAAGAGGATATCCGATCCAGAGGGACAAAGATACTGAGCGCTTCGCGCACACGGCCTTCGTCCTCCGTCGCTGCCACAAAGGCCCGGAAAGAGACCTTATCAATCACTTGCCAATCACTTACTTTCCTTTGCCGTCATGGGCCCTGATGCCGGGTCTTGTCTTTTCGGTTCCAAAGCCCTTATGTCTCTGGCCTCGGCCCTTGCGACCGGCGCTGGTCTTGCCCCGCACGGCTCTGCCTCTGTGGACATCATTGCAGACCCACTTGAGGTTCTTATCATTCATGATGGATGGTGCGCAGGGGTCGACCAAAATGACCTCATACCACTTTTGCTTGCCGTCTTCGGCCACCCAGTAAGAGTTAAGAACTTCCATATTGCGGAACCTTCTGCCGGCCCGCTCCTCAGCGATGCGCTGAATGGATTTGGCCATGGAGATGGTATTCACGCCCATCTTGCTGGTCTTTCTGTTTCTCTCGTAACGAGACTTGCGCAGGCCGCCTCTTCTCACTTTAACGCGTGCCATGATGATGCCCTGCTTGGCCTTGTAGCCCAAAGCCCGCGCCCGGTCCAGGCGGGTAGGCCTATCGATCTTCTGCACGGTCATATCCTGGCGCCAGGCCTTAAGCCTCTCTTGCCGCAGTGCGCCCACGTATCCTTCTCTAGGAGAGGACCAGGCGTCACTGATATACTTGTAAAAAGACTTCATTCTTTTTCACCCATACCGGTTCGACCTGAAACAGGTCACATTCCGGTGCTAGAGGGAAAATCGGCTGATAGGAGATAAATGTTTGGTAGAGGAGAATAGAACTCTACCCTTGCCGATGGCTCTAACTCCAGCTAAGCCTTCCACTTTATGGTATTGCCCTTCATCTTCACTATTCCTCTCTTCTCCAGGGATCGAGCAATCTCTTCCGCAACCAGGCTGGCATCAACGCTTATAGTAAACTTATCGCCTACATCAAGAATGCACCTCGCTGCAAAGTCCTCAATATCCATCTTTCCCTTTCCCGGTTCTTCTACCAGTCCTTCCACCACCAATCCCAGTGCCATGATCTTCTGATATTCCTGGTAATATTCCTCCTGGAACTCCTCATCGATATCCCGGAATAAGTGGGCAGAGGATTCATCGATGGTGATCTCATACTCTTTCTTCAGATCTACATCCAATCTCTCCCTGAGCATGGTATCATCAGGACTGCAGTCAATAGGGTTGACGGGAATACTGACTAGTGGATCATCAAGGCGTCCGCCTATTGGCTCCCCGAGCGTTATATCGTTAAGATCAAGGACATTCTCTGCAAAATCCAATGCGACGATATACCTTGCGAATGATTTTCCGACATCCTTTCTGGTTTCTTCATCCATTTCTTCAGTAGCACACCTTTCCGGTTTGAGCCTGTCCCTCTTATTCCTCCAATCTGGGTCCAGCTCGGTCAGGAAAAGATCCCTGAAACCCTCTTCAGTGGTCGCTTTTTCTACTGTTGCCTTGATCGCAGCCAGAAAGCTCTCGTGCTTTGATTTGAGCTTGTCCCTTTCTTTCATCTCGCTCATCTTGCCCTGCAAAGAAGCTGTGAAATCCGTCCTGGCCACGACTAGGCCTTTGATATCCACTTTGAACCCTGCATCCCTGAGATAGCTAGCAATGGACTTGGCATCATCCTCAAAGTATTCTCCCACCTTGAACATAATGTTGAAATTTCGATCTTAGCATATGAGGCTTACCAAGCGACATCAATAACGCATCTGAAAACCCAAGCGAGACGGATAACGATTGGGGAACTGCTGAAATAGATCTTGACGTTGTCATTCAAAGATATAAATATGAATAAAAATTATACGAAGCTATTGATTTGAGTCGACCGGAAAATTTTAGCATAAATTTTGCCAAATCCTGAGAAAGTAGTCGTACTAGAAGCTCTGATCTTCAAGCATACAGCTTATCTATCTCACTATTAAATTCCTTAAATTTCTCATTTAGTTCCAGTCCCTTCATAGTGGTTTTGTAAACAACTCTGGAGCCATCGGGGACGACTTCCATGAATCCATTATTTATTAGCTTGTCCAGATATGGTTTTGCACTTAAGGAGTTCAAATTTGCTTGATACACAATCCTGGTCTTGCTTGCACCATTCACGCATACCTTTAGAATCTGCGATGCAATCAAGTCATTAGTTCTCTTTCTTGTACTCATATGTCTCTGCCTTCCAAGGCAAATAATGTCCCTCCTGAATAATATAGACGATTATGTTCATTCTTATCACAATACCGTACAGCTATTATCTGAATTATCATTCAAATGCGAAATAAGTATCTTTCGACCTGATGGAAATAATTCTGTTTGAGTTTGAGATACGACCGAAGGTTCATGCTATATGTTCGTGCTATATTTCTCTAGCAATAGATTTATACCGTAAAGAATCTCTGCGGAGTCTCTGGAGGGATAGTACTGATCAGAAAACTAGTCGTTCTCGCAATTTTGATAATAGCTCTTGCGAGTGCAGCCAGCGCTGCCAATTACATGTATGAAAAGTCATCTGTAAAGGGCACTGGATACAAGAACGATGAGTTGATAATCTCAACCCAGACGGGGTTCAATGGATCCAAGCTTGTTGAAAAGGAATCTGGAAGCGGCAACATAATCACAGATAGGACCGAGCTGGAGGCCGAAAGACAGATTGGTAGCCGGTGCGGAGGTTCTACGTTGGCGGAGGTCAACGTCACCATGAACACAACGGATCCCAGTTTTCCAGCGACCGTTGGCTCGGGAACCGGAGATTTCGGTCCGTTTGGTCCGCCTGTGACTTGGGATGGTTTCCTGCCGTTTCTCATAAGTTACAGATATCGTCATTGGCCAACAGGCTTTGGTCCCATGGATTACATCAACTTCACAAAGCAGGCTGAGTTCGAATACATGCCAGTCAGCTATCAGACCGGCACATACGATCAGAAATGGACCGATAAGCTCTGTGTCCAGAACTACAAGATTGGCGCAGTTATGACTGAAATGTACACTCATGCCGAGCACCTGCAGAAGACAACTGAAGTCAAGACCAGAAATTACGATAATGAAGAAGTGTCGTTCTCTATTTCTGCAGAAGATAATGGAACAGAACGCCATTTCAGTGCTCAGTATCCGCCCGTTCCTTGCTGCACCGGAGTCCTTGAAGCCAACCTGAACAGCAATGTCATCGGCGTTGCTCATATCGGCTGGATCTCGCGCGACCCCGTGGCCGATCCGCAGTTGAAAGGGCGCCATGCCGAGTACGGTCGCAGCGTCGAAGACCTCACAGGTGTCTTCTCCATTGAGAAGTTCATCCAGCTCTGGGGAAACTCCACTTGCGGAGCCATCAGTGTGGACTGGCTGCCCTGCACATAGCTTGAATCAGACTTCTAACCTTTTTTGATGAAACATCCGCCAGGATGATCTTGGCATTTTTATGCATATACATGTATATTCATGTACTGCAATAAAATCGGAAAGCTGCACTCAACATGTCAATACGTAGCCTTCAATAAATAATAATCTGGCCAGGATTTGTTCAGGCCAGTACCGGCGCCGACTCAATGCGCTGACGGCTCTTCTCCATAGTCCCATCCAGGGCGACTCGCATCTCCTGCTTTTGTGTCTCCTCGAAGTTCCCGTTCTCCAGGAGGTCCTCCATCATGCCGTTCAGAATGTCATCCATGACCTCCATCTTGGAGTAGAGCCTCTGCCGCTGTAGATAGTAAGCATTGATCTGCATCTGCAGAACCGGGTTCGCACCTGCCGGATCGTTGCTTTCCTGAGTGGTGAGTTCATCGTTCGCTTTTTTCGCCGCGTCCTTGATCTTATTATAAAGGCCAAACCAGGTGAGGATGGCCGGGGAGTCCAGCTTCTGGAGCTTGGGCATCATGCGCCCGAACCTCTGGGAGAGCTTGATCAGATCCTCGTTGGCAGAACGGATGGTATCCTGATGGCGGGCAAGGTCGGATGCAAATTTTGCAAATTCGGGGTTCTTGGACATGTGTATCACCAAAGTTTGAATTGTCAATTATAGGATAGAATTGCAAAAGCCTCTGGAAAAGATAAAGACGAGCCGTGCGGCGTGAAAGTGATGAACCTTGAATTCAGGGACATAGCAATCCGGAGAGAATAGCATTATTACATAGATCGGCATCTATGTAACCGGATATGAAGGACCTCTCTGACCAATTAGCCCAGGTACGCAGGCTCTGCCACCAGCTCTGTTCAGCCTCCTGCGTGGAAGAGAAGGCCCTGGGATGCAGCGAGCTTCTTCTTGACATGCGTCCCCACTGGTCCGTCCTGAAAAAGGAGGAACAGCATTGTCGCATAGATCAGGGTGAGACGATCCCTTTCGACATCTCCCTGCCCCTGCCTGCCCGCGATGAGCGTCTGGACTCCGACCAGGGTGTGAGGCTCTTCTGGGAACGGTTCCGCTGTCAGCAATGCGGCCTATGCTGCTACACCCCAGGCGCTGGCCTGCTGCTGGAGAAAGAGGATTTTGAGAGAATAGCGAGGACTGTGGGGAAAAAGAAGCTCAAGACGCTATGCAGATATGACAAGACCCAGGACGTCTGGGTGCTTAAACAGCCCTGTCCCTTTTATGACCAGAGGAAACGAGGCTGCAAGATCTACGAGATCAGGCCCCTCACCTGCACCAAGTACCCACTTCACCCTCCGCTGCAAGAGATGCCCTACAACCTGGCAGTCGATGCCTTCTGCCCGGCCGCGCGTCTTTTTGCCAAGGAGACCCTGGGGTGGTGGATCATCTGCGAGAACAACTGGGCAGCAATACTTCGCAAATTGGCACGCGATCAAAGCTGACAGCATTCTTTTAGCCATTCTATTCTATCGGACCGTCCCACTTCATTGAGACTATAATGGTCCGCATTATACCATCGAATGGACTTAGGCTCGCTTCCCGCTTCATAATAATCCAGGAATTTCTGCCTGGGAAAAAAGACATCCTGAAGGCCAAACTGAAAGAGGAGCGCAGAAGATGCGGCATTTTTTATATGGCGCACGGGGTCGATCGGTTCCATGATATTTTCATATTTCTCCAGCTCGCCTCCGGCAAGGTTGGGCATGTTCAGAAGGGCCACATCGGTGAAGCTTCCTACGCCCGCCATCAGCACGCTGGCTCTTATCCTCTTATCCACGCCAGACAGTATCCCTCCAAAAAGAGCGCCGAGACTGTGGCCGACGAATGCTATCCTGTTAATATCCACGTAAGGCCTCGAAGAGATCAGATCAATGGCGCGGCGCAGATCTATGGCAATCTCGATGAACCAGTCACGCACATCTTCCGGCCGTCCGCTGGCTCTTTTGCCAAACTCAGGTCCGTTTGCCCATGGTGCATCAATGAGCAGGCAGGTCACCTTTTCCTTCGCCAGAGTTATCGCTTCATCCAAAAAGGAAGATCTGCTTCCTGGGCCCGGGTGCACGAAGATGACGCCAGCGAAAGGGCCATTTCCAGGAGGTACAACCAGATAAGCTCTGATTCGTCCGCCTTTTAGGCCAGCATAGCTGATATCGTGCACAGAGATGCCGTTTCGATATTCAATGCCAACTTCTTCTCTGTTCAGCGGGGCCTTTTGGTCGTAGGAAAATATCCCATTCATCAGCATTAAAATTGAAACATCTCTTTTTCATTCATATAATTTATGATCTCAGCAAAGCCGTTCCCGTATTCAGCCTTTGCCACGTAGTCGGAGATCTGCTGTAGCTCCGAGCTAGCGTTGCCAACAGAGGCCCGAAAGCCTGCCAGCTGGTACATGGGCAGGTCGCTGTTGCTGTCGCCGATGGCCGCGAACTCAGAAAGGTCGATCTTCATTCGCTCGGCAATGCGCCTGAGGCCTGTCCCTTTGTCGAATCGCTTATCTTTGATATGCACGGCGAAGGTGGTGTCTATGATATCCACAGGCAGGCCGAGCTCATGAGCGCGCTGGGCGACGGCTTTTACATCGAAGTCGCGCTGCAAGGTAACGTCCGTGAATCTGTATCTGTGTCCGCTCTCGAACCTGTGTAGAAGAAACTCATTCGCCAGCCTCTGATAGGCATCCTCGCAGATCTGCTTGTCCGCCAGAATCTCCATATCATCTTCCGCATGGGAGAGCACGCCTCCATTCTCAGCAATGAATATGCGAGGTGTGCCCAGGAGGACGGAGACCGTCCTGGTGAAGCAGTGGGTGTTGCCTGTGCTCAGCACAACAGGCACATTCAGCTTTCGTATGGTCTCTACGGCTACGGGACAGAGCACCCGATTATGGTCGGTCAAGGTGCCGTCGATATCCACTGCCAGAGCCTTGATCATCGCTCCTGACCCTCCCGAGCAACCGGTTTGGTTAAAGAGACGCACGTCCGGGAGCATTCTGGACCGGCATTCTTAAACCCTTTTTCGAGATGAATTTGGGGATCGAGGCTGATTGGGGGGCAAGGGAAAAGAACATCGTTCGTATGCAGCTCAATCTCTGCATCGCTCCAATGCATAATTGTCGAGTCTGGCCGGATAGAATTGTGTATAAAGCCTAACGCCTCCCGCGGAAAATAATGGCTATTTGAAGGCTGAAAAAGGTTTCGTCATCACGGCTCGGGCTATCAGCTTCGTCAGGCATAAATTAATTAAACTTGAATAAAATCAAATGCGGAGATATAATGCGTCTGTTACCGGTATTTGCCAATATTTGCCAATATTTACGAGATCCATTCTTAGGCTCCTGGATCCGCTCATCGTATCATTCCCTTTCGTTTCCATTCCGGAGAATTTATAAGATGATACGGAGAATGCCTTTATCGTCCGAAAGTGTTTCCAGGGAAAATCCAGGGATAGATTTGCCGGACTGGTGGAAGAAAGATGAATAGGTATCTGAAGGTTGGGCTCTTTGGCTTTTTCATTTGGTTGATACCGTTCATAGTATCGGTTTTAATATTCCCGCTCCGCACCTCGCAGCGGCCGCTCTTTGAATCGATCATGCCCGTTGTCATCGCGATCTGGACTGTATTCTTTGCCGTGGTTTATCTACTGAGACTAGAGAGCGGTTTCCAAAAGGAAGGCATCGTTATTGGCATGGCATGGTTCTTCATAAGTATCTTCCTGGATCTTCTGGTCTTCATCGAGGGTCCCATAAAAATGTCTCTTTGGGATTATGCGACGGATATTCCCTTGACATATCTCATGATCCCAACGATTACTTTTGGATTCGGCTATCTGATGGAGAAATATTCCAGCCGTTCCGGGTAATCTCTTTTCGGAAAGGGAAATTATATTTCCATACAGGATGCTATTCCCGTCCGGTGAATAATTTTGGAGAGAGAAAAAAGTTTTGGCACCCGATGCGTCCACGCGGGAGAGGGACATAATCCCTTTGGGGCCCATGCCACACCCATCTACCAGACTTCCACATTCGTGTTCGAGAGCGCCGAACAGGCGGCGGCGATATTTTCTGGCCAGCCCGGTTACAGGTACATACGCTCGCCTCCTAACACGCCCACTCATGCCGCCTTTGTGGAAAAGATCTGCTCTCTGGAAGGCGGCCAAGATGGATTGGCTTTCTCATCAGGCATGGCCGCAGAGACCGCGCTTTTTCTCTCTCAGCTTAAGCGCGGAGATCATCTGCTCTCAACAAACATCGTCTACGGCGGGACCTATGGGCTCATCTCCTCGCTTCTGACTAAATTTGGAATCGAAGTCAGCTTCGTGGACACCACCGACCATGGCCAGGTCAAGGCAAATATGCGAGAGAACACCAGGATGGTCTTTCTGGAGTCGCCCGCCAACCCCACATTGGCCGTGAGCGATATTTGCGAGATAGGCAGAATCGCGAAAGAGGCGGGAGCGATTACTGCCGTGGACAACACTTTCGCGACTCCCTATTTCCAGCAGCCTTTGCGGCTTGGAGCCGACGTTGTCGTCGAGAGCTGCACCAAGTACATAGGCGGACATGGCGACCTTCTGGGTGGCGTGGCAGTAGGGTCGAACGAGTTGATCCAGAGCATGAAGCGTCCCTCGCTTTTAGCGGGCGGCACTATGGGAACGCATGAAGCCTGGCTCTGTCTGAGGGGCCTGAAGACGTTGCACCTGCGCATGGAGAGGCATGCAGAGAATGCAATGCAGCTTGCCCTTTTCCTGGACTCGCATCCTAAGGTGCAAAAGGTCAACTATCCGGGCCTGGCAAACCATCCGCAGCACCTGCTGGCCAGGAGGCAGATGAGTGGATGGGGTGGCATGCTCTCCTTTGAAATAGAGGGCGGAGTGGAGGCCGGCCGCCGTCTCATGAATAATCTCTCGCTTTGCAGTCTGGCGGTCAGCCTGGGATCGGTGGATACTCTGGTCGAGCATCCTGCTTCCATGACCCATGCCGTCATGCCCAGGGAGACGCGAGAGAGCCTGGGAATCAGCGACGGCCTGGTTAGAGTGTCCGTGGGCATAGAGGATGCGGAGGATATTCTGGCGGATTTCGAGCGCGGCCTGGAGATGGTGTGATCCTTCCAAACGATCAGGGCGGGTGGCAGATGCCGCAGGGCACATAGCCCTTGCCCCTGGCGTCTTCGGATCCTGAAAACCAGATCTCATTTTCGGGGCTGATCTTCTTGGCCCACCTGCAGTCTGGATAGTGATATTTATCAGACTTAACCGACCCTACGAACTTTTTTTCGTCGCTATTTTCTTTGCCTGGAAGTGTGGAATTTTTTTGTTGCGGCCACCATTGCATTGGGTCGAATTCGTTGTCCCTGGCATCCTCCACAATAGCATGTCCGGAGTCCACCAGCAAGCGGTTGAAGTTCGCACCCAGAGAGCCGTCGGCTTTGGACAGGTAGACAACACACACCTTACGACCGTAACGATCCTGTCCGGTCTTATTATCAAGGTCCAAATATACCGACTTATTAAGTAGCTGGCTTCTGGTGTATTCCTTTGCCTCTGGCCCACCGGGTGCCGTCAGCTCGGGACTGTTGACATCCGCCAGGCGGATGCTTCCATAACCCTGCACGTTTATGGTGTCTCCATCTATCACGTAGATGACAATTCCGCGGGCTTCATCAGGAAGAGCTGGCGCAAGCGGCAAAAGAAGGGCCAGCGCCACGAGTAATAGGATCCATTTTCTCATTTTTTGCCTCGGATATTATGCTAAACATTATAGGGTTCGTTTTCCTTTAAATTATTTTCCGATGCTTAAATAAATTTAATAGTTTGTTTGATCTAATTCAAATACTACTTGAAAAATAACTTGGTGATGCATATTTCTATTAAATTTTGATTATCTGTGTTTTGAGATGGAACGAGCAATTCTTCCCGATCAGTCCTATGAATATCAATTCAGAAAATTCGTGGATTTTGCAGACAAAAAGAATGCAGGCTTATTATTACGGCTCGATGAGTGGATCCCGGCTTTCATTGATCAGAAATGCCTCTTCACGTTCGATGCAGGTGGGACAGGATCGACAGGGCTTCTCCTCTCCTTTGTAGCAGGACCAGGTAAGCTCGTACGGAACTCGCAATTCCAGACCCATCTTCACGATCTCGGCCTTGGTCAGGTCCACGAAAGGTGCCTGCAGCTCTACCGGGTGCCAGGCCGTAGCCAGCCTGATGGCAGGCTTCAATGCTTCCACGAACTCCGTCCTGCAGTCGGGATATATCGTCGCATCATTCTTATGGGCAGCGTAAAATATCTCCGGAATCTCGTGCGCTTCGGCGTAACCGGCCGCAACTGCGAGCATGATCATATTGCGATTGGGCACAATGGTCTTTCTGGCAGCCTCTTCCGTGTAGTGGCAGCTTGGCACATCCTTTCCGCCGAGAAGGGCGCTGTCGCCTAAGAGTGAGCCGAGACAACATAGATCGATGATGAGATGGGTTACATGCAGCCTTGCTGCCACCTCTCTTGCGCAGCCGATCTCCTTCTTGTGCCTCTGCGCATAGTTGAATGTGAGGGCATCTACCTCATAGCCTTCATCCAGCATCTTGTAGAGCAATGTCGTCGAATCTACTCCACCGGACAGGATCAAAACGGCCTTCATCCCGAGCTCCCGATTCATTCCGGTTCGTATCCCGTAGAGGATTTATAAAGTGCTCGAATCTTCCCGGCACTCTCTCCGGGCAGCTTCTCCGCCAGAACATTCAGGAATATCCCGGCAAACTCCGGAGATATGCAGAGCAGGCACTCCGAACCGTCCAGGATGCGACCTGTAAGGTAACCAAGATCCCGGGCATCCAGCCGCTCCAGCCTCGACTCGAAGTCCTCGGCATCCTCTGCAATATGCATGGAGACCGGCGGGAGTATGGAGCGATATTCGATGCGTGATTTATTCTCGATCTCCGGGGCCAGCTTCTTTAAAATTTCGATGTCTTTCTCATTGAGCTTTCTCATAACGATCAATCTCTTCCGGTGTTCTGGGGTTTAGCGAATCTATTTATCAGGTCTGGCTTTTCAGTTCTGGCTTTTTCCTTCCTCTTTTTTCAGGGGCGTGACGAGGATCTTGTCCACCCGGTGCTCGTCCATGTCCACAACTTCGAAGAGGTATCCCCCCCATTCAAAATGATCTCCTGTGGATGGAACCTTCTCCAAGTGAGTCATTACGAACCCGCCAATGGTCTGATAAAATCCATTCTCTTCTTCGGGCAGGCTTTCCAGCTGCAACGTCTCTTCAAAGTCATCTACAGGCATTGTCCCGTCCACCAGCCAGGATCCGTCACTCCTCTGCAATATTTGCGGCTCCCCCAGATCCTCGATGTGAGGTATGTCTCCCACCAGCCCTTCCAAAAGGTCTACAAGGGCCACAATTCCCTGCACTGAGCCGTACTCGTCCAGAACAATAGCAAGATGAATTCCGGTCTGTTTAAACTTCTCCAAAACCTTCAAGGCCCTCATGCTCTCCGGGACAAAGAGAGGCGGCAAGAGAGCTAACTTCAGGTCTACCTTATGGTCCGCCAGATTGCAGCTCAAGAGATCTTTGGACTGCACCACCCCTAAAACGTTATCGAGCTTCTTGTTGCAGACCGGGAACATTGAGTACGGCCCGCTGGATATTTTCTTCTGAACCTCGGCAGGAGAGTCGTCGATGTCCAGCCATACAACCTCTCCCCTGGGAGTCATGATGGAGTTGACCTTTCTGTCTCCCAGAGAGAAGACCCGCTCCATAATATCCTGCTCCTCCTCCTCGATTACGCCCGCTGTCGTTCCCTGGTCAATCAGAATTCTGATCTCTTCCTCTGTAACGCCCGGCTCGACATAAGATCTCACCCCCAGTGCACGCAGCACCAGTTCCGTAGAGGCGCTGAGCAATGCAATCAGAGGATAAACAACCCTTGAAAAAGTGCGCAAAGGCGAAGCCGATAGAGCGGCAATGCGCTCTGGATTGGAGAGGGCAATTCTCTTTGGGACAAGCTCCCCAATAACAAGGTTGAAGAAGGTTATCAAGAGGACTACGCATGCCAGGGCAAGGCCGGCGCTGTAGGGAACAAGGGCAGGAACCTCCTTCAAGTAAATGGCAAGCTCGTTGGCTATTGTGGCGCCGCCGAAGGCGCCAGCTAAAGTTGCCATCAGAGTCATTCCGGTCTGAACTGCGGAAAGGAGCTGGTTGGGGTTATTGGCCAGCTCCAGAGCTATCTGTGCTCCTGCATCGCCTTCTTCTGCAATCTGACGGAGTCTGGCCCTCCTTGATGAAACTACTGCCATCTCTGCCATGGAAAAGGCGCCATTGGCTAGGAAAAGCATCAAAATGATCAGGATTTCAGAGAGCATGCGTGACTACCTTTTTTAGAGGATATTTGGCTCATTCCGGTATATTTTCAGATTAGATTCCATGTACGTTTTTCGGATTCCTGTCATTCAATTCAATTTTCGTTATTTTTCCGGGGATGAACATCTTGAACAGCTCATTTTTTAAGGTAAGCTACCTGGAAGTTATTTATAACTTCGCTGAGGGAGAAAACAAAATACCCTAAAAAATTGAAAAAATGGATTCATCCTAACCTACTCTTTATGCTCCTCGCAGCCAGCATTCCCGTCGAGAATGCGGCCTGCAGGTTATAGCCTCCCGAATCCCCATCGATATCCAGCACCTCGCCCACCAGATATAGCCCGCTAACTCGCTTTGACTCCATCGTCTTCGGGTTAACCTCTTGCAGATTCACTCCACCTCTGGTGACCATGGCCATATTAAAACCGGCTAGGTCTGAGACCACAAGAGGCAGGCCGGTCAGATTATTGATCAACTGGGTTCTCCTCTCCCGTGTCAGATGAGCCAGGGTTGAATCGGCGTCGATCCCGGAGAACTCTAGAATTCTCTTTATCAATCTGGGTGGAAGCGGAACCGAGTGGGGCAGGTCCGCCAGCGCCGTCTTCAGGGTGAGCGCGCCGTCCGATCCAGCTCGATCCAGGAGCCATTCATCCAGAGACCTGCGTTCTTCAACGGGCACAAAGGAGAGCTTCAGAATGTCTCCCGGCCGGACGCGCCTGGATAGGTCGAGTACCGCAGGACCTGATAGCCCCTGATGTGTAAATAGAATGTCGCCATGCATCTTCCCGATCTTGCCTTGACGGTAGAGCGCGATCCCCATATCTGAAAAGGAGATACCGGCCAGCTCAGCGAAAGGGTAATCTTTGACTATAAGGGGTGTCAGGGCCGGGCCGATCTCGGCGATGCTGTGCCCTAGATCGCGGGCGAAACTGTAACCGTCTCCGGTCGAGCCCGTGCCGGGATAGGAACATCCTCCGGTGGCAATGACCAGCAAACGCGAATGGTAATCACATCTTCCGCAGGCTACCTTGAATCCGGTCTCTGTCTTTGCTATCGATCTGACCTCCTGGCCGCAGTCGATGCTAACTTCCTTATCCTTGCATTCTTCGATTAGAATATTCAATACATCTCTGGCTTGCAGTGTCTCTGGAAATATCTTGCCTCCCTTCTCCCGGATCATGGCCAGGCCTTTTCCTCTAAAGTAGGAGACGAGGTCATGGTTCGTGAAGCCCAATAGAGCCGGTCGCAAGAATCTGCCGTGATCTCCAAAATGATTAAGGAAGTCCTGGATATCTCCGTCATGAGTTATATTGCAGCGGCCGGAGCCGGAGATGAGAAGCTTATGCCCAGGAGTTTCTTTCTTCTCAAGAACTAAGATTTTCCACTCTTTTTGGATTATATCTTTCTGGATGGAATTTATGGCACAAAAGAGCCCGGATGGGCCCGCACCGATGATTATCAGATCGTAATCTTCATGGGGTGTGGGGTCATGGCTGCCAGAGTGGAGCATGCTGTTTTTTGCATGCAAATTTTCGTCTTGCCTATCCGCTTCCAAGGCATCATCTGACTCATTACCGGACTCATTGTCGGTTTCTTTATAAAACGTTGCCAAGTGGATCGCTCTAATGCTACCGTGACCGGATAGATGAAAAGCTTAACTGCATCGAAGCGATGGTCATGGTCATGGGCAGTCATGCGGGGGCGCGCATGTGAGCTACTGAGAAGCCCTTCGGCTGCCAAGATGAAACCAATGGATTCGGTTTTCGTGATGATTTTCAGTAACCTTCACCCACGATCGATTCGGTTGGCCGATTTCCTGGCATAGATGATGAGTCATCCGATGGGCATTCCAGGGTTTCAATTCGTCCATGATAAAACCGAAAATTATAGATATGATCAATTAGATACCAGATAGATGGAACATCAGAGAGCGATGGCGCCAGGGGAATGAAAATGGATGAAAACATAATTGAGGCCAGACTTCGCAAACCTTTCACGATCTCTCTTAGTGCGCTTCCTACGGCAGGATATACATGGACGGCGAATTACGATTCCCGCTTCTTGAAGCTTGAAAATGAACGGTTTCAGAGTCCTCAGACAGAAGCCATAGGGAGCGGAGGGATGCAGATCTTCACTTTCATGCCCATCTTGGTGGGCAAGGCGGACGTAACGGCTTTGTATAAGCGACCCTGGGAGAATAAAGTGCAAGATCAAAAAACTTTTATAATTATGATTCGCGAATGACGCCCCTATTCATTCCTCTCTCTTCTCGATGAGCAGAGGAATCGCGTCAGCGATTATGAGTGAACCTATCTTTATATTCCAGTTATGGCATAAGTATTTGAAAAGATGTGTCGCCAATAAATCCTTAGAAATAAGGATTGTAAATGTCCTGAAAAAAGGGGAATATCTCTCTGAGATGAGGAATTAAATGAAATGGAATATTATTATTTGTAAAATGACATACATTCTTGTGCTCCTGGCTTTTGGAATAATTGGGAGCTCAGCTCTCGTTGCCAGTAATCTGACCTGTCCAGCGGGTACTATTCTCTGCAATGGAACCTGTATCAATACCAGCGTTGATCTGCTGAACTGCGGCTCATGCGGAAATGCCTGCCCTGCCGGGACTGCCTGCGTCAAAGGGAATTGTTCGTGTCTGGTGGGTCTGGAGCTGTGTAACGGGACATGTACGGAGACCAGCTTCGATTCACGCAATTGCGGCTCATGCGGAAATACCTGTCCCCTCGGGAAGGACGGTCGTGACCCCCTAATTGGTTTGAATTTTATGATATGGAAAAGTCAAGAGTT
>Ga0182011_10001359_pt1 | contig 21440 bp, 15 predicted proteins | sample 711E1DmetaG_FD_120481 | JGI IMG/M metagenome (GOLD analysis project Ga0182011, IMG submission 120481) | Permafrost microbial communities from Stordalen Mire, Sweden - 711E1D metaG | ecosystem: Environmental > Terrestrial > Soil > Wetlands > Permafrost | place: Sweden: Stordalen | collected... | reverse complement strand
GAACAGGGACTACTCCGCCTATGCCAAGATAACCGGAGAAAGTGGTTTGACCCTGTCCACCTGGCAGCCATCTGCGAGGATGGAATTGTTTATTCGTAAAGATATCGCCGCTCAAATGTGGGAATATGGAATCCTGCAAGCCGCCCCGATCCAAACAGATCCATACGCAAAAGGAACTATTTCACTTCAGGCAGACCTAACATTCGGAACTTCCGGCAATGCAAGCGGACAATTTAACGCGCCGCGCGGACTGGCTGTCGCGCCGGATGGAAGCTTATACGTGGCCGATTCACGCAACCATCGCATCGAACATTTTGATGCCAGCGGGAAATTAATCCAGACATTCGGCCAGATTTCTCCAGGCTGCCCATATGCCACGGTACCTCCAGCGAATGTGCCCATTGGAACCTTCTGTGAACCATGGGGAGTGGCCGTTTCTCAGGATGGGCGATGGGTGTACGTGGCCGATACATGGAACCACCGCATTCAAAAGTTCTCTGCCAGCGGAACAGCTATCAAAACTTGGGGAACTCCCAAGTACGATCCAGTTTCGAGCGGCCCCTTTGGTCTGTGGGGGCCGCGAGGGATTGCAGTCGATTCGCAAGGTCATGTCCTGGTGGCAGATACAGGAAACAAACGCATAATAGTTTATGACGCAGATGGAAACTTTATTTCCCAATTTGGCGGAGAAGGTTCAGCAGCCGGACAGTTCGATGAACCAGTCGGCCTGGCTCTGGACGCCAATGGCAACCTTTATGTTGCAGACACCTGGAATCAACGCATTCAAGTCTTCGTTCCCAACGCTGATAAGTCCATTTATACTCCATCTGCTCAATGGGATATCTCAGGCTGGATGAGCCAATCATTGGATAACAAGCCTTACCTTGCTGTGGATCAGCAAGGGCACATCTTTGCCACTGACCCGGATTCATTTCGCGTACTAGAATTTACCACCAGCGGTGAATTCGTGCATGCCTGGGGCCAGAATGGCACCGGCCTAGATAACTTTGGCCTGCCATCTGGAATTGCTGTGGATGGTCAAGGAGGCATTTGGGTCAATGATTCGGGCAACAACCGGGTAATGCGCTTTAAATTACCGTAATTTCATTATTTATCAGGAAGTAGATTCTGACCTAAGACGGAGAGAAAAAGGTATGAAACTCCACGAATATCAATCAAAACAGATTTTTGCCAGGTACGGAATACCTATACCCAAGGGACGGGTTGCAGCATCAGCCATCGAAGCCAGACAGATTGCCGAGGAATTGGGCGGGCGAGTTGTTATTAAATCCCAAGTGTTGGTTGGCGGAAGAGGTAAAGCCGGAGGCATTCGCGTCGCAAAATCAGCCAAAGAAGCTGAAGAACTGGCAACGCAAATCCTTGGCATGGAGATTAAGGGCTTGCCGGTAAGGAAAGTGCTCGTGGATGAGGCAGCAAATATCGACCATGAAATCTACCTGGGCATCACTAACGACCGCGCCGCACGCCGCCCGGTAATCATGGCCTCGGCTGCTGGAGGTGTTGAGATCGAGGAAGTTGCCCGAACCAATCCCGAAAAAATTATTAAAATTCATATAGACCCATTGCTGGGTTTGCGCGATTATCAAGCGCGCGACATCGCCATCAGCATCGATCTTCCCAAAGAATATTGGAAACAGTTTACTGAAATTTGCCGCGGTTTATGGAGGGCTTACCTAGAATCCGATGCCACATTGGCTGAGATCAACCCTCTGGTCATCCTCAAGGAAAAACAACTGATGGCATTGGATGGAAAAATGCTCATAGACGATAACGCGCTGTTCCGCCACACAGATCTGGCGGAAATGCGTGATGTGGACGAAGAAGTTGCAATCGAAACTGAAGCTCGCAAATATGGGCTTTCTTTTATAAAATTGGAAGGACAGATCGGTTGCATGGTCAACGGGGCAGGATTAGCCATGGCCACAATGGATATCGTAAAACTTTTCAAAGGGGAACCGGCGAATTTTCTTGATATAGGTGGCGGTGCAAGTTCTGATAAAGTAGCCGCTGCTTTACGGATCATTCTCTCCGACAAGAACGTAAAATCCATTCTCTTTAATATCTTTGGGGGGATTACCCGCTGTGACGAGGTTGCAAAGGGTATCCTGACCGCACTTAAGGAAGTAAAGCCCACCATTCCGATGGTTGTCAGATTGGTTGGGACAAATGCAGAAGAAGGTCGTAAATTATTGGCTGATGCCAAAATGATTACCGCTGAAACTTTGGTTGACGCAGCACAAAAAGCTGTAGACGCTATAAAAAACTAGGAGGTTGAGGATGAGCATTTTTGTAGACAAGAAAACACGCTTGCTGGTGCAAGGCATTACAGGCAACGAAGGCCTTTTTCATGCGAAGCAAATGATGGCATATGGCACCAAAGTTGTGGCTGGTGTAACCCCAGGCAAAGGCGGTGAATGGGTGCTGGAAGACAAGGTGCCTGTCTTTGACTCCTGTCGCGCCGCAGTAGACGCCACGGGCGCGAATGTCACCGTTATTTTCGTTCCTTCACGGGGGGCACTAGATGCTATGTTCGAGGCAGCCGATGCAGGTATTCCACTCATAGTTTGCATCACTGAAGGTGTGCCAGTACAGGATATGATGCGGGTACGCGAATATCTTGACCAGAAACATGTCAGGTTGCTTGGTCCCAACTGCCCGGGATTGTTGACGCCTGGTGAAACTAAGGTGGGCATCATCCCCAATGATATTGCTATCCCTGGAAATGTCGGGGTGGTATCACGGTCTGGCACTTTGACTTATGAAGTATTATTTGCTCTCAAGCAAAAGAATATGGGAGTCACCACCTGTGTGGGCATCGGCGGCGATCCAATTAATGGAACGAATTTCATCGATTGCCTGGACCTGTTCGAGGCCGATCCCAGAACCGAAAAGGTTGTCATGATTGGAGAAATTGGCGGAACTGACGAGGAAAAGGCAGCTCAATTCATCGCTGCAAACATGACTAAACCTGTCGTAGCCTTCATCGCCGGACAAACAGCTCCTCCTGGCAAAAGAATGGGGCACGCTGGAGCCATCATCGAAGGCGGAGCAGGAACTGCAGCTGATAAAGTTAAAGCACTCGAATCGGCTGGAGTCAAAGTGGCAAAATACCCTGAGGAAATCCCTTCCCTTTTGTAATTAATCAACAGGGACGACCCAAGAGGTCGCCTCTGCCTTTTTAAAACAAACAGGGGCACGTCGGCGCTCGTGCCCCCAAGAAATTTCCATGGTTCTAATTCTTGGTCTTTTGAGATTCGACAAAGTTTACTGCATCGCCTACCGTAACAATCTTCTGGGCATCTTCGTCTGAAATTTCGGTTCCGAAGACATCTTCAAATTTCATAATGAGTTCGACTAGGTCAAGCGAATCAGCTTCAAGATCCTCCCGGAAACGCGCTTCCGGTTTAATCTTTGTTTCTTCCACCCCCAGCAAATCTACAATGATTGTTTTGACTTCATCAAAAGTATTTGCCATTGTGCTCCTCCAGGAATTTTTCTTTCCCAATTGTAACCGGGTTGCCAGTATAATTCAATAGACGGAACACAATCTTATGAAAAAAGTTACGCCAATAGAAACTCGTAAATCTGATCATATCAAAATCAATCTGGAACAGGACGTTCGTTCCGGGCTAACCACTGGATTAGAACGATATCGCTTCGTCCATGAAGCTTTACCGGAAATGGATCTGGATTCGGTAAATTCATCCCTTACCCTCTTTGGCAAGCAACTGAATGCACCCATCCTGATTTCATCCATGACGGGAGGAACTGAACAGGCCGGATTAATAAACCAACGCCTGGCAGAAGCGGCCGAGGAATACCATGTGGCTATGGGTGTAGGCAGCCAACGAGCTGCTTTAGAAGACCCGCAACATATCAATACATATTCCATTACCCGCAAAATCGCCCCCAATATTCTGCTCTTTGCCAATCTGGGCGCAATTCAACTTAACGCTGGCTTTGGTCTCGAAGAATGCCGACGTGCGGTGGATATTCTTCAGGCCGACGCGCTTTTCCTGCATCTCAATCCCCTCCAAGAAGCGGTACAGGCTGGGGGTGACACCAATTTTTCCGGTCTGGCGAGAAAAGTGGCTGGACTTTGTAAAAAATTGGAAGTACCTGTGATCGTGAAAGAAGTTGGCTGGGGGATGTCAGAGCGAACGGCACGGATTTTAGCCGAGTGCGGTGTTGCCGCCATTGACGTAGCCGGCGCAGGTGGGACGAGTTGGTCGCAGGTTGAAATGCACCGTGCTTCGGATGACTTTACCAGACAGCTGGCTGCAACTTTCATCGATTGGGGAATTCCCACTGCAGATTCAATCCTGAATGTTAAAAAAGTGGCACCCAATATAACTATATTTGCCAGCGGAGGTCTTAAAGACGGTCTTGATATTGCCAAATGCATTGCACTGGGAGCAACATTAGGCGGGTTCGCCGGGCAATTCTTAAAGGCGGCTGCCATTTCGAGTGAAAAAGTTTGCGGACTTTTAAAATTAACCCGGCAACAAATTCAGGTAAGCATGTTCGGGGCTGGCGTAAATGACCTCTCTGGTCTTCGAGAGATTAAGTTAATAGAATCCACTTGATTTCCGGTTTCCTATAATGACTACTTCCATCCAAGCCATAATCTTCGATTTCGGCAATGTTTTGATTAATTGGGATCCGCACAATGTTTTTAACAAATATTTCCTCAACGATAGACAGGCGATCGACAACTTTCTGGATGAGATAAATTTCAAAGACTGGAATCTCTCCCAGGATAAAGGTGTACCATTTGCCAAAGGTGTAATGCAGCTTTCTGCACAGTTTCCACAATATGCGTACCTTATTCGCGCCTACGATGAGAACTGGGAGGAATCCATCACCGGTTTGATCCCGGAAACTGTCGAAATCCTGCATAGACTGAAAATGGCTGGATACAAGCTTTACGGTCTTACCAACTGGTCAGCAGAAAAATTCACTCTGATTAAAGAAAAATATGAGGCGTTCAACCTATTCGAAGATATCGTGGTTTCCGGTGAAGTCAGCCTCGTCAAACCCGATCCGTTGATCTTTCGCTTGTTTCTCCAGAAAAACCATCGCCAACCGGAAGAATGCTTAATGATAGATGACTCTCTAGAAAATATAGAGGCCGCCCAAAAAATGGGTTTTGTCACACATCACTTTACCTCGCCTGCCAGGCTCGAAGATTACCTTCAAAAATCAGGAATTTTATAACATTTTAGAAGTTGGAATGAGGCCAAAAAATGAGTCTTGAGAACTTGAATAAACTTATGGTGCCGGCGATCGAAAACGAACTAAAGAGAATCGTTTCCCAATTGGACGAACCGCATACTCATCAATTTCATGAAATGCTGGCATACCATATGGGTTGGACCGGGGTAGGCAGCGGGGTAGTAGCTGCCGGGAAACGAATCCGACCCTTATTGGTTCTTTTGACCTTTTCTGCATCAAGCAGAAGGTCTGGAAAAGTAAAAACTGATTTGAGAGAATGGGAAATTGCCTTACCAGCTGCCGCCTGTATCGAACTCATCCACAACTTTTCACTTGTTCACGACGACATCCAGGACAACTCCGATCTACGTCGCGGCCGGCCGACAGTCTGGAAGAAATGGGGTATGCCACAGGCGGTAAACGTTGGGGATGTTTTGTTCATCCTGGCGCATATCGCCTTGTTGGACATCCAAAACTCGTTCAAGCCTGATGTAGCACAGAGAGCCGTGGCAATTATAAATGAAGCCTGCCTGGCATTGAGCTGCGGTCAGTTCATGGACATTTCCTACGAAAAGAAGAACGACCTGGTCGTGGAAGATTATTGGCCAATGATCAGCGGTAAAACTGCTGCCTTATTGTCAGCCTGTACTCAGGTAGGGGCTACTTTGGGAGCTGCAGATGCGTCAACCCAGGAGAGCTATCGGGATTTTGGCCATTATCTCGGTCTGGCGTTTCAGGTACATGATGATTATCTCGGAATCTGGGGAGATTCAGCGCTTACCGGAAAATCCACCGAATCAGATCTGGTGGCAGGCAAAAAAACCTTGCCTATTTTATACGGTCTTTCGAAGAATGGTGTATTCGCAAAAAGATGGGTAGAAGGCTCGATACAAACCGATGAAGTTATTCACCTATCAGAACAGTTAACCAAAGAAGGGGTCAAATTATATACAGAGGAAGCCACCGACCAGATGACCGACCTGGCCTTACAATCTCTGCGCGCCGCTGAACCGCAGGGCGAGGCTGGAGAAGCATTATTCGAATTGGCGAAGTTATTATTGAGCAGGAAGGCCTGATGAGAGAACAAAAAGAGCCAAAATTCTTTGGGTTTTAGGAAATTTGGTATAATCTATCCATTGTGCGGGTGTAGTTCAGTGGTAGAACGCTTGCTTCCCAAGCAAGATATCGTGGGTTCGAGTCCCATCACCCGCTTTTAGTGCATATTATTTTCGAGATTAATAAACTAATGGGGATATTGGAAGAATTCGGATATTAAATCTGAAATATCCACACTTGAATGCTGGCGCAAGATCCGGAAATAATCTGTCGAGGTGGCAAGCTTGCCAGCCATTTGCGTCGCATAATCCTTCAGAAAAGCAAAGAAGGCCTCATCCCCCATCCGACCACGTAACGCCTGTAGGAACTGCGCGCCACGCAAGAAAACTGCATTCGCATACGTCCGAAAATCAACACCATTGTAAATATCAGTATCCACCCATCCAACAGGGTTATAGGCATCAATACGGAAGACCTGCCAGGCAGTAACCTCCGGATAGTTCCGCTCATAAAACAAACGTTCGCTATAAGTCGCAAGCGCCTCATCCAGCCAGGGTTCCATGGCTTGGTCATTTCCAACCGAACCAAACCACCACTGGTGGGCGGTCTCATGAACGGCAATGTCGATCAAATTATTCAGCACTGTCCCGTTCTCGGCGAGGTAATAATCACGGCTCAGGAAGAATAATCCATTATATTCCATGCCATCATAAAATGGTGATTCAACAATGCTTAGACTGGGATAAGGGTCCGCTCCAAAAAGCTGGTCAAAGGTCGTCAAAGCTTTGGCAACTTCAGCCAGTACTGCCTTCCCCTGGGCGCTTTCGCTATTAAAGAAATAGCTTTTTACAGTAACACCGTTCACCTTCGTTGATGCCGTCTTATATCCAGAACTGACAGAAAATACAAATGAACGAACATTCTCCAAGTGATAACGGTAGCCAAAGGAAATAATTTCGGCGGGAGAACTGGCAGCGATGACTGCAACCAGGTTCGGATCAGTCATGTGCAGAGTCATGTCGAAGCTCTCCACATCATAAGCCAGATGCTCGCCTACATTCGCAATGGGATGCAATAACCAGCCCTGTCCTGGCAGAAATGGCACAATAAACGGGTACCAATCCACTAGATTGGTCTGATATTCGTTATATCCAAAGATATGATAAACATCGGCGGCTGGAAGGTGAAGATCATAATTCATAAACAGGTCGACGGCATCATTCGGAGAAAGCGCCGCAGGCAATAGGATTTCGAGTTTATCATTGTTGAGATCAAAAGTTACAGGAAGCCCGTTAGCCGTTAAACTACCCGGTACGAAACAACCTTTCCAAAGGTTAGGCTCAACAGCTAGTACCAGACTGTTCAGGTTTTCCCCAGTTGAATTTTGATAATGGATTGTTTCATCAGCGGTCAAGAGATGATCTGCGTAATCCAACATGACGCTCAAATAATATTTCGAAGGAATAAATGTTGGAATTGGTCCGGATGGTAAAGGCAATACCGAAGGTGGAATATCTGTTATGAAAACAGCTTGGGGCGTTGGACTACTAAGGGCTGTCAAGGTCGTAGAAAGCGTTGGTGTACTGGTGTCTGTACCTTTTAGAGAAGGTGCGGGCGTATTGGCGGCAATAATGACTTGAGGGCTAAAAGGCGTCAAAGTTGGAGATGGGTCTAGATTAGGAGTAACTGTTGGACCGACAATTGTGGATTGAAATGAGGGCTCCGGACCATTACATGCAACCAATAAAAGACAAATGGTCAAAACAAATTTGGCTAGGAACCGCTTGAATGGATCCATTAACAGGAAATTGGAAGCTAGGAAATAAATCGACAGGTACTGCACAAGCCGAAAACTTGCAACCAATTAGCGTTCATCATCTCGATAACGGCCCTACGAGCCGTAGTAAGACGACATCCATTAGTTTGCAAAACCTCGAACCAATTTATCGAGTTTGTATACATCTTTATTCCTCCAGCTTATTGCAAAACTTATTCAATTCTAGCATTCCCCCATGCCCATGTCAAATTTAAGGATTCAAACCTTTGAAGGATATTTATTTCTTCATAGTATAATGCGTGGCTGGTAATTAACCAGTTTGTTCTTTACATTATTTTGCGGGAAACATACTTTAACTTTTTTCAGAGAATTGGATAGTTATCAATCCGGAATTAACTCTTATTCTATCAACGCCTGGAAACTCGTGGTAATATAAAAACAATATGCCTGAAAATGTGAAAGTCGTTGCCACCAATCGAAAGGCTGGTTTTGAATATTTCCTCTTTGATCGGTTTGAGGCAGGTTTGGCGTTAAAGGGCAGCGAAATCAAATCGATCCGCGCTGGGCAAATCAGCTTGGCGGAATCTTACATCCGGGTGGACGAGAATCAGGCTTGGCTTATCGAAGCACACATAGCCCCCTATATACAAGCCAACCGCTTTAACCATGATCCCAGGCGGCCGCGCAGGTTATTACTTCATGGCAAGGAAATTCGTGAAATGTGGGACGCAGTTCGTCAGAAAGGTGTCACGATTGTTCCAATTCGTGTGTACCTAAAAAATGGTCGCGCAAAGTTGGAAATTGCCATTGCAAAAGGAAAGAAATTGCATGATAAACGTGATGCCATCGCCCGTAGGGATGCAGAACGCGAGATGGAACGTGAATCAACCAGATAAAGATAATTATGTGGTTTCCAAATCAAACTTGTATTAGCTTCATTGTTTGGTTCTCGCTATTTTTCACTTTTAATTAGATTTTATTAAAGTATCAATTATGTCTGGATTTAATGGCCTAACGAATATTTATGAGCCATATCTATTCGCGCCCACCATCGCCTGCCCGAGCGAGAGGCCGCCATCATTAGCGGGAATTTGGTGATGAATAAGTACATTAAAACCATCCTTGCGTAACCCTTGCACAGTTCGTACAAGCAATGCCATATTCTGCCATACACCGCCACTCAATGCAACTTCGTTAATTCCTGTCGTGCTGCGTAGGCTGGCGCAGACTTGCCTGGATAATACGACTAGACCATTATGGAAACGGGCTGATATCCTTGGAATAGAAACTCCAAATGCGACATCTTCAAGCAGACCCCGAAAAGCTTCTCTAACATCCACCAAATTTTCCCGAACTATAAATAGGTATGCACCCGATTCCAATGGATCAAGTACAGCTTCGAATTCAATGGCAGCCTGTGCTTCATAGTTTACCCTTTGCCGCAATCCAGCCAAAGCAGCGGCAGCGTCAAACAAACGCCCCATGCTGGATGTTCGTGGGGTATTCAAACCGCGCTCCAGTTGAATTCGCAACGCTTGCCTTTCCTCAAAGCATAAATCTTTTACCGGTGCCAACTGGTCATCCCAATCAATACCCAACTGCCAGAGCAACGCCAGTGCAATCCTCGCAGGCCGTTTAATGGCAGCGTCTCCACCAGGCAGGGGAAAATAATCCAGATGAAAGGAGCGCTGGTAAGCGGCATAATCTGCGACCAGGAATTCCCCGCCCCAAATAGCTCCGTCCTCGCCGTAACCAGTGCCATCAAATGCCAACCCAATCACCAGATGATGGTCTGGAAGGTCATTATCTGCCATGCAGGCTGCAATATGCGCATGATGATGCTGGACACGGATTAAAGGAATGTTATCCTGTTGTGATCGCCGGAATGCATACCGACTGGAAAGATAGTCTGGGTGGAAGTCACAAACAATCGCGCCCGGATTGATACGGAACAACCGTTCGAAATGCTTAACACCTTCTTCGAATGACTGCATTGTCTCGTAATTTTCCATATCGCCGATATGATGACTTATGAAAGCATAGCGTTTTCGGGTAACACAGAATGTATTCTTCAGTTCTGGGCCAGTCGCCAATAGCTCTGGAACTTCAAAAGGAAGTTGGAGTGGGTCCGGTGCATACCCGCGCGAACGACGGAGGAAATAAATGGATGTTTTAATCTTCTCTTCTTTCGAGACCGTCCTTCCATTTTCCTTAAAGAATGGTATCCGGGTGACTGAATCATCACAGCGCGTTTGTATATCACGATCATGAAATAAAAAGGCATCTGCCAATGATGCAAGCTTTAAACGGGCTTCGTCATTGTCCGTTGCAATAGGCTCATCTGACAGATTACCACTTGTCATTACTAGAGGCCGAATATCAAATGAATGCAGCCCAACTCCGCTTTCTCGAGTAAAAAGTAGATAATGAAAGGGCGTATAAGGAAGCATGACACCGATGGTCATCTGGTTTGGCGCTACTTCTGCAACAATTGGGCTGCCTGGCCGGCGTTGCAAGAGAACGATTGGACGCTGACGGGATTCGAGAAGAGCGCGTTCCAATTCATTCATATCGCACTGTTCATCGACTGCCTTCAAGTCAGGCATCATCAGAGCAAAAGGTTTGTCAACCCGCAGCTTACGCCTCCGAAGCTCGGATACTGCCTCTATATTAAGGGCATCACAAGCAAGATGAAAACCTCCTAGACCTTTAATCGCAATAATTTTCCCATTTGCGAGAAGTTCTTGTGCTGACAGGATGGCATCGTTCCGTTCTGCTATTCGGTGACCATCCGCTGCTTCCAGCCAGGCCTGGGGGCCGCAGACAGGACAGGCGACAGGTTGTGCATGAAAGCGCCGATTAAGTGGATTGGTATATTCAGCCGCACAATCCGGGCACATCACAAAAGGCGCCATGGTCGTGTTGCTTCTGTCGTATGGAATATCAGTGATAATGGTGAACCTTGGTCCGCAATTTGTGCAATTAATAAATGGATACCGGTATCGACGATCATGTGGATCTAGTAGTTCCCGCAAACAATCTGGGCAAATACTAACATCCGGGGAAATAGGCTGAAAAGCGCCAACCAGTGATTCTGAATTAATAATTTCGAAACTGCTAAACTCACGCGGCGCTTCGAAATCAAATTCAATAGAATCTATGCGTGCCAAAGACGGAAGTTCCGATTTCAGTGAACGGATAAACGAAAGTATGATTTCAGCAGTTCCGTCTACTTGTATTTCCACCCCTGCAGAAGTGTTCTTAACCCATCCCTTTAATCCTAAGCGAATCGCCAATCCATATACAAAAGGTCGGAAGCCAACACCCTGAACAATTCCGGTAATATGAATATTTGCACTACTTATGTCATTCATAATTCTTCGTAATTTAGCTCAATTCAATCTCGATAATGTGTTGCTCGATTGGGTTCAAGGATGTAATCAGACTGCGAGGGAGGATGACAGGCAAGCCGGAAAAATCAATTCGCTTATTATCTAACGACACAGAACTAATCCTGTAGTCGCCATAATCCAACAACGCTTGATTATGATAGATAATAACCAATTTTCGGTCCGCAAAATATATTTCCAGATGAATCTCATATTCCGAATCAAATTGTTCTATCACCAGTTTCGGATCGAGCATTAGATCCCCCAAAATTCCTCTCACGCCGAACCCCTCACTAACAAGAGTTAAGATATACCAGCTGGCTGAGCCCGTCAAATAGGTATACATCCCCCGACCACGTGCATTTATATATTCAGGTATCCCAGGATAGATATGGCTATGCGCAAATTCTTGACAATATTGATATATTCCTGCCAGTACTCTATAGCCCTGCCTGGCCATTCCACGTTGGTAAAGCGCATACGCATACATAACTGCCATATGACTAAACATGGCACCATTCTCTTTGTGCCCATACGCAAATCCGAATGCCCTACCCAAGTCCGGTAAGACATCTCCAAAATCCGTATTCAGACGATAACCACCTAGCTTGGAATCATACAAATATCGATCTACTGACCGAACAATTTCCGCTGCCTGATCATTATTTGCAACGCCACCCATCAAAGCGAAAACCTGGCTTGTCAAGGTCATCCGCACGCCTTTTGGAAAGTCACCTTCCACCCGCATTCCTTTATTGTCATAATAGCCATTGAACCAGCCATACCCCTCAGAATTAATCAGCCATTCTTCAGAACGAAGATGCTTAATTAGCCAATTTGCCTTGTAATCTAGGTCCTTTGCCAAGTCCTTTAATAGGACCTTGGTTTTCTGTCCCGAAACGGTATGAAAACAACTCGTAAAGTATGCCTTCAGCTGAGCCTGCTTGGCGGAAGCCGAATTGTAATCGACTACATCACTTAATGTATCCAATAATGAAACCAATTCTGATGAAATTTCCGCTTCACGCAAACCAAGATTTTCAATATTAAGAACCAATTCACTCAAATGATGTAAATTTCCTGCATACATAGCTGTAAAAGCGACACTTTCACCGCGCTCACTAGCCATATCCATCGCATCATTCCAGTCAGCTCCCTCCAAGCGAATTGAATTATGTTCACCAACATTAAAGAATTGGACAAGATGCTGGACGAGTAGATGTTCCAGAATTGTGCCCCGATAAGTTCCTCCAGCAGTCGTTCGTAGCGCTGTTCCCTGTTCGGGCGACCAGTCATTGTCAATGAACGAAGCACGACCGGCCAGGTGATCCTTAAAATAGACCTGTGTCCGTAGTAGAAATGCCAAGTCGCCTGTTTGATCAATATATAAACTGGTAGATAACAAAGGCCAAACTCCATGGTCCATCCAGACTCTTGGGATGTTATTTCGATCAGCTTTAAATTCTCCCGGTAGCAAGCCTACAATTGTGGCATTACTGCCATCTATGCGTACACCGCCAAAATTATCATAAAGCGCTCGGTCTACATCGTTGCCCTTCATCATTAACAGCGCCAAAATATCCTGCCAAATGTCGCGCCAACCGCGTCCGCCGCGGCCATAATCATGATAGGGCAAGAATGAATTTCCGAAAATTCTACGTAACATCGGCTGAAACGTAACCCAACGCAACCAGCCGTTGTAACGCTTATTACCAGTATAAACGCGCGGAACTTCAATTTTGGAGTTCCAATACATTTTTGTTTTCTCAAACCAGATCTCAAAGCAGTGTAAAGAGCCATATTCCTGGATTAATTGCTCCGTATCATCTCCGCTCATTACAGCCAGAACAAGGACAAACGAGCGTTTCTCCCCTGGCAATAACAAAACATCGTGGAAGCGTAGACCCCCGAGAGTTTCATAGCCGTCTACGCGCATCCCCGATCGATAATCTGGCTCGCTTCCTTGGAGGATGGCTTCTGGCCAGTCGAGACTGCCTCCCTCGCCTATGAAATCTTCCACGATCGGGAAATAACCTCTCGGCGGGTTACCATCCTCTTCCACACCCAGGACGGCGTATTTGAGTGTATTGGGTTGGTGGCCGCGTTCGTCAAAAGAAAGTGTTGGGCTGACAAGCACTCCATAGGTTCCACAATAAGTGCGTTGTAATAGGGATGTCACATGTCTATGATCGCGCAAATTGTCCGCCGAACGCCCAAAAATGGGTACGGCGGCTGTTGGGGAAAATTTCAATTCAATTCCTGATAGATTGGTAATCGTTACTTTCATCAACTCCACTCGATCATTACTAGCCGGTACAAAACTGGTAATTTCCGCCTGAAGACCAATTTGTGGGTTTTTTCGTGTAACTCGTTGCCAAAGCAAACCTGCCTCAAGAATCGATTCTTCGTCCACTTCGGTAAAGTGACGAGACACTTGCAAAGCACTATTGCCAGTGGCAGACCATGGTTCAGAACCAGCTATTCTGATCCAAAAATTTCGTGCTGAACGCGAATCGTGCAGATTTTCGACAGAGACAGGTGGGGTTAGAAAGGAATTGTGGTCAGCCTTGATATCGCCATGAAAAGTCGGTGTGACTGAAGAAAAAATACCTGCCTCATTGCCCAATGGCAAATAAAGTGAACTATAACGATGAGGATTTGTCAGAAAGAAAGTACCATCATCGTCGATAAATTGCCATCCGGAATCATCCGATAGAGTCATAAACTCTCCAATTACTTGGAAAAATATATTCTATCCAAAATAAACATCTATCTGGCTTATTAGCCCTTTGCGAATCTTCTGCGCATATGGCGGCATTATAACATCCGAGAAAATTTCCACCGCGTCTGCATCAACAAAATGCAAAGTGATGGAACTGACTAGACATCTTGGATCGAAAGTATTTCGCCGGTTGGGATTATGATAAATTACCTTGGTACTTCCCAGAAATTTAAAAGAAACGATATTGTCTTGATTGAACAGCCACTCCGGAAGTACCGGTTTGAGTGCCAGGCATAGCTGACATCCTTGAAAAAAGAAAGGTTGTTCACCGGCCATTAATAGTCTCCACATGCTGATAAATTCGGCATTGGCACCACTAAGCCGGGCGACAAAACCCCTCCCATGCATTAATTCATCTGGGTGAACGCTACTTACGAGAAAGGAAGAGTTTTCCAAAATGCTACGGCCGTAGACTTCTGGGGCAAGGAAAGGAATCAGGGCATCTTTGAAATCCTCAAAATAATCTTCGTAAAGTCCTGCTCGCAAGACCTCCAACAAATACTTATATTCCATGTGGAGCCAGATGGATTCGTTTTCCAACCAGCCGGGTAAAAAGGCGCGCGCTCGACCGACATCCATCGATAAATTCTCCAGAGGGGCATTAACTTTATACATTTTTAGCTTCCGGTCGTATAGAGAACTTTCCTTCACCTGCCTGTATAGCTCCTTCGCTGCAGATTTATCCGACACACTCATTGCTTTCACTATTCCTTCCAAGAAAAGTGGCAAAACTTGTGGCGTGAAACGCTTGGCGCTGATAAATGGTCTTCCCTGTCCGTCAATTTTTAGATTCCCGCTCTTGTCTGTCATAAGGTCAAATTCATCAACTTGATATGCAAAATAAGTCGGGGGTATGTTGTTATTCATCACAAGGGCGCGCTGAATCCCCGCATCTACCTTGGTCTTGAGAATCCCTAAAATTCCTCCCAATTCTGCATAGGAGACATGTTCTTCCGCACCACCCAGACCTAGGCATATGCTAGTACGATAATTTTCCCGGGCGGAAGAAACCTTATCCCAATAAAGGAAATCGCGCTCGGCGAATACTTCCATTCCATAATGGTCGATTTCTTTGACAATCCGATGCAGGAGATGGATCAATTCCAACGGTAGAGATAATTCTCCAGACTTTTCGTTTTTCAGCACCTCGCTCAGGAATATTATTAGTCGTTTAAGAGCGTAGGTTTCCGGCATGGAAGACCCAAACAAACCCGGCAAACCATTCAGGGCATCATACCAACCTGGCCGGCCAGCCTCCATTTCAATTCCCATTCCCCAGGGATCAAGTGTTGCAAATTTGATAACAGCAAGGCTAAAGAGTTTGGCGAATAAACTACAGCGATAGATAGCACCCGATCCATGCTCTGTTCTTGCCCAGCATGAGTTAATACCCCTTGTGGAGATCATGGCAGCCTTTTTACGATTTTCTCTCGGACTGCCCAACTGGTGCGGTTTTCCATTAAGAAGAATGTATTTCTTGGAGCGAGGAGGAACTACCATAGAGCTGTCGTAAAATGGTAAATCTTCCCTCGTAAAGAGCAGATCGTGTTTATAATCCGGATATAGGCGCAGGTAACTTTCAATCAAATCAAGGTTATAAGTCCAATGGTCAACCCAATATCCTTCTCCAAAGGTTGCATCTATTTTTTGGTCACTTAATTCAAGCACTTTATTAATAAAAGCCTGGGTTCCCTGCAACAAGCGAGTGTTAGTCTCTTTAAGTTCCTTGAGCAATCCGCCTGGGGTAAAAGGCTTGGAAAGCAAGTCGCCCAGCCTGGATGGATCATCGACAAGCGCAAACAGTTCATACATATTTTTTGGTGATATTGTGAAATGACTTCCCAACATGACCTGTGGGTTATATCCATCCAGTTGAATAATACTCATAAAAGCACGGATATTAAAGGCGCCTGTTTCTGGATTAAACCAAACTTCATCACGACGGTTTTGGATTATGTCCCGATAATTGCCATTACCTTGCGAGTAGAATTCGGGCGCCAGTGAAAAGGCATTGTAATCACGTTCCAAGTCGCCATGTTTACGCGAATAACCATGTAAGACTTTCGACGATTTTCCTTTTCCAAATATCATTGGCGATCCCCCGCGCAGGATATTGTCCAGAAATGTCTGGCGGCAATATGCATCGAATGCGGGTGTTGATGTGCAGCAATCCATGGCGTCTGTCAGATTCTGGACCAATTCATTTGCTTCGCAGCGTTTCTTGTCCAGGTAGCCAGCACTGCCCAGAGATGCAGCCCTGGATTCGATGGCTTTCAGGGAGCTGGCATGACCAAAGATGCTGTTTATACGCACTGATTCGCCTGGCATCAATTCTTCCTGCAAACCTGCGAAACCGCACGGCATCCGCCCGCGAGAGATCTGCTTCGCTTCGAGCAAGTTTTCCAATCCATTCTGGTAAAAAGCCTCTGGCTCACTAAAAGTTGTATTCTGTCCAAAGACTAATATTGGATCAATGATAGACGGAAGGAACTTTGAATCATGTGGGGCATCGTGGAATGAAAGCATGAAATGTCCGGCCTCAAATGAATTCACCTCTGAAACATCCGCAACACTTGCCTGCAAGTGATAGAAAGGAATTTTCTTTTCAAAATTATAGACCCCCATCCATGCTTCCAATGTCCGTCCGATATCTTTCAAGAACCTATCATTAACGCCAAAGGGAATCACGGTCGGGAGACCGTCCAACATTTCAAGGCTTATAGGCAGGTTGGTTTGATTTTTCACCTCGACCTTGCGAACCAGCCCACCGATGGCTTCACCCGGAAGCAAGAAATAAACCACCCTAATTTGCAGTCCAGTTTCCCGATCAGTTTCCTCCAAAGCTAATTCATTAGCACCTATAACCATTTTCTGGAAAGCAGAACCACGCGTAAATGGTTCATATAACACCAGTCTGGATTTATGTTTAATACGGAAAAAAGTACGGAAGCCAAAAATGGAGGTCAACTGGTAAGCGTGATTGGCAGGTTGGAATTCTACAATTGGATTATCCTTATTTTCCACCCCAAAACTGGCAATTGCCTGACCGCGATTAACATAAAAAACCCATAAGGGCACACCCATTGGCCCAGCTATTCCAGGTAAAAAGCTGGAAAATGGACACACTCTTTGGTAATCTTCTATCAGAAACTTGCCGTTCTCATCCAAACGATAATTCTGCATAATTATATATTTTGCAAAATCCTTCAGAATAACCTATTAATAAAAAACCGTTTCTTTCATGGAATTCCCTTACTTCTTTCCACCACCCATATTTCACCCATTGACAATGGCACCATTTTCATATAATCAAGATGCAATAATATATTATTGCTAATCCAGCCTTTCCTGCCAGGTTCTTTTTACAACCAAGCTGCGTTGTTCCGAATTGAGCGAAATATAATTCGAGTTCTCACGGTTTGTATCCCTGTTTTCAACTATCAATACTGAGCCATCCTTGCTGAGAACTATTGAATGCCACACTTTCCGCTTGACATTGTATAATTTGCCAGTTTCCAGTACCTGCTCCTGAATGGATACAATATTCTCTTCTCCTTCTCCCAGGAATAATATGGCCCGGCCTTTAATAATGACAAAGACCTCATCGGTCTCATTATGCCTTTCCATTGCTTCTATTCGCTCCGGATTGATTTCATCAATATAATTCAAAATGGCTACGCGCCATTCAGAAAAATCGATTACTGGTTGGTATCCAGGGCCGGTAAACTCATGAATCTCAAGCAGCTTCTCATCCATCGTAATACCTCAACGGTAATAAAAAAATAACATCATTTCCAATAATTCAACATCAAGTTCTCAGAAGGAAAGATAGCTCTAAATTCTTTGGCATTTGTTAGGGTAATGAACACCTACCCGATACTTACTGACACTTTCAAGATTTTTACATCCTTTGAGGGTAATGCAATAACTTTCCCTGGAATAGGTTTGCCTTCAACAACCAGAGAAACATTGTTCCCTACCCCTTTCCGGCTTACTGAAATCTCATAACGAACACCACGGAATTGCCGAATAACTTCGTAGCCCTGCCAGCCCAAAGGGACCACAGGATTTATTTCCAGTCCATCATACTGAGGTTGGATTCCCAGGATTGCCTGGGTAATGGCAACATAGTTCATGGCAGCTGTCCCGGAGAGCCACGAATTCTTGGCTTCCCCATGCGTGGGGGCATCTTTTCCAGCAATCATCTGCGAATAAACATAAGGTTCGCACTTGTGCAATTCGCTGATTTCTTCCCTCTTGGATGGATTGATGCGCGTGTAATAATCAAATGCCCTATCACCACGCCCTATTTTCGTTTCTGCGATCATGATCCAAGGGTTGGTATGGCAGAAAATGCCGGCATTTTCCTTGTATCCCGGTGGATAGGTTGAAATTTCTCCCAAATGAAGGTAATAGCGGCTGAATGCTGGATACTGTAAAATAATGCCATGGGGTGTAGCTAGGTATTTGGCAACGGAATCGAGGGCCTTTTGTGCCCGGCCGTCAGCCACTCCCAAGCCAGCCCATACACATATACCCTGCGGCTCAATGAAGATTCTCCCTTCCTTGTTTTTCTTTGAACCAAGCACATGTCCAAAATCGTCATAGGCGCGCCGGAACCATTGCCCATCCCAGCCAGATTTCCAGATGGTTTCTTCCATTTTCTCAACGGCTTGTTTCATTTTGGCTTTCTCCATACCATCATTGCGATGGCCGGCTATTTCAACCATCTCTTTGGCTACCAAAACGAATAACCCGGCAATGAACACGGATTCTGCGACCTTTCCATCTTTGTTGGTGGTTGTCTGGAAAGATTGCCCGGGTTCATCCGAAAAGCAATTTAGATTTAAACAATCATTCCAATCGGCCCGCCCTATCAGGGGTAACTCGTTCGGGCCAAGTCGTTCAAGTGTATATTGAAGTGAGCGCTGGAGGTGTTCATATAGAGGGGTTTCACTCCCCAGTTCGTTTTCATACTGAACTGGAATATCTAAAATCGCCCAATCTCCGGTCTCTTTAAGATACGCCGCCACGGCCAACACCAACCAGGCTGGATCATCATTGAATCCCGAACCGATATCATTGTTGCCTCGTTTGGTCAGCGGCTGGTACTGATGGAAGGCGCCACCATTCTTCAATTGGGTGGCCGCAAGATCCAAAATACGTTCGCGGGCACGTTCAGGGATCATATGCACAAAACCTAATAGATCCTGGTTAGAGTCGCGAAACCCCATGCCCCGACCGATGCCCGATTCAAAATATGATGCCGAGCGCGACATATTGAAAGTGATCATACATTGGTAGGCATTCCAGATATTGACCATTCGGTTGGTGTGTTCGTCCGGGGTCTTTACCTGCAACTTCCCAAGCTTATCCGTCCAATAATTCCGCAAAGCCCTAAATGCTGTTTCAACATTTTTTTGTTGAAGGTACTTCGCAATAATTGGCTTGACTGTCTTTTTATTAATAATCTGAGAGCCGGGCGGATCAAACTTGGCATCTGGGAGATTCTCGTGGTATCCCAGCAAGAATATAATATTTTTGGATTCGCCAGCCTTCAGCTGGATCTTAATGTGGTGTGAACCAATCGGCTGCCAACCATAGGCGATAGAATCGGAAGATTCGCCTGCTTCGACAACCTCAGGTGATTCCCAGCCTCGGTAATCACCAAGGAAGGCCTCGCGTTGGGTATCGAAACCGGCCAGTTTTTCGGAGCATGCAAAATATGCAAAGTGGTTACGCCGTTCACGATATTCGGTCTTATGATAAATTACTTCGTTCACGACCTCTACCTGACCCGTGGAGAAATTACGCTGGAAATTAGTGGAATCGTCCCACGCATCCCAAAGACAGAATTCCACAGCAGAGAAGACGGAAAGACCGACCGCAGTCGGGCGGTTGTTTGTAAGGGTTAATTCCCAAATTTCCAAGTTTTCGCTTACCGGCACGAAGTAGACCGTCTCGGCTTCTATATTATTATATTCGCTCCGAATAACGGTATATCCCATACCGTGGCGGCAAGTATAATTATCCAGGACACTGCGGACTGGCATCCAGGAAGGTGACCAAAATTGCCCATTCCCATTATCCCGAAGGTAAATATACCTACCGCCCATATCATTCGGAGCATTATTATAACGATACCGAGTCAATCTTCGTAGACGAGCATCTTTATAAAAAGAATAACCCCCTGCAGTATTGGAAATCAGTCCAAAATAATCCTCACAGCCCAGATAGTTGATCCAAGGCAAAGGCGTATCGGGACGGGAAATAACGTATTCTCGGGCGTCGTCGTCAAAATGTCCGTATTTCATGAGTATCTTCTTTAAAAAAGGTCTTGAGGTATCTTCCAGTTGGTCAAAATAAATATTTTATAGCCCGGTGGAAGAATTTACCATATTCGTATCCGCGCCAATTATACTCTGACGAAGGGACAATCCAGAACGATATTTATTATTTCATTCCTATTAGGAATTTATTGAATGAGTTTAATCACCTAAAACAACTAAATAACTATATACGCAACATTCCTCTATCTTGAACACGTCTTATTGCTTTACCAGCGAGCATGGTGTTCTTCAGCAAAACCGAACAAATCCTTGAGGTAAATAACTTCTCCATTATCTGTAACTGCCTTCCCGCTATAACGCCCAAACATCTGATGAACTTCACTATCAATGATTCCCAATTTGGTCTTCGCTATCCGTTCTTTAATAGGTGTGAAAGTCAGATCAAGTCGGCCACCAGAATCGCCAAATTTCCAAGGTTTCATATAGTCGCCTCTGGTGTAATCGAATTTTACCTGATCAAGTTTATGTAATCGGTTCTCGATGATGAGAGCGTTCTCTCCAGCTTTCGAGAGGTCTCCAAAGCCGCAGCCAAGATTCAGACCAAAAGTCCTTCCATCCGATAAAAAGCCTGAACTACTGGCCCAATTCCAATAAGACTGGTACTCCCATACACCCCTGCCCCAGTCCAAAGAGCCTATACTCGTATTCGGATTAAGAATTTCGATATTATCACCGTATATAATTGACCCTTCAGCGGGCAGGCAATTTATTTTTCGATTGTAATAAAAGCGTTTTTTCGCAATAGGGATGACAATCGTCATGGATTCGTATCCCGGAGGACAAATAAGATTAATCTCGGCTTGGATGCCGCGACCGTCGTGGAATGCCGGCCAAAAAACTGAGATCCTTCG
>Ga0182011_10001357_pt1 | contig 21445 bp, 23 predicted proteins | sample 711E1DmetaG_FD_120481 | JGI IMG/M metagenome (GOLD analysis project Ga0182011, IMG submission 120481) | Permafrost microbial communities from Stordalen Mire, Sweden - 711E1D metaG | ecosystem: Environmental > Terrestrial > Soil > Wetlands > Permafrost | place: Sweden: Stordalen | collected... | reverse complement strand
CCTGGACGCGACCACCGGCAAGGTGACCTATGCTGACTGCCACTGCAAGGGCAGCGGGGAGACGACTCCGGCCTGCGCCCTTGACGCCAATAACCAGTGCTCCGGCACCTGCGCAAATGGCGGGCAGTGCACGACCACCTCGACAACGGATGCAAGCGGGCGGGTCACGACCGCCTGCGGTTGCGGCGGACAGCCCGGGACCCCTGTCGGGGTGGCAACCCAACAGCCGGGGATCCTCGATGCGATCGGGAGTTTCTTCAGCCGGCTCTTCGGCGGGAAATAATCCCCGCGACCCGCTTGTACGCGGGAGATTAACCGCAACCTCTTTTTATTATCCCCCCGATCTTAACCGGAGATCACGATCCGCCCGGGGCGAAGGGCAGATTAGGCCAGTACCATGGCAAAACGCAGCAGGACATATATCTGGCAGTTCACGATAGGGCTTGGTTTTCTCTCGGGGATCTGGACCGCCATCGGCATTGATCCGGGGGAAGTGATCCTCAACCTCCTCGGTACCGTGACCAGCGAGATCTATCCCAATCCCACACTCCACCAGCTCTTCCTCATCCTGCCCGCCATCCTCCTCATCCTCTCCGTCTGGGGGGCGTATAAACGGGGAAAAGCCCTTGGCCTCGCTTCCGTCCTTATCGCCTATGTCGCCGGCCTGTCTATCCTTGTCGCACTCTGGACGTCCCTCCTTCTCCTCTTCGGGGCGATCGTGACCGGGTATCTTGCCACCGGCCGCCGCTGGTAAGAAAAGCTGCCGGCACCTGTCATCATTCCACTCCAGTCCGGTACTCCCGGGAGGGCGGTGTAAATGGTGTGAAACACTATAAATTTCAGAACCACGTATTATTTAAGGCATGAGTCTGTTTCCGAAGAAGAACCTGTTCTGGGTCTTTGACTCGGTGGTCCCGAGTAAATATGTTGACAAATGCCGCAGGTTCTTTTTCTTTGATCCTTTTATCGGCAATGATCTTGCAACACGGGGCAGGCTCTCCCATTACGGGAGCGACGAGCGCAAGGCGTTTGCAAAAGACTTGAAAAAGATCCGCTCGGAGACCGAGCTCCTGATCGAGGACATCGAGGCATACCACATCTATATGGCTGTGAAGCGGACGCAGAAAGTGCCGGGTGATATCGCCGAGGTCGGGGTGTACAAGGGCGGATCGGCCAAAATCATCTGCTCGGTCAAGGGGGACAAGCACCTCCACCTCTTCGATACCTTCGAGGGGCTGCCGCAGGTAGACGATATCGACATGGTCTGGCCGTTCTACGAGGGCAAGTTTGCCGCATCCTACGATCATGTCCGGGACTACCTGAAACACAACACGAACGTCAGTTTCTACAAAGGGATCTTCCCGGCAACGTCAGGGCCGGTGCAGGACAGGACCTTCTCCCTCGTGAACCTCGACGTGGACTGCTACGAGAGCACGAAGCAGTGCCTCGAGTTCTTCTACTCCCGCATGAGTCCCGGGGGCATCATCCTCTCCCACGATTACATGACTGCACCCGGCGTCAAGAAAGCGTTCGATGATTTCTTCGAGGGCAGGGCAGAGCCGGTGCTGGAGACTGCCGGTTCGCAGTGCCTTGTCGTGAAAGTATAAAGGAAAAAAAGTATTCTTTTTTAATCCCTGAAAATCAGGGCACCGAAGATCACGAGCATGATGCCGACCAGGAAGACGGCAATGCCAATCAGCCCTTTGACGGCAGCGATGACATCTGTTTGAAAAATCCAGATCGCGTACACGCCAAGGGCACAGAAAACGAGCCCGATGATCAGTGCAATAAGTCCTGTCTTATCCATGGTGTAAACCTCAGAATTCTGGTGGGGAATCTGACCATATAAGGATATTGCGCGGTACCCTGCCGGCTTCAGCCTGTAAGATGCCTCCGTAAAGTTTTCCAGGGGTACGGCAGGAACGCCATCAAAAGAACCGCAACGGCAATCGGTATGGGGATGGTACCCAGTGCTGCCCCGAGAGAATAGCGATCCGCGATCAGGCCGTTGACGGCGATACCCAGACCGCCAAACCCGATGGTGAGCCCGAGCATCAGTCCTGAGGCGAGCCCGATGTTCTGTGGCAGGAGCTCATGGCCCATGGCAACGGCGACCGCGAACGTGGCCCAGAGGCAGAAGCCGAAACCGAGCAGGGCAAGGATAGCTGATAAGCCTGCCATGATCATGAAGAGGCAGAAGAACGGGATTGCGCCGACAAGGGCAAAGACCATGAACTCCTTCCTGCCGAACCGGTCCGAGATGCGGCCGCCGGCCACCTGTCCGGCAACGCCGCAGAGGAGCATCAGTGTCATGATCAGGCTCGCGATCACAAGGTTATAGCCCTGCGAGACGAGGTATGTCGGGAGGAAGGTAAGGGCAGCAAAGATCGCCCATGCCCTGAGGACGGAAGCGACCATCAGGATGACGAAGGGCCATTTCGAGAGGACTTCAGCGGGAGCTTCCACGGCAACTGCATGGGCTGCTTTTGCAGCCGCTATCCCGCCCGGCAGGAGAATCCTGAGGACAAAGACCATCACTATCGCAGGGATAATAAGAAAAAGAAGCCCCGGGAGTCCCAGACACCAGACAAGGGTGCCGGCCAGCACGGGACCGATGGCGTACCCGAGATTGCCGCCGACCACGAAATACGAGGTAATCTTTCCCCGGTTTTCGTGGGTGCAAAGCCGGCTCACAATACTGAGCGCGGTGGGATGGAAGCAGGCATGGCCGAGCGCGGCGAGAACAGCAAAAATCATGATAAGGTAGTAGTCTTTTGCAATACCCATGAGGGCGATGAAGATGGCGCTGATGAAAAGGCTGATACTCACGCTGATGGTGAGCCCCCGGGTATCCGAGAGCCAGCCGATGACCGGCTGGGTAAAGGACGAGGTCACGTTATAGGCAGTAACCAGGAGCCCTGCGGCAAGGAAAGAGTAGCCGTTCTGGGCAATGAGCAGCGGCAGGATTGCCGGAAGCACCGGCATGTAGATGTCGGTGATCATATGGGCTGCGGCAAGCCCGGTGATGGTATTTTTCATGCTGCGGGGCTGGGTTATGGCGTCCGTTTCAGGCGTAGTATCTCGACCTCGATCTCCTGCACATCTCTGGTATGGAAGGCAAAGGTGCTTTTAACCGGGAAGGCCCCCCCTATCTTCTCGGTGACCTCTGCCTTCTGTGCAGTGTAAGCCTCTACAAATGGGATGGATCCCGCATTAAATATACTGTAGGTGACCGGGGCAACGGCAAGGGCACAATCGATGAACGGGCGGTCTGCGTGGGCTTTCTGTGCCCCGAACGGCGGGTTCATAACCACGGTATCGCAGGCACCGATCCGCTCCCGGCACCCGGCTTCCCGCACGTCAGCGGCAAGGAACGTGATTTCCGCATCGAGAAGGTCCGCATTCTCCCGGGCGATGGTCAGCGCCTTCTCGTCGATATCCACCCCGGTGACCGATGCCGCCCCCAGGAGTGCCGCCCCGATGGCGAGGATGCCGGTCCCGCAGCCGAGGTCGAGGACCGTCTTCCCCTCAATATCTCCCTTCATCAGAGCGTGGTACAGGAGCCGGGCGGCAAGCGGGGCCGGCGTCTGGTACTGCTCGAGCGCTGCCTGCGGGCGGGTGAAGCCGGCGAGGCGCTGGAGGGTCATCTCGAGGTGCTTCAGCTTCATGGGATCTCGTCGATCGTATACTGGTCCCAGCTCCGGGCACCGCAGAGGATCTCGAACTCCTGCGGAGAGAGGACCGGCACGGGATACCTCACCTGGTCATCGTAGGCGAGCCGCGGGCAGGCGGTGTTCACAAAGCAGCCAAAGCCGAGGTTCAGGAGCTCGTCCGGGCTCACCTCGTTCATGGTCACGATCACAGCATGGGGCGAGAGTGCAGCAAGGCGCCGGGCGAGGTCCATCCGGTGCTGACCGCTCTTGGTGCTGACAATGATGCCGATGCCCGTTGCCCCGCGGGCCTTCTCGATGACGGCAAAGCGCCGCCGCAGGAGTGCCTCACTGCTCACTTCCTGTGCGGTTCCCGCCAAGGGGTCGAGTGCCACGACCCGGGCACCGGTCGAGAGGGCGATGCCGATCGGGTGGAAGATCCCGGTACCGACAAAGAGGATCTGGCCTGCCGTTGTATCCCTTGCCGTATTGAAGCAGCAGCCGAGCACCTGTCCCCGGTGGGGCGTACGTCCCCGTCCTTCCGCTACCCGGACATCAAGACCCCGTTCCTTCAGGAACGATTCCATTGCCGGGACCAGGTGGACGTGCTGGACGCTCGTGACAAGGCCGGTTGTTCTCCCCTCAAGGAGCGGGATGGCTTTTTCCAGCATCGCTATGTCGAAGTCCACCTCGTACGGCAGGAAGATGACCCGGTCCCGTTTATCGACCGGTGCATGGCCGATATGGATGAGTACATCGGCATGGTCAAGCGTATCGAGTGCAAGGTCGCAGGCACCGTAGCAGGGATCGCCGCTGATGATGACGTCAAACCCGGCGGCCCTCAGGGCACCGGCATAATCATACGCACGCCGTTTCAGGCCGGCAGGGAACTGGAGGGCGACATTCCTTGCCCCCCGTTCCCGCAGCTGCCGGACAAGGTCAGAGGTATCGTTTGACAACATGCACCCGGTCGTCCACCTCGATCTGAACGAGGGACTTGTACGGGCGGCCGATATCGGGGCTGCCCCGCTGGATAACAATACAGACATCCACGACATCGGCGCCGGCAATATCGAGAGCCTTGAGAAGGGCCTTCATCGTTCCGCCGGTGCTCACGACATCGTCGATAATGACGACACGGTCGCCTTTATACACGCCGTTGAGGTAGAGCTCACCTTTTGAGTAGCCGGTGGTCTGGTGGACAGGGATCTCGTGCGGAAGGTTGTATACCCGTTTCCTCATGACCGTCATCGGAATATCGGTCATGGTCGAAAGCACGGCGCCGATATGGATGCCCATCGCCTCGACGACCACGATCTTGTCCACGTTGTTTAAGTCCAGTACCTTTATCATGGCACTGCAGACATCGCGGAGCAGGGCGGGTTCGACGATCGGTACCCCGTCGGTGATCGGGTGGATGAAATAATTATATTCCCCCCGTTTCACCATCGGGCAGGTTTCCAGGGATTTTACGAGGATATCAAGCATGGGATTCACCAGTGTCTTTCAGGAATGCCTCGATACGGCCGGCGTGCACGTGGGGCATGCAGACGATCCGGAGGTGCTTCCTGCAGGTCCAGGAGACTTTCCAGGGGGGCCTGATCCGCTCCCTGTCGCAGACAAAGGTCGCGACATTCACGTCAGGAGTAGCAGCCCGCGGGATCCCGAACGCCTCCATCCCGGCAATCAGCCGCCGGGTGTTCTTCATGCACCCGGCCACGACGGCTTTCATTCCCTCAGACCCGAGATAGTCCATGACCGCGAGGGCGCCCGCCACCGGTGCACCCGGGCGGGTGCCGGCCAGCGTGTATTCCTGTTTTACCGTGAGATAGGGGGTGTCGATGTTGAGGGTGTTGAGCAGGTCCGGCTCGCGGGTGAGGAGGCAGCCGCATGGGATGGTGCTCATGCCCATCTTGTGCGGGTCGACGGCTATTGACGTGACCCCCGGGACAGCGAAATCGAAGGGTACCGGGTCGTCAAGGAACGGGATCACCATCCCTCCGAATGCTGCATCGACATGGAAGAAGAGGTCGTGCTGGCGGGCGATCTTTGCGAGACCTGTCATCGGGTCCACCATGCCGTACTCCGTGGTGCCGGCCACACCGACGAGGGCAATGGTGTTGGTATCGATCTGTTCAGCGGCCAGGTCGGCGTCCATCCGGAAGTCTTTTGTCAGGGGCACCCGGCGCATCTCAAGGCCGAGGAGGTCGCAGGCTTTCCTGAACGAGAAGTGGGCGGAATCCGGCACGATGATGTTCGGGAATCCGGTGCCGTTCCGGTGCACTTTCGCGAGCCGGAGTGCCTGGATATTTGACTCGGTACCCCCGCTGGTGGCATACCCCCCTGCCCCCGGACAATGGAAGAGCGTGGCAAACCGGCTGATGAGGAGCTGTTCGAGGGACATGGTACCGGGAAACAGCCCGGGGTCGCCAAGGTTGGTCTCCATGAACATGCAGTGCGCCCGAACGGCAACGGCGTGGGGGACGGTGCACATGGAGCTTAAAATAACGTCGTAGTCAAGGTCCTCGCTCTTCTTTCCGGCAAAAAAAGTGAAGAGTTCTTCTTCAGTCCGGCCCTTATTCAGCATCGCGGTTTCTCGCAGCTTCGAGGATGATCCGCTTCTCCGTGCGGGCAACTGCTTCGCGTATTTTTGCTATGGCATCGATATTTGCTGAAATACTGGTGATACCATGCTCGACCAGCCAGACCGCCATCTTCGGGTCCGAGCCTGCCTGCCCGCAGATCGAGACCTCGACATTGTAAGCCCGGCACATCTGGATCGCGTCGTGGATAAGGGAGAGAACCGCCGGGTGCTGGGGGTTGTACATGTCCGCAACGTTCTCGTTGTTGCGGTCGATGGCAAGGGTATACTGGATCAGGTCGTTGGTGCCGAACGAGGCAAACCTGATGCCGGCCCTGAGGAAGTCCTCGATCATGATCGCGCTCGAGGGGATCTCGATCATGATACCCAGGGTAACCTTCTCGACATCCACGCCCCAGCCCCGCATCATCTCCTTTCCCCGGATGAACTGGTCGGGGTGGGAGACCATCGGGAACATGATGCCGAGGTGCTCGTACCCTTCTTTCCAGAGCTGCTTGAACGCCTCCACCTGCAGCCGGAACTGCTCCGGGCTCTGGAGGTCGCGGCGGATGCCCCGCCAGCCGAGCATCGGGTTGTGCTCATGCGGCTCGTTCTCGCCGCCCATCATGTTCCGGAACTCGTCGGTCGGGGCATCGAGCGTCCGCACCCAGACGGTCTTTCCCGGGAAAGCATCGAGCACGATCTTGATGCCGTCGTGGAGCTCCTTGACGAAATCTTCCTCCTTGTTGTTTGCAATGAACCAGCCCGGGGTCTTGTTCAGCCCGAGGATCAGGTGCTCGATACGGAGGAGCCCGACCCCGTCCGCACCGGTCGCCGCTGCCCGTGCTGCGGCTTCGGGGATTGAGACGTTCACCTTGACGCTCGTTGCGGTGATGACCGGTGCATGGCCGGTGACAGCCTGCTGGACAGCTGCTGCCTGTGCCGGGGCAGCCTGTGCGATGATGCCTTCGTAGATGAGCCCCAATTCGCCGTCAACGGTCACGAGCTGCCCGTTCTTCAGCACGTTTGTTGCCGTCTTGGTGCCGACAACGGCCGGGGTGCCCAGTTCCCGGCTCACGATCGCCGCATGGCAGGTCATCCCGCCTTCGTCGGTTACGATGGCGGCGACCTTGCGCATGGCCGGCACCATGTCCGGGTTCGTCATCCGGGTGACGAGGATATCGCCTTGCTTGACCGAGCCGGTGTCCTTGACATCCCGGATGATGACGACCCTGCCGGAGGCAATACCGGGAGCCGCCCCCTGTCCCTGCACGAGAATCTTTGCGCTCTGTTTCTGTCCTGTCATGCCCTTTGCCTCCTTGTTGTTCCCGATGGTCGTGATTGGCCGGGACTGGAGGATATAGAACGTCCCGGCAACGATACCCCATTCCACGTCCTGCGGTATCCCATAGTGGTCCTCTGCGATCTTGCCGTACATGGCGAGCTTTGCCACTTCCTCGGTACTGAGGACCTGGGTGTCCTGCCGTGCCGGGGACACGTCCACCAGTTTCGTGCCATGGTCCCCGTCGGCAATGATCTCGATTTTCTTGTTCGAGACAAGGGTGTCCACCACTTTCTCGGACCGCTGGTCGAAGACGTACTTGTCCGGGGAGACCGAACCCGAGACAACCGCTTCGCCAAGGCCCCACGAGCCCTCGATGATGGTCAGGGGCTCGCCCGTGATCGGGTGGGAGGTGAACATGACGCCCGCTTTCTCCGAGGGGACGAGCTGCTGGACCACGACCGCGATGTTGACCGTGTGGTCGTCGAACCCCTGCTTTGCCCGGTAATAGATGGCCCGGGCCCCGTACAGGGACGCCCAGCACTTCTGCACGGCCTCGATGAGCGCTGCCTCCCCCTTGATATTGAGGTAGGTCTCCTGCTGGCCGGCAAAGCTTGCGTCCGGCAGGTCCTCGGCAGTTGCGCTCGACCTGACTGCCACGATGAGGTTACCGTTATCCATCTTCTTGTATGCTGCCCGGATCTCGTCCCGGATCTTCGGGGGCATCTTTGCCTTGAGCACCATGGCCTTTGCGGTATCGGCGGCCTTTTCGAGTGCCTCGTTATTCTCGACATCGAGCTGGTCATATGCTGCAAACAGCTTCTTTTCAAGGCCGGTTTCTACGAGAAACCTGCGGAAGGCCTGGGCGGTGACCACGAAGGCCCTGGGCACGGGAAGGCCGATGGACGCCATCTCCCCCAGGGATGCTCCCTTGCCGCCGACAGAAATGATATCCTCCTTCCTGATCTCCTCGAGCCAGAGTATATTGGGCACTTCTTTCATGCTCGCACCACTTATGATCTTGCCGCCACCCTGTTTAATAATTATCATCGGATGTCGTGGAGAGCGGCAGGAATCCCGTTGGAAACGGGGCGTTTGTATTGCTTTAAAAAAAAGCGCCTGCCCCGAAAAAAAAGAATAACCCTCTTTAAGTCCGGCGCTGATATTCTATAGAGTTTTTATGGCAAATGCAAGAGTGCTCGTCAGCGATCCGCTGGCGGAAGAGGGGCTCGCGATCCTCCGGGCGGCCGTTGACGTGGATGTCAGGACCGACCTCAAGGAAGACGAGCTCTGCAAAATCCTCGGGGACTACGATGCCCTGCTGGTGCGCAGCGGCACCGATGTCAATGCAAAGGTGATCGAGGCAGGGAAAAAGCTGAAGTTCATCGGGCGCGCCGGTGTTGGCGTGGACAATATCAATGTGGATGCGGCCACCCGGCAGGGGATCATTGTTGCCAATGCACCGGAAGGCAACACCCTTGCGGCAACCGAGCACACGATGGCGATGATGCTCTCGCTCGCCCGCAACATCCCACAGGCGAACGGGAGCCTGAAGAAGAAGGAGTGGAAACGCTCGAAGTTCATGGGGGTCGAGCTGAACGAGAAGACGCTCGGTATCGTCGGCTTTGGCCGTATCGGCAGGGAACTTGCAAAGCGGGCAATCGCGATGGACATGAAGGTCGTTGCCTACGACCCGTTCATCACCAAGGAGCGGGCAGCCCAGCTCGGCGTCGAGATGATGTCCATGGCCGACCTGTTCAAAGTTGCCGATGTCATCACGGTCCACACGCCCCTGATTGCCGAGACAAAACATATCGTTAATGCCAGGAGCATTGCGACGATGAAAGACGGTGTCCGGATCATCAACTGTGCCCGCGGCGGCATCATCGACGAGAAGGCGCTCTACGATGCGGTCAGGAGCGGCAAGGTTGCCGGGGCAGCCCTGGACGTGTTCGAGACCGAGCCCCCGACCGACTCCCCGCTCCTCACTCTCGACAATGTCATCGTCACCCCGCACCTCGGGGCAAGCACGGTTGAGGCGCAGCTGAACGTGGCAGTCTCGGTTGCAAAGCAGTGTGTCGAGGTACTCAAAGGCGGGTCGGCGAAATACGTGGTGAACGCCCCGATGGTCCCGCCGGAACATGCCGAGATCCTCCAGCCCTATGCCCAGCTCGCCGAGAAGATGGGCAGGTTCGTCACCCAGATCGCGGGCGGCAGACTCGAATCCGTAGAGCTCATCTACGCCGGGGAACTGGCAGCCTATGCCGGCAGCATGAAGTTTGTCACCCGGCTCGCCCTCAAGGGCCTCCTGGACCCGGTCCTCCAGCAGCCGGTCAATATTGTCAATGCCGACTTCATTGCAAAGGAACGCGGTATTGCCGTGAGTGAGACGGTGACGCAGGAGTCGCAGGGGTTCAAGAACCTCATCACCATCAGGATCAGGACTGACAAGGGCGAGGAGACCGTCAGCGGGTCGGTTTTCTTCAAGGGCCGGAGCCGGATCGTCGCGGTCGGCGGCTATACCATGGACATGATCCCCGAGGGCTATGTCATCGTCTCCCGGCACCTCGACAAGCCGGGCGTCATCGGCCGGGCCTCCACCATCCTTGGCAAAAACAACATCAACATTGCCGGCATGCAGGTCGGCCGGATCAACCCGGGGGAACATGCCATCATGGTGCTGAACGTGGACAGCGATGTCCCCGAGAGCGTGATGGAGGAGATCCGTGCAATGCCCGGGATCTTCACTGCAACATTTGCCAGGATTTCCTCAGAGAAGATCTGATTTACCCGTTATCTTTATCAAATCAAATAAAAACAATTTTCAAAGGATTCTAGACAATTGTTTTTTACTTTTACATGTGATGTAACAAACGAATACTATAAAGACGATGATCTCAATTCCTGCAACAACAATTAGTAATTCTTGGTATGGAATGGGAAATTTATCATTCATACTTAAGACTGAATTTAGATAAAGTGCAATCATAATTAAAAATGTTAAAAGATCGAAATAGAGTTGGCCTCTATTGGAAAAAATGATCTCAGTTTTTGGTTTTCGAATTAAACTACCTTTTAACGAAATTTGATCTTCAAAAATTCCCAACTTGTCCTCGCAGTAGATAATCCGACCATATATATCTATTATTTCAAGATCTACCAAATGAATGTAAATTCGCCAGAAAAATAAAATTGAGATGGAAACAATCAGATTTTTAACATCGCCGTTGGAACTGAGCGAGGCTGTAAAAAATGCGATAAAAATTGTTAAAAAAGCACCGTTAATGACTTGAATTAAATTACCAAGAAAATCTAGTCTTTTGTAAAATCTATCCAACAGTGTGGAATAGTTTACTGTTGGATTGGAGCCATTCGCCATAGTAGAGCATCTTTGGCCCAATATAAAATATTGATCTTTCAAGTACTCAATAGAGATACTCGTTTAAAAACAAAACACTGTTACGATGCCTCCGCCGCCCCCCGCGGGGCGCCCCCGGCGGCGGATCAATTACGTACCAATTCTCCGGACCGGTAATCTGCCCAGCGAGGCCCTGACAAAGCAGCCGGGTGACCCGCATGGATGGGGTCGGGCGGTGTACTTTGGTAATCCTCCTGCAGCGGCTGAACCCAACTAATATCATCGTAAAAATCCGTTTTTTCGGGACCGCGAAAAGTCGCATCCGTACAAAGTACACCGCCCGACCCCCCAAACCCTCCCTGAGGTTCCGGGCAAAATTCTGCTGATTTTACGACGGAAAAGAGTGGCTAGTGCGGGTAAACTGGGTGAGGGGGGTCGGATAGGGGAAAAGTGTCGGGCTTGGTATTCCCTGACAGAATCACTTCCTATTTTATTTCTGCCCTTTCACAGATCCCGCCCGGTATAACCCCGCGGTTCAACAGTTACCCGCCGGCTTTTCATCGTCAGAAGCAGCGCATTTTTCCAATATATATGCCCCGCAGGGCAACGGTTGGCTGCAGCCCCGGAAAAGGGACCCGCGTATACGATTCACAGGAGATGAAGAAGATGAAGACAAAAATCTTTGCAATAACCTCGCTCTGCGCCGTGCTCATCCTCGCACTGGCGCTCCCTGTCTGGGCGGATGATTCCGCACCGGCAACCATACAGCCCACCGCAATAGTATCGCCCGCAGATTCCCCGTCCTTTGACCCGGTCGGATCGTTCATGAGCATCTTCGGGCTCCGTCAGGACATCCATGCAAACCAAGCCGATGACCGGAACCTTTCGCAGGATATCCACGCCAACCAGGAAGATATCCACCAGAACTGGTGGGACAACCTCGATATCTTCAAAAACATCCTGGGCAACCGGGAGACCATCCGGACCGACCAGCAGGCTGACCTTGCAAACCGGACCGAAAATCTTGGTCTCCGTCAGGACATCCATACCGATCGCCTTGATATCAGGGACAACCCGGACAACAAGACTGCCGACATGCAGCAGATCGCGGGAGACAAAGGCATCATTCACGACAACTGGCAGGACTTCAATGCCACCCACAGCGAGATCCGCGATGAGCGCAACCTGAGCCGGCAGGACTGGGGAGACATCCATACGAACGTGCAGGAGGACGTAACGCTCCGGCACGATGACAACGCCACCCGGGGCGAGATCCACACGAACCACGAACAGATCGTTGACGACCGCCAGCAGATCAGGGACGAGAGGAAGACCGGCAGTTCAGCAGGATCCTCCTGAACCTTTTTTTTAACCATACCGTTCCCGCCTGGCAGCGCAACACCCCGGCAGGGCGGCCTGACCGGTTTTTCACTGGCGGATCCTGAACCAGTACCAGCCAAGGTTGAAGAGGATTGTGCCGGCAACGAGCCCGAAGACCAGGAGGTAGATATACATCTCCAGCGGGAGGTCCGGAAAAAGTGCACCGCTCACGGCATCGAAGACAAATGAGAAGACGATCCAGAACCCGATGTTGATAACGATCCGGCCAAAATCCATTTCAGGACCCCCGTGTACTGCCGGAGGTATCAACCCGGCGGGACAAAAAATGTCCTGTCCTTGCCTGCCGGTGTACCGTTCAGGCCGGGGCTCCCCCCGGTTCCGGTGCAAACAGCCGCTCTGCAGCCGGCCCGGCCATGCCGGCCTCATCATGACCGACACCGGGGACGATATAAAATTCCCAGTTCAGCGGGACATTGCGGACCTGCGCCTCCTTCTGTGCTGTTGCATAATAGTTATTAGCCCGTTCAAGCCGCGTGCTTCCCTGTGCTTCCGCCGCGGGGAAATTTGCCAGTCCGCTGGCGTTCGGGTCGTTGTCGTCCCCGCCCACCATGACGATCATCTTCCGGGCAAAGACCTTTGGGAGATCGACCTCCCGGAGCGGGGATCCCCGCAGGCCAAAACCATACTCAACCGAATAGGTCGGCATGGCATAGACCCCCGCGCTGGAAGCCACCGCCCGGCTGTACCGTGCATCCGGAAGGAAGGTTACCAGCCGGTGGACGAACTGGCCCCCGGCACTGAGGCCGAAGAGCAGGTAAGTCTCCTGCCGGGCGCCGGTCCGGTTGCGGATATCGTCAAAGATATGCTCGACGGCCGTATAGGTCCAGTTCTGCTGCGGCTGCCAGTTCCCCCGTTCATCCATAACATTCCCGCCGGGATACCAGCTGTCCCCGGGATAGATCTGCGAGGAGAACTCCGGGGCAACGATGAGGAAGGAGTACCGGTCCCCGTACGGGACCCAGACATCGCGTGACGGGGCTGCAACCCGCCCGGCCCCGTGCATCACAATAAGGACCGGGCCGGACGTGTTCCATGACGCGGGGCGGTAGGTATAAACCGTTATCGGGCGGTCGGCATTGCCCTGCAGGTCGGTGAAGACGTACTGACTGCTCCCAACGGGTATTCCCCCGGTGTCTGCAGTTGTGGGCAGGGACGCAACGGTCTCTCCAATGGAGCCTGAAGCTGATGTCACGGACGTCCCGTTGCCGGCCGGGCCGGTGCAGCAGCATGCGGCAACAAGGATGACAAGAATCAGAAAAAGAATTCCCGGCACGGGCTTCATAGGATAATAATCTGGGATCTCTGCCAAATACCTGTCGGTTCCCGGCAATGCATACCTGCTCCGCGGTTTCCCTTTCCGAAAAAAAAGAAAGAACGTCCCGGGGGAAACATCCCCGCAACGTTCTACGAAATCCGAGGGGTTATCAAACCCCGAGGAAGAGAAGAATGCATCAGCATTCTTCGAATATCTTCGTGGCAACCGGCATGACATCCGGCCGCTTGTCCGTCATGAAGTAGGTATAGGGCAGGACATGCACCGTGTATTCGAGGTATCCTTTCGCAATATTCGAGAGCGCCTCGTTCCTGCACCCGAGGATCAGGATGTGGAACCACTGGATAAACAGGCAGATACCTGCGATGATCCCGTAAACCCACAGGACGATGCCGATCAGGATCCAGTACAGGATGCGGACCAGCAGCTCGAGCCGGCCCGCGTCGTGTTCGAACACGAAGAGTTGTTGGGGTGCAGATGTTCCTTCCGGTATAACTATCACCAATCATCAGGTTGTCTGCTCCTGCGATAAAACCGGCGGCCCGGCAGGGCTAATCATATCAGTTCCTGATGCATAACACGAACGGTTAAATGACCCGGACCGAAAATGTATGAACGATCAGGATACCCGTATGGCAGCCATGATACCGGATATCAGGATACAGCAGGAAATCGGAGCAGTGCGGCTCTGGAGGAATAATTATAAGTACCTCACCCAGCTGGTCCTCATCATCCTTCTCCTTGTCCTCTACCCGGTCTTTGAAAAGAATTTCGTGGACCGGACTTTCTTAAAGGTCCTGCTCACGATTGTCATGGTCTCGGGAATTTTCTCCGTCAGTGATACTGCAAAAAAATTTGCCTTTTCGCTCCTCCTGGCCATTCCCTTTGTTATCCTCTCATGGCTCTATCTGATGACCGATGTCAACAACTACGAGGTCGCGGCAACGGCCTTCCTCCTCCTTTTTTTTGTTTTTGCAACGGTCACGATCCTTGTTGCCGTGCTCAGCGAGCCCTTTGTCAGTCACGATACCATTATCGGGGCAATCGATGTTTATCTGCTGCTCGGCATCACCTGGGGCATTGCGTACCAGGTGCTGCAGATGTTCACGCCGGCCGCATTTTCCCTGACCGGAGGGATCAGCACGGATCGCATCATCTATTTCTCTGATCATATCGCGTACAGCTTTTCCTGCCTGACGACGCTGGGAAGCAATGATGTTATCCCTGTTTCGGCGTTTGCAAAGACCCTGGTCTCCTTCGAGGCTATCTGCGGGACCCTGTACGTAGCGGTGCTGATCGCCTGGCTTATGGGTGTTTTTTTCCTTCACAATGTAAAAAAAACCAGTGAGTGAAACGGGCCCGCTGCTGAAACCAGGGCCGGGGGGCACCCGTCCGCACCGGCAGGGGAGAGGCAGGTTATCCTTTTCAGGGACCCGCAACAGTGCACTAATTTTTAATAATACAAGGACAGATGTTATAGAGCATCAGACTTACGAGGGCTCGTGGTCTAGTTGGCTATGACGTCGCCTTGACATGGCGGAGGTCCTGAGTTCGAATCTCAGCGGGCCCATAACTCTCCTTTTTCCGGCAGTCTGCCTGACACGGCAAGGCTTTCATTACAGAAAATTTCCCGGAAAAATGATTAAAAGCGTTCAATTTTGAATTCTATTCGATTAAATGCGACGGAATTTTGCCGATGGTGCGAATCTGTGCCCATGGGTGTCATCAATACCGAAAAAAAGCCCGCCGCGAGCGGTAATTATTTAACATTCCGGCATCTACAAGCTGAGCGGTAGGAATTGGTCCCGGCTTACGGGAAAACTTTCTTCAACTGCCGTCCGATCGAAGGGGATCGAATGGGGGGATGACTGACACAATGCACTGAACAAACCGGGAAGGAAGGGCAAACAATGGATCTCTTATCGAAGTTTTATTTTAATTACAGCAAGATCATCAAGACCATCAAGATCTACCTGCTGCTCGCAGGGCCCGGCATGATTGTGATGATCGCTGACAATGATGCCGGCGGTATCACCACCTACGCGGCAACCGGAGCAAAATTCGGGTACAGCCTTATCTGGTTTCTCATCCTTCTCGGGCCCGTTGCGTATTTCATCCAGGAAATGACGGTGCGCCTCGGGGCTGTCACCAAGCACGGGCATGCAGAGGCGATCTTCAGCGGTTTCGGCCCTTTCTGGGGATGGTTCTCCCTCCTCGACCTGACGCTCGTGAACTGGCTGACCATTGTCACGGAATTCATCGGCATGACGGCTGCGATGAGTATCTTCGGGATCCCTCCTCTTGTAACGGTCATTTTTGTCATCATCGTGATGTTCGGGATCGTCCTGTCGGGCCGGTACTGGACCTGGGAGAAGATCACCATGGCCTTCTGCCTTGTCAATCTGATCTATATCCCGGCGGCCGTGCTCGTCCATCCCTCGATCTCCGATATCATCCATTCCGGCTTTGTCCCCAACTTTCCCGGAGGTTTCAATGGCGAACTCTTCTTCTACATGATGGCGAACATCGGGACAACGATCGCACCGTGGATGATCTTCTTCCAGCAGAGTGCAGTCGTTGACAAGAACATGAAAGAAAAGGACATCCCGTGGGGCAAATTCGACACGATCGTCGGCGCCTTCTTCACCATCATTGTCGCAGTCTTCGTGATCATCGTTACCGGGACCCTTCTTCACGGAATGAACATCGAGAGCGCAGCCCAGGCCGTCCATGTCATCATGGGAACGCACCAGTGGGTGGGGACGCTTGTCGCCATCGGCCTCTTCGATGCCGGCTTCCTCGGTGCAATCTGCATCGCACTGACGAGCTCGTGGGCCTTCGGCGAGGTATTCGGGTGGGCCCACTCGCTGAACTACAAAGTCAAGGAGGCGTTCTGGTTCTACGTCTGCTTTTTCGCCGGCCTCATCACTGCCGGGACCGTCGTCCTCATCCCGGGCGCCCCCCTGGTACTGATCACCCTCTTCGTGCAGGTCGTTGCAGTGACCCTCCTGCCGGCGGCGCTGGTATTCCTGATCATCCTTTTGAACAACGAGGAGATCATGGGGAAATACAAAAATACCCTCTTTGACAATATCGCGAATATAACGATAGTTGTATGCATCATCGTGCTGTCTTCACTGTACGGCATCAGTACGCTGTTCCCGAACCTGTTCGGGTGAGAGGAGGAGAAAGAATGGTAGCAGTTGAAAGTATATTCGGAGACCGGATCGGAAGCCTCATCAGTGAATTGACGGGTAAGATCCGCAGTATTAACCAGAAATATGCCAATCCCAAAATTAAACTGTCGGGAGGAGCGAAATTCGCCCTCCTCTTCCTCGAGCTCTATCTCATCTTCCTCGTGGGGTTACTCGCGTTCAAGTTCTGGACGATCATAACCGGGGGTACATGATGGCGCAGGAGAACGCAGCCACGACCGCGATGGCGGGAGACCTCGAAATCCTCCTCTCCGACATCCTGAACGTCCCCGTCCTCAAATCCGGGAAGAAGATCGGGTCGCTCAACGATCTCGTGATCGTCGAGACGGCAAAGATCCCGGAGGTACGGTCCCTGTATGTCACCCGTTCATTTGGCAACCCGAGCCTCCTTATACCGTGGGAGAACGTCCACACGCTCACCGGCCGTGGGATCGAGGTCACCATCAGCGACACAAAACCCTACGAGGCAGAACCGGCCGAGGATGTCATCCTCCTCCGTGATTACGTCCTCGACAAGAAAGTCATCGATCTCGAAGAGAACGACGTCGAGGTCGTGTACGATATCCGGCTCGTCCTCCGGAACAAGAAACTGTACGTTACTGATGTCGACACGGGAAAAGCCGCCCGTCTCCGGAGGCTCAGGTTCGGGTTCCTCGCAAAGATCCTCTATTCCCCTGCCGACCCTGAGGCAGAGCAGATGATCCCCTGGACCTGCATCCAGCCGCTCCCGACGAATATCGGCCGGTTCAAGGGCAATGTCAAGCTGAATATCTTAAAAGAGAACCTTTCCGAGATCCACCCCGTCGATCTCGCGGACATTCTCGAAGAGATGGACCATGACCAGCGGGTTATGATCTTTTCGAGCCTCGAGCACGAGCATGCGTCTGATACGCTCGAGGAGATCGAGCCGAAGGTCCAGCGCGAGATCATCTCCTCCCTCTCCACGGAAAAGGTCGTCCACCTCATCAACGATATGACCCCCGGGCAGGCGGCAGACATTCTCTCGGTCCTGCCGTCATCCGAGGCCCACGTCATTCTTGACGCCATGGATGCCGGGAGTGCACGGAAGGTGCAGGCGATTATCAACCGGCAGGAAGAGAAAGTCCTCCACTATACCACCCAGAAGATCCTGAAGTTCCTGCCGGAGACGACCGTCGAGTACGTCCAGAACGACTATCCCCGCCACGCCCGGGACAAGGACGTCATCATGTATATCCATGTTGTTGATGAGAGCGACCACCTGCTTGGCATCATCGATCTCCGGGAGCTCCTGCAGGCGGATGACAAGGCATTCCTGCGGGACGTTATGATCGAGAACGTAATTACGTTGTCGACCGAGAGCACACTCAAGGAAGCGGCAAAGGAATTCGCACGGTACGGGTTCCGCTCTATCCCGGTTGTCGATGAGGAGAACCGGCTTGCCGGTGTTATTCCGTACCGGGACGTCATGAACCTCACGCATCAGTTTGTCGATTGAAGATGAGGCTGGTGGGATGGCGATCCGTACGAGGCTCGTGCCCGCCCGGCTGTCCGGGGGCCGTTACCCGGAAATCCCGATAAGATTTTACACTATACGGATGGTTCAGGAAATCCCGTTTTTACGGCCACGCGGTCTTCCGGCCGGTCGTGACCGGTCAGTCTGCCCGTCTCTTCTCCTCATACATCAGCCATACCCCGTACAGCATGGACCCGCAGGCAACAAGGAAGATGAGCGCGTGGGCCTCGTCCGACACCGGCAGCGAGAAGAGCCGGCCGATATCAAAAAGGACAAAGAGCCCGAAGGTGACGGCAATGCACCAGCCATAGGACTTCTTCCGCCGGACAGCGATGACTGCTGCAATAACCATAACCGCAACCTCAAGGAGGACGGCAATGATTTGCAGGAAATCGGAAAATAACATAGTTCCTTGGTATCTATCAGGGATATAAAAAATTTCTGAAATTGTCTGGCAGAGACCGGTGCATCAGATCCCGCAGGCACCGTGACCACCGTGCTTTTCAAAATACTGCTGGTGGTACTCTTCTGCCCGCCAGAACTCCGTTGCCGGCTGGATCGCGGTCACGATCTTGCCAAAGCCGAACCTGCCGGAGACCTGGAGTTCGTCCCGGGATTTCCGGGCTGCACGCGCCTGGTCCGCATCATGGTAGAAAATAACCGAACGGTAGTTCGACCCCACATCGGGCCCCTGCCGGTTCAGCTGGGTCGGGTTATGGACCGACCAGAAGACGGACAGGAGATCTTCATAGCTCACCCGCGCCGGGTCGTACATAACCTGCACGACCTCGGCATGCCCGGTCCCGCCGCTGCACACCTGCTCGTAGGTCGGGTTTTTTGTGGTCCCTCCCATGTACCCGGCCGCTGTTGCCGTAACCCCCGGTACCTTGCGGAATGCAGCCTCAATGCCCCAGAAACAGCCGGCACCAAAGGACGCTGTTTTTACCTCATTAACGCACCCTGTCATGCAGCCTTCCTGTACACACCTTGCACTTCCGGAACAAAAAGACTCCCGGAACGGGCAGGGCAAAAGGGACTTTCTGCCCGTCACCTCCATTGCAGTCCTGCCTCGGGAGCGTCCAGGGTTTTCACCCGATCCGGCAGACTGTTCAGAGCATCCTGCGCAGGTATCCGAATCCGGACAGGAAATGTTATTGTTTATAGCTGAATGCCCTCAGGAAAGCGCGAATTCTTTATCCTTACACTGCCATTTTGTGTACATGAAACGGTTGTACCGCTCCGAAAAAGAGCGGATGCCCGGCGGTGTCTGCGGGGGCCGGGTGAGCATATCGATGTCGGTCCGACTATCATCCGGCCGGTCCTTACGGTCACTACCGTCCTTTCCGTGGGCATGGGTTCCCTCATTCCGGAATTCCCCCGGAGAATCCGCGGCACAGACAACCGTAACGGACGGATAAGGGCAGTACAGCTTTTGGGTACGGGAGAAGAGAACAGACCATGCTGGCAGGACGATTATGAAACTCCTTTTTGTTGTCTGCGGGGAAGGGCTCGGCCATGCCTCGCGGTCCCTCCACCTCGGGCACTACCTCCAGCAGCACGGGCATGAAGTCCACTTTGCAGGGTACGGGAAATCCCATGATTTCATGAGCCAGCACGGGTGCTCGAACCTGCACTGTACCCCCCGTGAGGTCTGTCTCGAAGGGGAGGGGGGTTTCTTCAGCCTCAAAAAGACCCTCTGGTACTCGAAATGGATCGTGCCCAACATGGTGCGGTCCGCGCTGAATGTCTACCGGCTGATCAGGAAGTACCATTTTGACTGCGTGATCTGCGACACCATGTACGGGGGCGTGATCGCCGGGCTTATCAACCGGGTGCCGGTGGTCTTTGTGACCAACCAGAACCATTTCAACGGTGTTGGCGGCACGAGCAACCCTGTCTGGCGGGTCCTCAATTTCATGATCCGCCGGTATATCCGGCTTGCCGACCTCATCCTTGTGCCGGATTACCCTGCACCCGACACGGTCAGCGAGTACAACATCGTCGTGCCGAGGGGGGACGAGGCAAAATACGCGTTCTGCGGGCCGTTTTATGTCTTCGATCCCACGCGGTACGTGTACGAGAGTAAAACCATCTTCACTAGTTTCGGGGGAGAGCCCTACAAGCTGCCGATGTACCAGACCCTCCGGAAGATCGCTGACCGGAGAAAAGACCTGTTCTTCGATGTCTTCTATACCGGGGCAGACCTCCCGGAATCTTCCGACAATTTCGCATCCCATGGGTACGTTTCGAACCTCTACGAGCACCTTGCCCGGGCACGGATCGCGATCGTCCACGGCGGCCTCACGACCCTCCATGAGGCCCTGCTCTTTGAGAAACCGGTGCTCATCATCATGGACCCGAGCCATCCCGAGCAGCAGAACAATGCAAAAAAGATCGTGGACATGGGGGCAGGCATTGCCGTTGACGGGAGGACCGTGACGCAGGACATACTCGAGGAGAAGATCAAAGAGGCGATGGCCCTTCAACCCATCCCGTTCCGGCAGTTCCACGCAAATTTCAATGGCCGGCAGAATGCGATGGATCTCATCCTTGCCGTGGTCAGCCGCAGGAAACCCTGATATCCGTCCGGCACCCCATCTCTCATCAGGAGCAGATCCTCTTGCCCGATCTCAAGGAAATAATGAACCTGCCGGTTGAAACCGAGCTCCACACCTGCCCGGACTGCGGGTACCAGCTCGGGTTTCACACCTCGTTTGTCAGCGCCAGTGCGAACCGGGACCCTGTCAGGTCCACCCGGGAGGTCTGGCGCGTGATCCTGATCTGTCCGGATTGCGGGGCACGGTACGATGTGGGGTGGCGGGTCTCGTTTTCCCCGGTCACCACCATTACCTGTATACCTCACGGCAGTCCGTCTGCCTGCCTGCCCGCCCCCCCCTTCCCATGACACGCACCCACCCGAATGATTTCCGGCACCGGGCCGCAATTACAGCGATCTGCGGCACTGCTGTTCCCGGCCGGGGTACGCCTGTCCCTGACCTGCAGGAGGTCTCATTATGATGCAGTGCGCTGAATGCAAAGGAAAAGGGATGTGCGGGCTTCCCCGCTGTCCTATCATGAGCCGCTTTTATGCGCAGGCAGCAGGCAGGCCTTCGACCAGCTACCAGGGAAGTTCGCCCTCGGTTTTTATCGGGAGCTATGGATATCCCGATATCCGGGGCGGGCCACTCCT
>Ga0182011_10001355_pt1 | contig 21468 bp, 13 predicted proteins | sample 711E1DmetaG_FD_120481 | JGI IMG/M metagenome (GOLD analysis project Ga0182011, IMG submission 120481) | Permafrost microbial communities from Stordalen Mire, Sweden - 711E1D metaG | ecosystem: Environmental > Terrestrial > Soil > Wetlands > Permafrost | place: Sweden: Stordalen | collected... | reverse complement strand
GTCATGGTCTTCGAGGACTTCCACTACGCCGACAGCGGGCTCATCGATTTCGTGGATCACCTGCTCCAGTGGAGCCGGAGCTTCCCGATCTACGTGCTGACGCTTGCCCGCCCCGAGCTCCTCGAACGTCGCCCGGACTGGGGCGCCGGCAAGCGGAGCTTCACCTCGATCTTCCTCGAGCCGCTCTCCCCGACCTCGATGCAGGAGCTGCTGGAAGGACTCGTGCCCGGGCTGCCCGCGCAGGCCTTGCGAGCGATCGTCGCGCGCGCCGACGGGATCCCGCTTTACGCGGTCGAGACCGTCCGGATGTTGCTCGCCGAGGGCAAGCTGACGCTCGAGGGGGGTGTCTACCGCCCGAGCGGCGACGTCACGAGCCTGGCCGTCCCCGACACGCTCACGGCCCTCGTCGCATCTCGCCTCGATGCCCTGCCGGCGGATGAGCGGGCGTTCGTGGCCGACGCCGCCGTGCTGGGCCAGGGCTTCACACCCGCCGGGCTCTCGGCAGTCTCCGGGCTTGACGAGGCCGAGCTCGCGACTCGCCTGCAGTCGCTCGTGCGACGCGAGATCCTCGTGCTCGAGACGGACCCGCGCAGCCCCGAGCGGGGCCAGTATGCGTTCGTCCAGGCGCTCATCCGGGAGGTCGCCTACAACGCGCTGGCCAGGCGCGATCGCCGAACCCGGCACCTCGCCGCGGCCCGCTTCTTCGAGAGCCTCGAGACCGACGAGACCGCCGGGGCCCTCGCCGGCCACTACCTCGCGGCGCACCGCAACAGTCCGGAGGGTGCGGAGGCCGACGCCGTCGGCGCCCAGGCCCGGATCGCACTCGGCGCGGCAGCCGATCGCGCCGTCGGGCTGGGCTCGCACGACCAGGCGCTGACCTTCCTGGAGCAGGCGCTCACCGTGACGACGGATCCGGCCGAGCATGCCGCGCTCCTCGAGCGCGCCGGCGAAGCCGCCTCGGCCAGCGGTCGATACGAGGTTGCCGAGGGCCATCTTCGTCGCGCAATCGCGGCCCACCGAGAGCTCGGAGATCGCGCGGCGACTGCCCGCGCGACGGCCGCCCTCGGCCGAACCCTGCTCTTTGTGCTCCGTTCCGCGGACGCCCTCGCCCTCCTCGAGGCGGGCGTCCGGGAGTTCGCCGACCTGGCGACCGATCCAGCCGGGATCACCCTCGGGGGCCAGCTTGCGCGGGCCCACTTCCTCAACGGCGACAACCGGCGCGCGCTCGAGGTCGCGGACCCGGTCCTCGAGGCCGCCGAGCGCGCAGATCTCCGCGCCATCGTCGCGGACACGCTCGTGACGAAGGGCACCGCGCTCGCCATCCTGGGCCGCGCGACCGAGGGGCTCGGGGCGGTCACCGCGGGCCGCGACCTGGCGGAGGCAACGGGGCTCAGCCACACGGTGCTGCGTGCCGAGAACAACCGTGCGTATATCGAAGGCACGAGGGACCCGCGCGCCGCCCTCGAGACCTCGCTCACCGGGCTCGGGCGCGCCCGAAGGCTGGGGGCACGGAGCTGGGTCCCGGGGTTCACCGGCAACATCGGTGAGTTCTCGCTTCGGACCGGCGACTGGGCATCTGCCCTCGCAGAGCTCGACGCCGGCCTCGGCGAGGAGTTCGAGCCGAGCGACCGCGTCACACTCCTCGGGTCCACGATCCTGCTCCGGGCGCTGCGCGGCGAGCCAATGAGCGATCGTCTGGTCGAGATGCGGCACCTCGTCGGCGACAGCATTGACCCGCAGGCCCTGGACGCGGTCGCCATCGCCTCGGCCTTCGTGGCGTTCGCGACGGGCGACCTCGACGGGGCGCGGTCGGCCTGGAAGCGAGCCACCGCACTGGTGGCCTACGAGTTGCCCGTCTCGTCCGCTCGGGCGGCACGGGCCGCCCTATGGGTCGGCGATCACGCCGCGATCCACGAGCACCTCGCGGTGCTCGACGAGTCCGGTTTCCACGGCCCGGCCATCGAGGCGGACCGGCGGACGATCCGGGCCGGGATCGCGGCGCTCGAGGGTCGCCGGGCGGACGCGCTCGCCCTGTACCGCGACGCCCTGCGCGCGTGGCGCGACCTCGGCCTGGCATGGGACGAGGCCCTCTGCGGTCTCGACATGGCGCTGCTGCTCGATCCTGCCGATCCGGACGTCCGCGCGGCCGCATCCGCGACACGCGAGACCCTCGTGAGGCTGGAGGCGGCACCCTTCGTCGCGCGGCTGGACGCCGCGATGACGCGCTCGAGCCAAGCGCGGCCCGCGGCAGGGCAGGCGTCCGACCCCCGAGCGGTCCGGTCGCGCCCTGCTCGCTAGAAGTCGGCGCTGGCAGGGGTCCGCGGGAAGGGGATGACGTCCCGGATGTTCGCCATCCCGGTGGCGTAGGCCACCGCCCGGTCGAACCCCAGGCCGAACCCGGCGTGCGGCACGGTCCCATAGCGGCGCAGGTCGCGGTACCACCAGTAGGGCGCAGGATCCAGCCCCGTCTCCCTGATCCGTGCGTCCAGGACGTCGAGGCGCTCCTCGCGCTGGCTGCCGCCGACGATCTCGCCGATGCCGGGGGCAAGCACGTCCATCGCGGCCACCGTGCGCCCGTCGTCGTTCAGGCGCATGTAGAACGCCTTGATCTCCTTGGGGTAGTTGACGACCACCACCGGCCGCTTCGCGTACTCCTCGCAGAGGTAGCGCTCGTGTTCGGCCTGCAGGGCGACGCCCCATTCCACGGGGAACTCCCAGGCCCGGCCGGATCGCTGCAGGACCTCGATCGCCTCGGTGTACTCCATGCGCGCGAAGCTCGAGGTGACGAAATCCTCCAGCCGGCTGACCGCCTCCTTGTCGATCCGTTCGGCGAAGAAGGCCATATCGTCGGCCCGCTCGTCGAGGACCGCGCGGAAGCTGTAGCGCAGCAGGTCCTCGGCCAGATCGGCGTTGTCCGAGATGTCGGCGAACGCGATCTCCGGCTCGACCATCCAGAACTCGGAGAGGTGCCGGCTGGTGTTCGAGTTCTCCGCCCGGAAGGTCGGCCCGAACGTGTAGACCTTCGAGAGCGCCAGGCAGTACGTCTCGACGTTGAGCTGGCCGGAGACGGTGAGGAACGCCGGCTTGCCGAAGAAGTCCAGGGAGTAGTCGATCCCGCCCGCGGGGGTGCGTGGGAGGTTCTCCAGGTCGAGCGTCGAGACGCGGAACAGCTCGCCCGCGCCCTCGGCATCGCTGGCGGTCAGGATCGGCGTGTGTATCCAGTAGAAGCCGTGCTCGTCGAAGTAGCGGTGGATCGCCATCGCCAGGCAGTGGCGGACCCTGGCCACGGCGCCGAAGGTGTTCGTGCGCGCCCGCAGGTGGGCCACCTCGCGGAGGTACTCGAAGGTGTGCCGCTTGGGCGAGATGGGATAGGTGTCCGGATCGTCCACCCAGCCGACCACGACCACCGAGTCCGCGACAAGCTCCACGGCCTGCCCCTGGCCCTGCGAGGCGGCAACCGTGCCCGTGACCCTCATGGCGCAGCCGGCGGTCAGGTGCAGGATCTCGTCCTGGTAGTTGCCGAGCGTGGCCGGGGCCACGACCTGCAGCGCGTCGAAGCAGGACCCGTCGTGCACCTGCAGGAACGAGAGGCCGGCCTTCGAATCGCGGCGCGTCCGAATCCAGCCCTGGACGGTGGCCGGCGCGCCGACGACCGTCCGGCCCGCGAGGATATCGACGACGCGGTCTGCCTGCGACATGTGGCTCTCCTTCCGGCCTCGAGGAGCACGCTGGGCCGACCGTGCTCGTGGAGACGGTGGGCGATGTGACCCGCTCAGGATGAACCATGGCGGCAGGAACGCGCTGACCCGTGAGCGCGGCGCGAAGCGACCTTGAGCGGGAACTGCGGCCGGTCGGGGCGTGTGGGGTTCGAATACCGCCGAACCGTGGCGTGCGGTACCCTCCTTCTCCATGAGGCTCGGGAGGCTGGGGTGACCTGCTCGGATTGCGGGACGGAGAACGCGCCGGACGCGAGGTTCTGCAAGCAATGCGGCGCCCGGCTGGGCCTGACGTGCTCGAACTGCGGTCTCCCGCTCCTCCCGGACGCCCGGTTCTGCAGCTCGTGTGGCACCCCGACGAGCATCGCGCCGGGGCCGGCCCAGGGCAGGTTCGCGCCTGCCGGGCCCCCGCCCACGCCTGCCCCCGCACCGGTCGCGGAGCGGCGGCTCGTCTCGATCCTGTTCGCCGACCTGGTCGGCTTCACGACCCTCGCCGAGGGCCGGGACGCGGAGGACACGCGGGAGCTCCTGTCCCGCTACTTCGACCTGGGCCGCGAGGTCATCGAGCGCTACGGCGGGACCGTCGAGAAGTTCATCGGCGACGCGGTGATGGCGGTCTGGGGTGCCCCGACCGCCCGGGAGGACGACGCAGAGCTCGCGGTCCGGGCCGCGCTCGAGCTCGTCGAGTCCGTCCACACGCTCGGTCCTTCGCTGAGCGCCCGGGCGGGCGTCCTGACCGGCGAGGCGGCCGTCACGCTCGGAGCGGTCGGGCAGGGGATGGTCGCCGGCGACCTCGTGAACACGGCGTCCCGGCTCCAGTCGGTTGCGCGTCCGGGGACCGTCCTCGTGGGCGAGGCGACCCAGCGGGCGGCGAGCAAGGCGATCGCCTTCGAGCCGGCCGGCGAGCAGGCGCTCAAGGGGAAAGCTGCGCCCGTGCCGGCCTGGCAGGCGGTGCGGGTCGTCGCGGAGCGCGGCGGCCGGAACCGGTCGGAGACGCTGGAGGCGCCGTTCGTCGGGCGGCAGGACGAGCTGCGCCTGCTCAAGGAGCTCTTCCACGCCACGGGACGCGAAGGTCGGAGCCGGCTCGTGTCGGTCATCGGGCCGGCCGGCATCGGCAAGACGCGCCTGGCCTGGGAGTTCCTCAAGTACGTGGACGGCCTCCTGGAAGGAATCTGGTGGCACGAAGGCCGTTGCCCTGCGTACGGCGAGGGGATCAGCTTCTGGGCCCTCGGCGAGATGGTCCGCCAGCGGTGTGGCCTCCTCGAGAGCGACGACGAGCCCACGACCCGGGCGAAGGTCGCCGAGACGGTGCGCCGGTTCGTCCCGGACGCTGACGAGCGGCGCTGGATCGAGCCCGCCCTCCTGGCCCTGCTGGGACTGGAGGCGCGCGTCGCCTCGGAGCAGCTCTTCGGCGCCTGGCGGACGTTCTTCGAACGGCTCGCGGCGGAGAGCCCGGTGGCGATGGTCTTCGAGGATTTCCACCACGCGGACAGCGGGCTCATCGACTTCGTCGACCACATGATGGAGTGGAGCCGGAACGTCCCGATCTTCCTCATGACGCTCTCCCGCCCCGACCTCCTGGACAAGCGCCCGGACTGGGGGGCCGGCAAGCGGAACTTCACGAGCGTCTACCTCGAGCCGCTGCCCGAGCGCGCGATGCGCGACCTGCTCGCCGGGCTCGTGCCCGGTCTTCCGGACGAGGCGGCCCGATCGATCGTCGCCCGCGCGGACGGAATCCCGCTCTACGCGGTGGAAACGGTGCGCATGCTCGTCGCCGAAGGCCGGCTGACGCTCCGCGACAACGTCTACGTCCCGACCGGCGACCTCGCGACGCTCGCGGTGCCGGAGACGCTCACCGCGCTCATCGCCGCCCGGCTCGACGGCCTGGAGGCTGCCGACCGCGGGCTCGTCCACGACGCGGCGGTCCTCGGCCAGAGCTTCAGCCCGGCTGCCCTCGCGGCGGTCTCGGCGGTGAGCGCGACCGAGCTGGAGCCGCGCCTGCGCGGGCTGGTCCGGCGCGAGATCCTCGCCCTGGATGTCGACCCACGCTCGCCCGAACGGGGCCAGTACCGTTTCGTCCAGGCCCTGATCCGGGAGGTTGCCTACAACACGCTTGCGAAGCCGGATCGCAAGGCCCGCCATCTCGCGGCTGCCCGCCACTTCGAGGCGCTGGGATCGGACGAGCTGGCCGGCGCCCTTGCCGGCCACTACCTCGCGGCGTGGCAGAACGCGCCCGCGGGAGCCGAGGTCGACGCGCTGGCCGCCCAGGCCCGGATCGCGCTCTCTGCGGCCGCCGACCGGGCGCTCGCCCTTGGTGCGTTCGACCAGGCTGTCAGCTTTTTCCGGCAGGCCATCCTCGTCACGGCCGACCCGGCCGAGGAGGCGACGCTCCTCGAGCGCGCCAGCCACGCGGCATCGCAGGCCGCCCACCACGACCAGGCCGAGGCCCTCGCGCGCCGGGCGCTCCAGGTTCGCCGCGAGCTGGGCGATCGGCCGGGCATCGCCCGCGCGACGGCGGCGCTCGGGGAGTCGCTCGTCGGGTCGTACCGGGTCGAAAGCGCGTTCGAGGTGCTCGAGCCGGTCGTCGCCGAGCTGGCCGACCTGGCCGACGAACCGGTCGTGATCGAGCTCGAGGCGCTGCTGACGCGGGCATACAACGTCGGCGAGCGGGGGGGCCGGGCGATCGAGGTCGCGAACCGGGTTCTCGTGCGGGCCGAGCGGCTCGACCTGGTGCCGCTGATCTGCCTGGCCCTCGCCTCGAAGGGCTCGGCGCTCATGAACAGCGGCCACAACTACGAGGGCATGAATACCCTGCGCGGGGTGATCGGGCTGGCCGAGAGCCGCGGGCTGGCCGAGATCGCCATGCGGGCTCGCATCTCCCTGGCCGCCGGCCTCGGGCACCGCGACCCGGTGGAGGCGCTCGCGATGGACCGGGCGCTTCTTGAGGAATCCCGGCGGGCCGGCCTCCGGGCCCAGGCGATCACCGCCGTCGGCAACGGCGCCGAGGCCGCCCGCACGGTGGGCGACTGGGACTGGGCCGAGACGGAGACCGGTGCCCTGCTCGCGTCGGACATCGATCGCGAGGACCGCATCTGGCTGCTCGCCCAGGCCCTGATCATCGGGCGTCTCCGGGGCGAGGCCCGGGCCGACGCGCAGGCCGAGTTCGAAAGCGCAGCCGCGCCTGTCGCCGAGCAGGCCGTCCAGCAGACGGACATCCGGGATCTGGAGGCATGGTCGGCCCTCATCGAGGGCCGCCTCCAGGAGGCGAGCCGGAACTGGGAGTCCACGGCTGCCGCGAGTCCGCTCAACGCGCCATCCGCGCTGTCACTGGCGGGCCGCGCCCGGCTCTGGGATGGAGACGTCGCGGGAGCCCGCGCCGCCCTGGACGCGGGAGACGCGACCTCCGTCCACGGTCCATTCGTGGAAGCCCGCCGAATGGCGCTCGCGGCCGGGATCGCGGCGCTCGAGGGCCGCGAGGGAGAAGCGATCGCGCTCTACGGCCGGGCCCGCGACGCGATGCGCGAGGCGAAGGTGATGTTCGAGCTCGCGCTCGTCGGTCTCGACATGGCCGTGCTTCTCGACCCCGCGTTGCCGGCGGTGGAGTCCGCGATCCAGGAGTCGCGCCAGATCCTCGGTCGCCTTCGGGCTGGGCCCGTCCTTGCCATGCTCGATTCGGCGCTGGACGGATCGTTGCGGCCGTTGCCCCGCATCGATGCGCCGTCGGGCTCGCCACGCGAACGCGGAGCCGGGTCATCGAGGCGCGTCGCGAAATCGAACGAGGCGCGCGCCTAGCGTCGGGCGCGGTCAATCCAGGGGGAGACGGCCATGCATATCGCGATCCTCGGGGCGGGCAGTGTCGGCGGAGGGCTCGGCCAGGCGTTCTCGGCAGTCGGGCACACGGTGGTCTTCGGCGTCCGGGACCCGGAGAGCGTCAAGACGCAGGCCGCGCTTGCGCTGATCCCCGAGGCGGTCGCGGAGCAGCCCGCAGCCGCGGTCGAGGGCGCGGACCTGGTCGTCTTCGCGGTCCGGCCCGTCGCGATGCGGGCCGTCGCCCAGGAGCTCCCGCCGCTGGCGGGTCGGATCGTGGTCGACGCGATGAACCGGCTCGACGGGGATCCGTCGAGGAGCACGACCCAGGACCTCGCGGAACTCCTGCCGGGCGCCCGCCTCGTGAAGGCGTTCAACACGATCGGCTTCGAGAACCTCACCACGGCGCGCGACCGGAGCCTGCCCGCGGCGATGTTCGTCGCGGCCGACGACGAAGCGGCCAAGCGGGTCGTCATGAACCTGGCAGACGAGATCGGGTTCGCCGCCGAGGACGCCGGCGGGCTTTCGAACGCAAAGCCGCTCGAGGAGATGGTCAAGGTCTAGGTGGCCCTCTCGCGCGTCCGCGGGCGCACGGTTGCCTTCGCAGTCTCCAAGGCCTGAGCCCTCCGGCCGCTGAGCACGTGCCGCCTCGAGGCGTTCAGCGACGGCCCCAGGCTTCGATGACAGCGGCTGGCCGGCGCCGCCGGAATCGCGCCGAGAGCCGGGTTCCGGCCCCTCGCGGAGCGGCGCCCGGCTCTCGGTTGGTGCGACGAAGACGGTCTGTCTACGCCTTGTGCACGCGCGTGCTGGTCGACCAGAACGTGTTCCGCGCCGATGCGCCCGGGGCGCTGACGACGTGGCCCAGCCAGATGCCGTACCAGTTGCCGAATATCGTGTTGCCGCTGATCGTGACGGTGATGGGTGTGGCGGCAGACCACGCAAGGATGCCGGTGGTCGCGTTGTCGGCCGTTGGACTGACGTCGGTGTCGCCGTCGAGGTTGTTCGGGCCGATCAGGTTGCCGCTGATCGTATTACCGCCCACGTAGGCCCCGGGGGCATGGGCATGGAGGGCCACGCCGGCCAGGCCGTTGCCGCTGATCGTGTTGCCCTCGATCAGGTTGCCGTAGGACGCAGTGCCGGGGCCCGGGGCGAAGATCCCGATTCCGGCGCCCTGGCCCTTGATCCCGTTGTCCAACAGGATGTTGTTGCGCAGGATGTTGTCGTAGACGCCGCCGAAGGCGGGCATGAGCTTCCCCGTCGTCGGATCTCGGCCTAGGCTGTGCGACGGCAGCGTGATACCGCAGTCGTACGCGTTATCCGTGACGACATTGCCCGCGATGAGGTTGTCGTGGGTCGGGCCAAACTCGTCGGTGAGCAGGATGCCGCCCGCGTTGCCGGTGACCGTGTTGAGCGTGACGCTCGAATTCGCCACGCTCCAGAGGTGGATCCCCTCGCCACAGTCGCCAGGGATGTTCCCGGACGCCTGGCACTCGGTATAGGTCGTCGTGGTGGGAGTGAGCCCACCCAGGTCGTTGTTCTGGACCGTGTCGCGGGTGATCGTCACGTGCGAGATTGGCACGCCGGTGTACAGCTGCGTGCCGCCCACGTTCGGACCCTTCACTGGATTCGGCTGCTGGGCCAGGATGCCCTCGCCCGTGGCGTTCTCTACGGTGAAGCCCGTCACGGTGACGTTCGAGGCGGTGATCTTGACGCCGTTGTCGAGGCCCGTCGCGTCGATCGTGGCGCCTTGGCCGCTCAGTGTAAGGGCCTTCGTGACGGCCACGTCTTCCTTGTACGTCCCGGCGCACACGATGACGGTGTCGCCGGCTGCAGCCGCGCTGACCGCGGCACTGATGGTTCCGAATGAAGCCGTCGCGCACGACGTGCCGGCGGCTCCTGACGCCCCGGTCGGCGAGACGTACCAGGTCGTGCTGCTCGCCGCCACACCCGAGGCGACGGAAAGAGATCCGGCCAGCAGCAGAACCGATCCACCCAGCGAGCCGGCAAGGCGAAGCAGTCGCCCACGTTTCACGGGTTCCCCCCTTTGCGGCCTTGACCGCGTAAAGCAGGGTCGAGCTCGCCAACGGCCCGATGCAGAGATCCGGCAAGACGCGTCGCGATCCCTGCGATCGAGCCTCCTGAGCTCAGTGCCCCCGCAGTTGGCGGAGTATAGCGCCGAGTCGGAGCTGAACCACAGAACCGCACGGATCGCGCCAAGGGATCAAGGTGCTGACGCCGGCCGCGTCGGACGGTCGTCCGCGGACATCGTCGGAGGCACCCCTCGCGCGCCTGTGCGAGGATGAATTCCACCCCTCGCACCGGTGACGCGCATGGAATCGTTCGAGCTCCCGGGTGCCGGATCCGATCGGCCGGTCGACGAGCCCGCAACCGCGGATCGCCCGGCCGGCTGGGTATGGCCCGAGAACGGCCCCTCGATCGGCCGAGGCCCGCGACCGCCACGGCCCCCCTCGACATTCCGGACGGCGCTCGTCGCGGCGCTGCTCAGTGCGGTCCTGACGGCCGGTGCGTGCTACGTCATTTTCCGGGGTACTGCGCCGGGGTCGACCGCCGGCGGCGCGCCCGCCGGCTCGGCCCTCGTGCTCTCTAGCCCGGCCGCCGGGTCGACGGCCGAGGCCCCGCCGCCGACCGGCTCCCCGGGCGCCGCACGTGCCGACGCGAGCCTCAAGGCGAACCCCGGGTCGGCCGGATCGGTCGAGGCGATCGCCGCGCAGGCCATCCCGACCGTCGTGATGATCACGACCACGTCGACACAGGTCGGCGGCTTCTTCGGCGAGCGCGCGTTCCAGCAGACCGGCGTCGGCTCCGGGATCGTCATCGATGGCAGTGGCCTGATCCTGACGAACGCGCACGTGGTCGAAGGGGCCGACTCGATCAGCGTCCAGCTGTCCAGCGGCCGGCAGCTTTCCGGCCGCGTCTACGGTGTGTCGAGCACGATGGATCTCGCGGTCCCTCAGGGTCGGCGAGCCCGTCGTCGCCATCGGCACGCCGCTCGGGGAGTACCCCGATTCGGTGACGACGGGCGTCGTTTCGGGCCTGGACCGCTCGATCGACATCCAGGGGACGAGCCTGACCGGCCTGATCCAGACCGATGCCCCGATCAACCCCGGCAACAGCGGGGGGCCGCTGCTGGACCCCGCTGGGAACGTCGTCGGGGTGAACACGGCCACGACCGCCGACGCCCAGGACGTGTCGTTCGCGATCCCGATCGATGCGGCCCGGGACGTCATCGCGGCGGCGCTCGCGGGGCAGCCCATCCCGTAGTCGGGGACCGCGGTCGGGATGTCGCGATCGCCCGCCGGCACCCGCTGCGACGGTCCGGCCGGGGGCGCGCTACGGCGCGAGACGGTCGAGGACGACCGGGGGAGGCCGGGGCACGGAGACCGGCGCCGACTCCGCGAGCATGCGTTTGCGTTCCGCCACGCGATCCCGGTAGAAGTCGACGGTGTCCGTCGGCGTGCCCTCGTAGATGACCTGCCCGAACTCCATCAGAAGCGCGCGGCTGCAGAACTCGGTGACCGTCGTCAGGTCGTGCGTCACCAGCACGATTGCCTTGGCGTGCGTGACCATGTCGCGAATGCGCTGGCGGCTGCGTCCACGGAACTCCTCGTCGCCGGTGCCGAGGACCTCGTCGAGCAGGAGGATGTCCGGCGCGATCGCGGTCGCGATGGCGAAACCGAGGCGCGCTCGCATGCCGCTCGAATAGGTCCGCACGGGCGCGTCGATGAACGCCCCAATGTCCGCGAACTCGATGATCGACGGGGTCAGCGACTGCATGACCCGGTGGCGGATGCCCATGAAGCCGCCGATGAGGAAGATGTTCTCGCGGCCGGAGATCTCCATCTCGAACCCGGCGCCCAGCGTCAGCAGGGACGACACCCGCCCGCTGAGCGACACCGTGCCCTCGTCGGGCGCCAGGATCCCGGCCAGCGCGAGCAGGAGCGTGCTCTTCCCAGCGCCGTTCGAGCCGAGGATTCCCAGCGCCTCACCGTGCCGGATCTGGAAGGTGACATGCCGCAGCGCCCAGAAGTGCCGGCCCACCTGCTGCTTCCGGCCCACCCACTCGGCAAGCGAACCCTTGAGCGTAGTGCGCCGGGTCAGGTTGAGGTTGTAGCGGATGCCCAGGTCCTGGACGTCGACCGCGTACGGGGAAGCTGGCATCAGAGGATCTTCGCGAAGCTGGTCTCGAGCCGCTTGAACACCCAGATGGAAAGCGCCAGCAGGATGAAGGAGATCCCGAGCACGATGGCGAGGGCCACGAAGTCCGGGGGGCTGTTGTAGTAGGCGATGCTGCGGTACGAGGTGAGGATGTAGGTGAACGGGTTCAGCGCCAGGACGAAGCGGAAGGGGCTCCCCTTGAGGTCGCTAACCGCGTAGATCGCCGGTGACATGTAGAACCAGATCCGCACGGCATGCCGGAGCAGGTTCTGCACGTCGCGGTAGAAGGTGTTCAGGGCGGAGAAGAGGATGCCCAGCGCGAGCGTAAAGACGAACTGCACGGCCCCGACCACCGGGAGCATCAGCAGCCAGGGGCTGAGGTGGCTCGGATAGGGGATGTAGAGGACCGCCAGCGAGATCAGCCCGAAGCCGAAGGTCATCGTGGCGGCGACGGTCGACGCCGCGGGCAGGATGATCTTCGGGAACTGGATCTGGCGGATCAGGTTGCCCCGGCCGGTCACGGAGGTCGTCGCGTCCTGAAGGGCGGTCTGGAACCACTGCCAGGGCAGGATGGCGGCGAAGAGGAAGAGCGGCGCGTCCACGAGGCTCTTGGCGAACACCACGGTCACCAGGATCGAGTAGATCGCCATCGAGAAGAATGGATCGATCAGCCACCACAGCTGCCCGACCACGGTGTCCGCGTGGGTCCGCTTGAGGTCGGTCCCGACGAGGTGTTGGAGCAGCCGCCCGCGCGTCCGCAGGTCCACGGACCCTCGCGTGACCAGGCGCACGAACTCCAGGCGCCTGAACAACTCTCGGAAACCGAGGGGGCGTTGGGCTGCGGCTGGGCGAGGCTTGGGGACCGCCCGGACAGGGGTTGTCATCGGCAGCGGAACGGTAGCATGGGTGGTTGGGGCCCGCGTGCGGTGCTCGGTCGGCGCGCTCGCCACGAAGGGCGACCGCCACGGCATCGGAGTACTGTGACGTTCTCGTGCCCAGATGTCGGCATCCGCGCGCCCTGAAGGAGACACCAGCGCGACATGGGACCGCAGCGACCCACGGAAGACACCCGCTTCGAAGGGATCGGGGATTGGCTCGTCAGCCACGGCCAGGACGCCCTCGCTCGCGGCGCTGGAACCGGTTCCGGGCGCCGTGCTTCGTTCCGCTCCCGCGTGCGCCGGCTCGGCCGCGTCCTCGTCCGGGTGCTCGTTCCGCTCTTCCTCGTCTGGGTGCTCCTGAGCGCGCTGTCGGGTCCCGTCGCTAGCTACCTGTGGTTCCGGAGCGTCGGGTTCGGCTCCACCTGGACGGCCCAGTTCGCCTATGCCCTCGGGCTGTTCCTTGCCGGCCTGGTCGGCGGCGCGGCCGTGATGGTCCTCAACCTCGTCCTGGCATGGCGCCTGGGTCGTGACCCGGACGACGCGGCGGTCGCCGCCGGGATGCGCAGCCGGCGCATGGACGCCCGGGGCGCCGCCTGGCTCGCAGCGGCCGCCAACCTGCCCCGCCGGTCCGTGCGCCTGGGCCTGGTCGTGCTGGCGCTCGCGATCGCTCTCCTCTTCGGCTGGCTCCTGCCGGGCGCCTGGCCGACGGTGGCGCTGTGGCAGCACCAGGTGCCGTACGCGCCGTCGGGAGCCGCCGTCACCGACCCGATCTTCGGCCTGGACCTGGGCTGGTGGATGTTCAGCCTGCCGATGCTCCACCTGGTGGCGACGGTCGCCGGCGCCATCATCCTGGCCACCCTGATCCTCGTCGGCGCCGCCTACGGCATCGCAGCCGTGCGGGGGGCGCACGTCTCGAGCCGCGGTCCGGTCCTCCACGTCGCCGTGCTGGGCGGCCTGCTCCTTGCCGTCGTCGCGGCGATGCAGTGGCTCGGACGGTACGACCTCGCCTATGCCCAAAACGGCGTCGTCACCGGAATCACTGCCACCGATTCGGCGATCCGCCTCCCGCTTGCCGTCGTCACGGCGGGCACGACCGCGGTCGCCGCGGTCCTGCTCGTGATCCTGGCGGCCCTGAACCGCGCCCGGCTCGCGCGGCGGGTCGCCATCGTCGGCGGGGCGTGGTACGTGGCGCTCCTGCTGGCCGGCGCGGTGCTCCCGACTGCCTACCAGCAGCTGATCGTGGCGCCCAGCCAGAACGTGGCCGAGGCGCCGTACATCGCGAACAACCTCTCCCTGACCCGGCGCGGCTTCGCCCTCGATACCTGGACCGTCGTGCCCGACACCGGCCGCTCGAGCCTGACCGCCGCCGACGTGACCAACGACCAGGCGACCTTCGACAACGCCAGGCTGTGGGACGCGAGTCCGCTCGCCGCGACGCTCGACCAGCTCCAGACGGTTCGCCAGTACTATACGTTCACCTCGGTCAACATCGACCGCTACGTGATCAACGGCCAGCCCACCGAGGTGATGCTTTCGGCGCGCGAGATGGCCCTCGCCAACAGCCAGCCCAACCCGACCTGGGTCGCCTCCCACGTCCTCTACACCCACGGGTACGGCATCGCGATGGTGCCGGTCAACGCCGTGGACCCGAACGGCCTGCCGCACCTGATCGTCCAGAACCTGCCCGTCACCCAGGCGCAGGGGGCCCCGGTCGTGACGCAGCCACGGATCTACTTCGGGCAGCGGCCGTCGACCTGGGTCCTCGTCGACGCGAAGAGCAACGAGTTCGACTACCCATCCAGCACCGGGAACGGCAGCGACGTCGACACGCGCTACACGGGTGACGCGGGGCTCGCGCTCGACTCCCCGGCCGCGCGCCTCTTCTGGGCCTGGAACCTGGGCGACCTGAACCTGGCGATCAGCAACCAGGTGACCCGCCAGACGAAGCTCCTCATCCACCGCAGCCTGGCCGACCGGCTCGGCACGCTCGCTCCGTTCCTCGCCCTCGACGGGAACCCGTACGTCGTGGTCGGCCCGGACGGCCACCTCGTCTACGTCCAGGATGCGTACACCCTCACGGGCGGCATGCCCGACGCGTCCACGGTGACCGACGCCACGCTCGGCGCGACCTACAACTACATCCGCAACAGCGTGAAGATCACGGTCGACGCCTACGACGGCACGACCCATTTCTACGTGGCCGACCCGACCGACCCGCTGATCCGGGCCTGGCAGGGCGTCTTCCCGGCCATGTTCGAGCCGCTCTCGGCGATGCCCGCCGGCCTCGTCGCGCACCTGCGCAGCCCGGAGGCGATGTTCAACGCCCAGACGCAGATGTACGCCGCCTACCACGTCACGGATGTGGCCAGCTTCTACAAGAGCGACAACCTGTGGACCGTGCCCACCGTGACCACGGCCGGCACTCAGGTGCTCCCGCCGCAGGCCTACTACGTCGAGCTGCGGCTGCCGGGCCAGGAGCAGCCGGAGTTCGTCCTGGTGCAGCCCATGGTGCCGGCTTCCCGGCCGAACATGATCGCCTGGGTGGCGGCGCGCAACGACGGGACGGCGCGTGGCCAGGTGATCGTCTACGAGCTCCCGGCCAACACGACGATCCAGGGACCCACGCAGATCGAGGCGCGCATCGACCAGGATCCCGTGATCAGCGCCCAGATCAGCCTCTGGAACCAGAGTGGCTCGCAGGTCATTCGCGGGAGGATGCTCGTCCTACCCGTGGGCACGGCGCTCGTGTACCTCGAGCCGATCTACCTCCAGTCCAAGAGCTCGGCGTTCCCGCAGCTCACCAAGGTCGTCGTCGCGACGTCGCAGACGATCGCCTGGGGCGACACGCTCGGCGAGGCGCTCCAGGACGTCATCAGCGGCGCCGGAACCGGCGGGACTGCGGCCGGGAGCGGCACCGGCGCGGGCGGCGGGCAGACCGGGACGGGGGCCGGCGCGAGCCCCGCTCCGAGCGCGCCGGCCGGGCTTCCCACCGACATGGCGGGCCTGATTCGCTACGCGAACGATCACTTCGCCGCTGCGATGGCGGACCAGGCCAGCGGCAACCTCGCGGCGCACGACCAGGAGCTGCAGCTCGTCCAGTCGGCGCTCAACGCCATGAGCGCCCTCAACGGCGGGCTGGCGTCACCCGCGCCGTCAGCGTCGGCCCCGCCGGCTCCCTGACCGGGCGCCGGCGCGGCGTCGCTCAGGCGGGCCCGGCCAGCCGGGCCCGCCCCCCGAACAGCCCGCCCGCATCTCCCCGCGGCACCCGGACGACCAGCGCCCCCGGCTCCGCCCGTGCCCGCCAGGCGAACCCGGGACCCCGGACCAGCGGACGCCGAACGAGCGTGCCGTCGACCTCGACGGGCACGTCCCCGTCGGCCTCGATTTCGATCTCGGTCCCCCGGAAGCAGGGAGCGACGCCGGCCGGATGGCGGCGCGCCGCCAGGGCCCAGGCCAGCCTCGCGCTGCCGCCGACGTCGCCCCAGGGAGCGACCGTCACGTCGAGGAGCCCGTCGTCGGCGAGCGCGTCCGGCGCGACGCGGATGACGTTCGCGTAGAGACGCGTGTTCGCCACGACGACCTGGACTGCGGTGCCCTCCCACGCGTCGCGGCCATCGACCCGGATGCGTCCGCGGAAGGGCCGGTAGGCGGGCAGTGCGCGCAGCACGCCGATGCCGACGCCGATCACGCCCAGGCGCCGCTTCAGCCGCGCATCGGTGCGCTCGAGCGCCAGCCCGTCGACGCCGAACCCGGCGATGAGCATGAACCGAAGCCACCCGCCGTCGCCGGCCGTGAGCCGCCCCAGGTCCATCGGTCGGTCCTCGCCCTCGACGATCGCGCGCGCCGCCGCCTCCGGCTCCTGGGCCGTGTCGAGCTCGTGGGCCCACAGGTTCGCGGTGCCGCCCGGCAGGACCGCCAGCGGGATCGCGCTCCCGGCAAGGGCCGACGCGATGTCGCGGAGCGTCCCGTCGCCTCCCGCGGCGATCAGCAGGTCGCAGCCGGCGTCGAGGGCGTCGCTGACCTGCTCGCGCGCCCGACGCTGCCCGCCGCGGTGCACCACGTCCACCTCCCAGCCGGCCGCCCGGAACACCGGCAGGACGCGTTCGACCGGGTAGGCGCCGCGGAACGAGTCGGGATTGTCGATGATCCGGGCACGCACGCCGGCTAGCCCTGCGAGCCGCCCGGCGCGCCGCCGCGGAGCCGGGCAACCGCGGGCCGGACCCGCGCGAGCGCCGGCTGGAGCCGCACGAAGGCGGCCCGGACGGCCCCCGCGTTGACGACCACGTAGTACGAGACGTAGGCGTACGCGACGCCGCCGATGCAGTCGATGATCCAGTGGTCGCCGGTGTAGATGACCGAGAAAGCGACGAGCAGCGTGTACGCGAACGCGAGCCAGCCGACCTTGCCGAATGCCCGGCGGAGAACCAGGAAGGTGAGGAACGGGTAGGCGCAGTGGAGCGAGGGCCAGGCGGCGAAGCCGTTCGGGTTCACCCCGTAGAAGGCGTACGTGTACAGGTAGTGCCCGGAGAAGCCGAGCGCGCTCGCCAGGGTGTCGAAGGCGCCCGGCTTCAGGTACGAGATCGAGGCGACCCCGTTCGGGCCGTTGAGCAGGCCCACCTCCGCCGCGTACCACGGCGGGGCCGCCGGCATGAGCATGAACGTCACGAACGCCGACAGGCTCAGGACGATGAGGGCCGCGACGAAGTCGTAGTAGAGGGTCCGCCTGCCCACCCACAGGACGAAGCCCGTCACGAGCGGAAGCGCGAAGTGGAGCATGTAGACGACGGTCGCCATCTCGGCGACCGGGTCGACGCCGGTGGCCGGATGGATCGCCGACTGGAGCACCTGCGTCGCCACGTGGCCGAATAGCACGATGCGCTCGGCCGTGACCATGTCGCCGATATGCACGGGGAAGCCGACCGTGTCCGCCAGGCCGCGCATCAGCTCGTAGGCAAGGAGCAGCGCGACGAACGGAATCCAGTCCCGCAGGAACAGCCGCCCGCGGCCGAGGATGACGGCCCCGAGGCCGAACGCGACGGCCATCACGTCGGGCGTGACCTCCACGCCGCGCAGGACCATCAGGACGAGGATGAACGCGCTGTAGAGGAGGACACCGGCGATCAGCATCCGCTCGTTGCGCTGTCCGGGCGGTGCTGTCTTGGGTTGGTCGGGCTCGTCGGGCACCGCGACGAGCACGTCGGTGGTCAGGTCGGCCATAGCCGCAAAGTCTACGGGTCAACGCCGATGCTGGCGTCGGCCCGGCGAGAGCGAGCCCCCGCCGCTGCGGAGGCGGTCAGACCCCGGGCTCTGCGGCCACGCGGCCGGCCGCGATCGCAGCGACGAAGGCGGCGTGGTCGCGCTCGACCTGGTCGGCGTAGGCGTCCGCGAAGTCGCCGATGGCGTGGTCGAACGCGGCGTCGTCGCCGAGGTACCCGGCGATCTCGGCGGGCCGGCCCGACCGGGCGTGCCCCCGGGCGAGCGCCCACCCGCACAGTGCGCCCCAGGCCTCGAGATCCTCCAGCGTCATGGCATCCACGACCGCCCCGCCCTTCTGGTCCTGCAGCTGGCGCACGTACGAGTCCTGGCCGCCGGCCCCGGCCGTCCAGCCGAGGAGGACGTCTCCGGCGGCCTGGAGGCGGCGCTGGCCGGCCACGACCCGTGCCCCGTGGCTCGGCTGTCTGCTCGGACCGAGGAACCGCTCCAGCACCGACGCCTGCGCCTGCTTCACCTGCAGGAAGAGCGGATCGTCGTCGGCTCCCTGCAGGAGGACCGCGATCGCATCGAGGCCCACGCTGCCCACGCCCACGACGGTGCGCACGGCATCGACCAGCTCGTACCGGTCGAGCAGCACGAGTCGATCCTCCGCGACCGTGTCCCGGTAGCCGGCCATCGCGGCCGCGACGGACGCCCGGGTCATCCCGGGAAGATGGGTGGTGACGGGGGGATGGTCGACGATCCGGCGCCGGCCGTCCGCGCCGACCGCGGTGAGCCTGGGCAGCTCGTGGAGCGCGTCGTGGTGGTGGGCGGCCTTCACGGTCCTCTCGAGGAACGGCCGGGCGCGCTTGTCGACGTAGGCGAGGACGCCGGCCACGTCGACGCGGGCGTAGTAGACGTCCAACGCGGGCATCCCGGCGTAGGTCGCCATCCGCTCGCGATATGCCGCGACGGCGAGGTGGACCGCGTGCCGGGAGGCGTGCCCGTCGAAGCCCCGGAGCCGACCGGCGACGACCAGGCTTGCTGCTAGGCGCTTCACGTCCCACTCGAAGGGCCCGTGCAGCGTCTCGTCGAAATCGTTGATGTCGAAGACGAGATCGCGCTCCGGCGAGGCGAACAGGCCGAAGTTCGAGAGGTGGGCGTCCCCGCAGAGCTGGACCACGATCCCGGTGCCGGGGGTGGCGGCAAGGTCGGCCGCCATCGGGAGTGCCGCTCCGCGATAGAAGTTGAACGCCGATGCCGCCATCCGACCGTGGCGGATCGGCACGAGCTCCGGGATCCGGCTTGCCGCCTGCTCCAGCAGGAAAGCGACCGGGTCGGGTCGATCGGGCGCCGGCTTCCAGTCCGCGGGGGACGCCAGCGGCACCCGGGCGCGCGCGGCCTCACCGGCGCGGCGCAGCTCATCGCGGGTCGGCAGCGCGGACACGGCGCCCTCAGCCTTCCGCCGCCGGCCCGGGCGGCGGGGCCGACACACCCGGACCGGGACCGGCGTCCGTCGCGGCCCGATACGCCCGCAGCAGCGCGTCGACGGTGTCGTAGATCCGGCCGGCGCCAATGAGCTCGGTCAGGCCGTAGGCGTCCACCTGCGCGCGGACCTTCGGGTTCAGGTCGCACATGGCGAACGTGACGCCCAGCCTGGCGAGCTCCGCCCGGACCTGGCGGATCGTGTCCGCCCCGGAGTAGTCGATGTCGCCGATCGACGCGCCGGAGACGCCGAGCCAGCGCAGCGGCGGATCGGCGCCGTCCGCGATGTCCATGATCTCCTCGGAGAAGCGACTGCCGTTGGCGTAATAGAGGCCGGACCCGAATCGGTAGATCGCAAGGCCGGGGGCCGTCTCGGCGCGCTCGGTGATCGGGGCCAGCCCCCGGGTGCCGTCCGGCGCCACGAGCACCAGCGTGTCGTACGGGCGGTAGCTGTGGTAGAGGTGCTCGACGATCGAGAGCGCCATCGCCAGGACGATCCCTTCCTCCACCCCGACCGCGACGACCGTCAGCGCGGTGACCAGGGCGACCACGAACTCGCCCGGCCGCAGGCGGGCGACGGCCGCCATGCCCCGAATGTCGATGAGGCGCAGGCCGATCAGGAAGACGACCGAAGAGAGCACCGCCTCCGGCATCGAAGCCAGCGGGCCGGTGAGGAAGAGGAGCACGATCGCCACGATCACGCCCGCGGTGAGCTGCGAGACCTGGCTCCGTCCGCCGGCGCTGTCGACCATCTCGGTCTTCGTGGGGCTGCCGTTGACGACGAACGTCCCGGTGATCGCGGCCGCCGCGTTGGCAAGGCCCAGGCCGACGAGGTCCACGTTCTCGTCGAAGCTGTCGCCGTACTTCATGGCGTACGCCCGCGAGGTCGCGGCGCTCTGGGCCAGGATGACCACGACCATCGAGATGACCGTTGGCAGGAGCATGGCCAGGTTCTCGCGGGTGATCAGGCCGGTCGGCAGGTCGAGCGTCGGCAGCCCGCCCGGGACGGTTCCCAGCACCGTCACCCCGTGGCTGCCCAGGTCCAGGATGTAGCTCGCGGCGATCGACCCGACCACCGCCACGAGGGCGCCGGGGATCGCCCTGTTCACGCGTCCCAGGCCGAGGATCGTCGCGAGGACCGCGACCGAGACGGCGAGGGTCGGGATGCTCGTGCTCGTCGGGATCGCCTGAAGCGTGGCCGCGAACTTCGCGAGGGTGCCGCCGCTCTTGCCGGTGATCGCCAGTATGCCGCCCACCTCGCCCATCGCGACCTGGATTCCCACCCCGGTGAGAAACCCGATGAGCACGCTGCGCGACAGGAAGTTGGCGATGAACCCGAGCCTGAGGAGTCGCGCGGCGATCAGCAGGACGGCGCACATGAGCGCGGCCACCGAGGCGAGCTGCACGTACTCCGGCGACTGCGCCACGGCCCCGGTCGCGAGGAGGCCCGTGGCGAGGATCGCGGCCGTTGCCGAATCGGCGCCCACGACCAGGTGGCGCGACGAGCCGAAGATCGCGAAGACGAGGATCGGGACGAGCAGCGTGTACAGGCCGGTGATCACGGGCGTGCCCGCGATCTTCGTGTAGCCCATCACCTCGGGGATGGCAAGCGCGGCGAGCGTGGCGCCTGCAACGATGTCGGTCGGCAGGCGCGCGGGGGCGAGCGGCAGAAGGCCGCCGAGGATCCACCTGGAGCGCCGCCCGAGGCGGACCGTCGAGGACGTCACGCCGCCGCCTCCCCCAGCACCGATTCCCGAGGCCGGGCACATCCTCGACCATGCGATGGTCGCGACCGCGTCCGCGGTCCCGCTCGGGCGCCCGGCGCGTCACTCGCCACGATAGGCGGTCGGGAGCCTTTGCGTTGACGGCCGCGAAGCCCGACCGGTCCGCGCGCCTGCTGCCTGCGGAGCACCTCCCCGCGACTGGTACCATCGCGCCGGCTTTGGCGCGCAGCGGACCGCGCCCCAACGAGCCGCGGAACGGAGGTGGGCGTGGACGACGCGAATCGTCGAAGCACGACGGGCGCGGATCGCCAGATGGTCGTCTTCGGCCTGGCGCTGATTGCGGCGCTCCTGCTCGCAGTCTTCCTGCCCGATCTCGTCCCGGCAGCGGCCCACGGTGTCGGGGCGGAGGTCGTGCACGCTCGCGTGGTTTCGATCGTCGAGCCCAGCCCCGTGCCATCCGCCCAGCCGGTCCCCTCCGCCCAGCCGGTC
>Ga0182011_10001353_pt1 | contig 21472 bp, 23 predicted proteins | sample 711E1DmetaG_FD_120481 | JGI IMG/M metagenome (GOLD analysis project Ga0182011, IMG submission 120481) | Permafrost microbial communities from Stordalen Mire, Sweden - 711E1D metaG | ecosystem: Environmental > Terrestrial > Soil > Wetlands > Permafrost | place: Sweden: Stordalen | collected... | reverse complement strand
TATAATATATTTATATTATGAATTTTTTAGCATGATGATGAAGAATATTTTTTCAGTATCCGATAAAATTGGCATACTATTTATGAGCATTTCGATTGCATTGCAGCTCTTTGGCATTCAATATTTCCTGACCAAAATGAAAGGAAGTTTTGGAGAGCTCATAGTCAGCTCTGAGAGCAAGGATGATAGCCTTCGCCCGTTTGATCTATTGAAAACAAATTTTACTTCATCTAAGATCCTCTATTTGTTGATTCTAATCGCATTCTTGTCCCTCGCAGCGGATAAAATAGATGCTTTCTATTCGGGCTCGGAGCCCTTCTTCTATCAAGGGAATCCCACATCCTGGGCTCTGGGTCTGGACATATATAATAATCTTGTAAGCCTTTTCCTGCTCTATCTCTTGGCGATTCTTTTGTGGATGATCTTCAGCATATCGTACATGCTATTTAAGATCAATAATGATTTATATGCATTATTAAGGATAGAACCTTTTGACGCAGATAGAGCAGGCGGCTTGAAACCTCTCAGAGAATTGCTTTTAGGGTTCAATATCTTCTATTTCTTGATCATAGCTCTGGCCATATTAACAAATTTTGCCACCAGGGGATTGAGTTCATTTGAGAGCGCATCTATAGGCCTGCTCTGGTTGATCGGCGTCGTGCTTTTCCTCTATGATTGGTATGCACTTCGTAGATTTCTTAGGGGCAAGATAGGAGATGAAGTTTCAATCCTGAGCGAGATACAGGAGTCCAAGAGGAAGCAACTCTTGGATTTAGTATCAAAAAATGAGGAAAAGGAAAACGAAGGCCAAATATGCCTCATATCAAATTTACTGGACATAATCGATAAGGAACGGGAGCGGATACAAAAATATAAAATAAAGTTAATTGATGCCAAAACGATAATCCTGTTTGCCGGTTTCTCTGCACTCTCTATGATCGCCATCTTAAAAGGACCCGGCGAAGATGGAAGATCCGGTACGGCTGTGTTCGTTATCGATAATGCACGACCCCTTATCGATGATGGTATCAATTATGTAGGCTATATAGGTAATTATTTGTATCAATTTTTACCAAAGTAGCCTCTATTCTGTTTTAGTTGTAAATTTGTTAAGATGAATCTCCATGCCGAATTGCCCATTAGAGCCAAACTCAGACAAAAATCAACCCAACGGGAAAATTAACGATAGAGAGAACCCTAGGTGATCCTCGCTACCGCCGCGACCTCGTCGCCCTGTTTCACATTCATTATGCGCACGCCCTGCGTGGACCGACCTTGCACCCGGACTTCGTTGGTTGGGATGCGTATCACTACACCATCCTTGGTCGTAACCAGCAGCTCGTCCTCCTCGGATACGGTAGTGGTGCAGCAGACAAATCCTTTCCTGGCATCGATATTCTTGACTCCCTTGCCGCCCCTTCTCTGCTGAGGATACTCCTCCAGCTCCGTCCTCTTGCCATATCCCTGGTTGGTTATGGTGAGGAGTGTGGAACTGGAACCCGCCTGGATCACATCCATGCTGATCAGCTCGTCGCCCATGTTGAGGCTGATAGCCTTCACGCCCATGGTGCCGCGATTCGAGGCGCGCACGTCAGTCTCCTTGAACCGGATGGCCTTGCCGAATTTTGTGGCCACCAGCAGCTCCTTTCCGCCATCAGTAAGCTTTGCCGAGATCAGGCTGTCGCCCTTCAGGTTTATAGCCTTGATGCCGCCCTTGCGAGGATTGCTGAAAGCCTGCAGAGGCATCTTCACAATGCTTCCGCTCTTGGTTACAAGGACAATGAACCCGGCCTCAAAGCTTTTCACAGGTATCGCTCCCGTCATTCTCTCATCTGGATCGAGCTGCAGGAGATTTACGATAGACTTCCCGCGCGTCACCCGCCCCAGAGAGGGCACCTCATAGACCTTGAGCCAGTGGGCTTTGCCCTTGTCTGTGAAGAAGAGCAGATAATCCTTCGTTGATGCGGTAAAGACATCCGTAACGAATTCCTCTGTCTTGGTATCGGCGCCCATGACTCCCCGACCGCCGCGACGCTGCATGCGGTAAGCCGTGAGAGGCTGGCGTTTGATATATCCGGAGCTGGTGATGGTCACTGCCACCTCCTCATCCTGAATGAGATCCTCCCGGCTGACCTCACCCTCCACTTCGATGATCTGGGTGCGGCGCTCGTCCCCGTAAGTGCTGATGAGCTCTGTCAGCTCTTCCTTGATGATGCTCAGAATCTCCAGGTTGCTGGAGAGGATCTGCTTCAGGCGGGCAATGAGCAACTCCAGCTCTGCCGCCTCTGAGACTATCTTCTCCTGCTCGAGACCCGTGAGGCGCTGCAGCCTCATATCCAGAATAGCCTTGGCCTGCTCCTCAGAGAGTAGGAACGCCTGCATCAGTGCATCCTTCGCCTCCGCGGGAGACTGTGCAGCCTTGATTAACCTTATTACTTCATCTATGTTTTTCAGAGCAATAAGCAGGCCAGCCAGGATATGAGCCCTCTTTTCAGCCGTATCCAGATCGAACCTGGTGCGCCTCTCAATAACTATGGAGCGATAATGGATGTACTGCTCCAGGGTCTCCTTCAAAGATACGGCCTTCGGCAGACCGTCGATCAAAACCATGTTGTTGATGCCGTAGCTGGTCTGAAGCGCGGTATGCTTATACAGTTGATTTAAGACCACATGAACGTTAAAGCCGCTCTTGACCTCCACGACCATTCGAATGCCGTCCTTGTCCGACTCATCCCGCAGATCGGATATTCCCTCGAGACGGCCGCCCTTGACCATCTCCGCCATATCCTCAATCAGCTTGGACTTGTTCACCTGATAGGGTAGCTCTGTGAAAATGATCTTGGTGCTTCTCGTCCCTTCCTCTATCTCGGACTTGGACTGCAGCAATATGCTTCCCCGACCGGTCTGATAGGCGGCCTCAATCCCGGCCCTGCCCACGATAAAAGCTCCTGTAGGAAAGTCGGGCCCGGGCAGGTATTGCATCAATTCAGGAAGCGTCGCTTGCGGCTGGTCTATGAGGTAGATGATCGCTCCGGCCAGCTCATTCAGATTGTGGGGCGGGATATTTGTCGCCATGCCCACGGCAATGCCTGTAGAACCGTTGAGGAGAAGATTAGGGAGCTTTCCCGGCAGCACCGTAGGCTCTTTGAGCGAGCCGTCGTAGTTGGGCACAAAGTCGACGGTGTTCTTCTCAATGTCCGCCAGCATCTCTTCTGCAATCTTGGAGAGACGGACTTCAGTGTAGCGCATGGCCGCTGCCGGGTCTCCGTCAATGGAACCGAAGTTGCCCTGTCCATCGATCAGAGGATAGCGCATAGAGAATGTTTGAGCCATTCTGACCATGGTCTCATAGATGGCAGAATCCCCGTGGGGATGGTACTTACCCATTACGTCTCCGACCACACGAGCGGACTTCTTATAGGGTTGATCGTGAGTCATGCCCTGTTCATACATGGCGTAGAGAATGCGCCGGTGAACGGGCTTCAGCCCATCCCTGACATCGGGCAAAGCTCTGCTTACGATCACACTCATGGCGTAATCGATGTAGGAGGACTTCATCTCCTCAGTGATGTTAACCAGTACTTCCGTCAAAAGCCACCTCAGACATCAAGATTCTTTACATATTTGGCATGCGTTTCGATGAATTCCCGGCGCGGTTCCACCTGATCTCCCATGAGGATGGTGAAGATGCGATCGGCTTCCACGGCATCCTCCAGCGTGACCTTCTTCATGGTCCTCTTCTCGGGGTCCATGGTAGTATCCCATAGCTGCTCGGGGTTCATCTCTCCCAGACCTTTGTACCTTTGTATGGCAGGCTTGACCAGGGACTTCACCAGCTCGTTCAGCTGCTCGTCCGAGTAAGCATAGTTGACCTGCTTTCCCTTCTTGACCTGATAAAGCGGTGGTTGAGCGATGAAGACGTAGCCTGCATCGACTAGAGGCTTCATGTACCGATAGAAGAAAGTCAAGAGAAGGGTGCGAATGTGGGAGCCGTCCACATCGGCATCAGTCATTATTACTACCTTGTGATATCTGGCCTTTGTGATATCGAAGTCATCCCCAACACCTGTGCCGAAGGCGACTATCATATTTCGAATCTCGGTGTTCTTGAGGATCTTGTCCAGCCTTGCTCTCTCCACATTGAGAATCTTGCCCCGCAGCGGCAGTATGGCCTGAAAATGCCGGTTCCTGCCCTGTTTGGCCGAGCCGCCTGCAGATTCGCCCTCGACTATATAGATCTCGCATTTTCCCGGATCAGTATTGGAGCAGTCTGCCAGCTTGCCGGGCAAGCCTCCGGAACCCAGGGCATTCTTGCGACGGGTCAGCTCCTTGGCTTTGCGGGCCGCCTCACGTGCTCGCAGGGCCTCAGCCGCTTTCTCCACAATGGTCGTTGCCACGAGAGGATTTTCCTCAAAGTACTCAGCCAGGCCCTCCGATACCATGGACTCGATGATGCCCCGGATGGCGCTATTACCCAATCTGGTTTTGGTCTGGCCCTCGAACTGAGGATCGGGAAGCTTCACACTTACGACTGCCACCAGGCCCTCGCGCAGATCTTCGCCGCCGAGCTTCACATCGTTCTTGAACAGCTTGTTAGCTTTGGCGTATTCATTGACAGTCCTTGTCAGTGCGGCGCGAAAGCCCATGAGGTGAGTTCCACCCTCACGGGTATTGATGTTATTGGCATAAGAGAATATATTCTCGCTATAGGAGTTATTGTACTGAAGCGCAACTTCTACCTGAGTGCCGTTCTTGCTGCGCGTAAAGTAGACAGGAGGTTTATGCAAGGCTTCTTTGTTTACATTGAGATACTCTACAAAAGAGACGATACCACCCTCATACTCGAAGATGTTCTCTTTATCGGAGCGTTCGTCGTTTATGGTTATCTTCAGGCCGCGATTAAGAAAGGCCAGCTCTCTCAGCCTGGAAGAGAGCGTATCGAAGTTGTATTCGGTTTCCTCGAAGATTGTGCTATCCGGTTTGAAGGTGATCGTGGTTCCGGTATGGTCCGAGGTTCCCCTTACCTCAACGTCCGAAGCCACTCTGCCCTGTTCATAACGCTGCCAGTAAACCCGTCCGTTCCTTCGAACCTGCACCTCCAGCCATTCGGAGAGGGCATTGACAACGGAGACGCCCACGCCGTGCAGGCCGCCAGATACGCTATAGGATTCGTGATCGAACTTGCCACCAGCGTGCAGCACAGTCATGACGATCTCCAGGGCCGGCCGGTTGAACTGAGGATGGTTATCTACAGGGATGCCGCGGCCATCATCTTTGACGGAGACGCTTCCGTCCATGTGGATGACCACATTGATCTCTTTGCAATAGCCTCCCAGGGCCTCGTCCACGCTGTTATCAACTACCTCGTAGACCAGGTGGTGCAACCCCAGGGTGTCTGTGCTACCGATATACATCGAGGGCCTGCGCCTGACTGCCTCAAGGCCTTCAAGAACTTGGATTTGGCTTGCGTCATAGCCCGTTGCTTCGCTCAAAACTGATTAAGCCTCCTGAATAATTAGGACTGTAGTGAAATAACCTGAGCAGATATAAGCTTTTCCCCTAAATATGGCTTGGATTTTATCATTAGAATGTAAAAATAATATTTCATCTGCCTTTTACAGTCATTGCCAGCCATGATTGAGCCGGAAAAAGCCTGTAGCGAATGAAATCCTGAAAAATTGGGGCCAGGTATCCGATATGATTGGAAAGCCAAGGTCCGGATTCGAACCGGAGTGGTAATGCTCTGCAGGCATTTGCGTAGCCGCTCCGCCACCTTGGCATTGGTAAAGGCGTCCGACAATTTTGTGGATCAGCCTTAAACCTTTATCGGTTAAAGGCATCCTTTGCGCCAAGTCTTGCTGAGATGTCCTCCCCTATAAAGATTGCCTTTGAGGCAAAGACAATTCTTATAGACATTTCTATAATCGCACTGGCATCTGCAGGACACCTGAGCGTCCTGGCCAAATGATGCAGCATTCTTCCGGAGGTCTTGCGCCAATACGGTCATGGCATAGCGCGATAAAGAACAAAGGCCACGGGCAGGAGTCAGCCCGCATGCTAAAAAGATATCCCTGGTCCCTGCAAGGGGACTTGTGTCAACATTCCAGCGCGCGTTCGCCCGGGTCCATCCTAATGTGCCCTTATTGTGTGCTATTCAGGGTAGCGTTAACGGAAGTGTTAATGGGAATTTTAGCGGCGGTATTAACGAGTCCTACTTTTGCCGTTTTCTTGGGGATATTGCTGTAACCTGCACTCGGGTCAGCTTTCCTGAAATCATTGATGCTTGTAGTGTACAAACTTGATCCCAATATGCCTCCGGCTTCCTTACTGAATGCGGCATTCTGAAATATCACAGGATTTACGCCGTTGAGGTCTAATGTTAGCGGATTGCCCCAAACGTAATTAGGATCCATTGGATTGACTATGACGGCAGTTGAAGGTTGCCCGACTGCTTCACGATTGCCGCTTATGGCTTCTGACGGCAATTGTGCAATTATAGGTGCTACCAAAGCTATCAAAATAGCTCCAATTAGTATATTAAGATTTTTTTTCATGTAACGCCTCCATGATTGCATCTCGGTTCTCATTCATTTGATTTTTCGAGAAGATATGACCGAAGCCCAATCTCTAATGCGTCTCTCCGATCCGAATGCGATTTCAATTCACGGCAGATGACGATTTGAACTTGGACAATTATAAACCTTGTGGTTATTTCCCCGAACGTACTTAATTATGATTCTAATTTCCGGCAGAAGGATAGACAACTCCTAATATCTGTAACGATTGCCTGGCCCGAGTTTCGTGCGGTTCTTCTTCAAGATGTGCATTCGTTTCCCTATCTCAAAAAAAAACAAAAAGGAGAACAGTAACATTAAGCTGAACTCCTTCACCCGCGAACTAAATTACGTCTCCTGAACTCTAAATTCGTACTTGCTGTCTCCCATCCTGAGAGTCCATATTCTCCAGCCTGTTGGGAAACACGCATTCTTATGGGCGATGCCCAGGAGATCGAACTGGACCGTGTTGCCCTTCTTGAAGGCACCTGCAGTTACGACCTTATTGAGGGTCATGGGGCCTATTTGTGTATTATTCACTACCAGAACAGCATCTCCCGTGGCAGGCTTCTTGGTCATGGTGACATATAACGTGCCATCAATTGGAACGGTAAGATCTGGAGTGACCGGAACAGGCGGGGTTGGGGGGACTGGAGGGACTGGACCCGGAGCCGAACCGATCGAAGCCGAATAAAACGCGAAACTTGAACCCATGCCGCATTGGCCCTGCTTGATTCTGAACCATCCAGACTCACCCCAGGATGTGCCCCAGGAGTTCTTGCAGATCCATATGCCCTCCTTATCGTCATAACCCACAACCAGAATAGCATGATTGCCTGCGAAGTCTCCGTACTCCTGGCTGTAAATCCCGCCATCGTAGTCAAAGAAGTCTGTATAGACCTCCATGCCGGCCATGATGGGTCCAGTGGTGGCGATGTAGGCTTTAGCCAGGTCCGCGCTGTAGAGAGCCTTATAGGAAGAGATCGCAGTTAATCGATTCTTGTAATCTGCGCATGGTTTCCAGTCTCCTGTATATGGACAGCACAATTCATCACATGTGCCGGACTCAGCCGCCATGAGCATTCTCTCAAACTGAGCGCCGCCTGCGCAATTTCCGCCGCCCCTCGGGAAGATATAAGCCTCGGAGAGATCCGGCTGTAATTTGGGATTTTTCTTTGCGATTTCAAGGACGGACTCCATCAGTGCGACTGTGGCAAAAGCGACGCAGCTACCACATTGCCCTTGGTCACGAATGGGAGTTGTGTAATCTCCATCGCTCGTTTTCCGCCAATCAAAAGATGCAGGATATGTTACAGCCATCATGAGCTTTGCAGTGGCCGCGAACATGTCCATATTATGCTGAATTTCTGAAGCCGAGATATTCAGTCCGGTTGGATATATCTTTCCCATTTTTTATCTCCTATTATATCTTTATTTGATAATATGTTTGTATCTTGCTTGCATTTTGGCATCCTGTCCTGGAATAACTCCGGACAATAAATTGCCAAAGAATGTTCGATCACCCAAGCAGCACTTGAAGCCGACAAGGGATCATATCTTAGTAGTATAATAGGCAGGATGAGATATATAGTTGGTCTATCCGGGGAGAATGTGATAGGAACTGAAACGCTATGATGAAGCGGAAAAGCTCCTCGGGGTCTGCGAGGGGATCTTCGAGAAGGAGGGATCTATCCAGATGCTTGGCATGGTCTTCGGCGCCCTGGCCGATCTGAAGGCTCATTTGGGCCATATAGATCAGGCGGGCAGCTTCGAGGAGGCAGCGCTACGTTACAAGTATATCTTCGGCGATCCGGATAGCATATCCATAAGCCACCATAACCTGGCCAACTACTTATCAGAGAGCGGGTCCAGGTCTGCAATGGACCACAGGTTGGCTGCTGCTTCCATCTTTTATCAGATCAACTCGGGAATACTTGCTGTGAGCCTGACGAAGCTGGCCTTCGATTTAGATAAATTTGGCGTTGAGACTCTGCCCAGCTCTTTTGATCAGCTCTGCCATCAGGTGGAACAGGTGGAGGGAGTGAGGTTTCGGGAGCTATGGAAAAAGCTGCCCAAGAAAGTCGAAGATGGTGATCAGCTCCTGAAAGAGCTCGTCAAGACGGCCAGAGGTGGCACTAAAAAAACATCATGGTGGCAAGCCCTTTGGAAATGACCGCACATTTGGAGAGACCGAATCATCCCAACGTGGCCACAGATGTTAACAACCTCGGCGAGGTCCTGCAAGCCCGGGGTGATCTGCAGGAAGCCAGAAAATGCTTAGAGCGAGCTCTGAAGATATTCCGGGAGAAGTTCAGCGAGGATCACCCCAACACGAAAGTTGGAGCAACCAATCTGAACTCAGTCAAGTCAAGACTGAACTGATCTTGATTGCCAATCTATGTCATAATATGATGAGATTACGACATTGACATCAAGAGACGGGAAGATTTTCGAGGATTGGGAAATTCTGAGTGACACACAAAGTGATGCACCGTTTCGTTAAATAAGGCCATATTTGTAAGGCACTTTAAGCCTATTTCCTGATCTATGAAATCAACCAAAAACTTTAATAATTAATAGTTACATACCTAGGTTCGTCTAGATAACCTGAGAACGTGGAGGTAAAATATGCCAATTGGAGCTACTCCGCAGATCCAGAAAGATATGCTGATGAATTGGGGGATAAAACCAGAGGATATCCTGGCATTTTTCGTTTTTTTGTTTGTGACTCTGGGAGCCACCGCTTATCTCCAATACTTGATTACGAATGTTCTAGAATATACGGATTACATCAACATGTGGTTCGTCTCACCGTGAAGGAAGCCCACTAGATGTAGCGGAAAGACGTTTATGAAGTCATTGAGATGATAAGGCAAATCGAGAATCTTCTGTACGGTCGCTGAAGTCTTGTCTCCACTGGAAATAGAATAAAAGAAAGGTCGATATAATGATGAGAGTACCGATGCGTGAACACGAGAACGCCTAACCAGAATATCATTTAATAATAATTATTGTCTACTCGGGCAGCTTAGGTCGAGATGATTGCTCACAGCCATAATTCGAGGGGAGAAGAATTGGGCGACCAAAGAAGAATAGTGAAATACTGATCGGCAGGGCATGAAGAAATGCAATTGAGGCTGAAGACACTTTTTCCTCGTGTCCTCCCCCCATTTCGTTCCCTGAAGAAGATGATGTTGCCTCTTGACACCCCCACAATAAAGAAATGGCAGGTCCATAATTATGGTTCGACATTATGACTGGTACGAATTCTTCTCGTCTGCATTTTCCCTTACATTCCCACCACCTTCCCGCCGCCCCAAGGAACATTTTATATGGTTTGCAGATCACTTGAGAGCGAAGCATTATGGTCCTCGAAAACTTAGGCGGATCGCTGCGCAATGCTCTGAAGAAGATAGCGTCGGCGAATAAGATCGACAAGGCTCTGGTAGATGATGCCGTGCGGGAGATTCAGCGTGCACTCCTGCAGGCAGATGTGAATGTGAAGCTGGTAATGCAGCTCTCCAATACCATCAAAGAACGAGCTCTAAATGAGAAGCCTGCGCCTGGCATGAACCCGCGCGAGCACGTCATCAACATCGTCTATCAAGAGTTGATCAACCTGGTAGGCCGCGGTGCGGATATACCCCTCAAGAAGCAGAACATAATGCTCGTGGGCCTGCAGGGATCAGGAAAGACAACGACAGCAGCAAAGCTGGCCACCTTCTTCCAAAGAAAGGGGCTTCGCACGGCCGTCATCTGCGCCGACACCTTTCGCGCCGGAGCCTTTGACCAGCTCAAGGCGCTGTGCGAGAAGCAGGGCGTATTCTTTTACGGCGAAAGGGGCAACCTCGATGCTGCTGCCGTGGCCAGGAACGGCCTTGAGGCCACCAAAAAGTATGATGTGAGAATTGTCGATACTGCAGGACGGCATGCCCTGGAGGGCGATCTGATCCAGGAGATGAAAGACATCCACAGCGTCGTCAATGCCGAGCAGAAGCTCCTGGTTATGGATGCGGCTTTAGGCCAGCAGGCCAGCGAACAGGCCAAGGCATTCAACGAAGCGATTTCGATCACGGGCGTCATCATCACCAAACTGGACGGGACTGCCAAGGGCGGCGGAGCACTCTCTGCAGTAGCCGAGACCAAGACCTCAGTGGCCTTCATCGGCATGGGCGAGACGCCTTCCGATTTAGAGAAGTTCGAGGCGGACCGTTTCATCTCCCGCATGCTTGGCATGGGGGATATCAAAACACTTATCGAGAGAGCCCAGGAGGCCCAGACGGACCAAAATGTGGACGTTGAATCCCTCATGCGAGGCAAGTTCACCCTCCGGGATATGTACCAGCAGATGGAGGCCATGAACAAGCTCGGTCCCTTAAAACAGATCATGCAGATGCTGCCCATGGGCGGCCTGGGCTTTGAGCTCTCCGATAAAGAATATCAGATGACCAAAGACCGTCTGGACAAGTATCGAGTAGTCATGGATTCCATGACTGCCGTGGAGCTGGAGGACCCGAAGGTCATAACCGCATCGCGCATCAAGCGCATATCCCGAGGCAGCGGTGCCTCACCAGATCTCGTTCGCGAGCTTCTCAAGTCCCATCTGGCCATGCAAAAAGCAATCAAAGGCATGAGAGGCGGCATGGGCAAGATGAACATGAAACGCATCATGAAGAGGTTCAGCCCGGGGAAGCAAGACGGAAGCTGATGATTGCCAATGCAAAAAGCACCGGCAAATCATTTTCAAATTATAGGCAGATCAAATATCGACTATCATATCCTATTTTCTCAAGTGGTGCTTCAGATCTCCCATTTGCCCTTCGCCAATCCTGTGAGACTCGCTCCATTTGGCAGAGCCTCGCTGAAATCCCCCATTACCGTGCTGCCTTCGCTGGCCAGATTGAATTTGTAGAGCTCGCCCCCGCTAGCAGTTACGTCGAGAGACAGCTTGTTTCCCATAAGCCTTCCCACTGCCAGAACAGGCTCCGTTCCGTTAATCGCGGTCATATTTCCCCGGCCCGATATGCCTTCCCGGGTCTTTGATAGAGCGAGAACGATATTGCTCTTGTCTTTTAAATCCAGGCTCAGCCTGCTCTCTACCGCTGCCTTTACATCCGGGACGACAACCGAGATCGGGACAGCGATGGAGCTGATAGGAACATCTTCTCGCGCGAACTCATCATAGCCTTCCATGTTGACGTCCACAGCCGGGTCGCCCAGGAAATTGTAGGCACCCGCCAATGAGCAGGCGCATGTGGCCGCCGCATGAGAGCCTGCGGCAAGCATTAGAATCAATATCACGATCAGAGCTTTCGTCTTAGATTCCCCCGGCAGCAGTTTCAGCTCGATTCAGCATTAATCTTTTTCCCTTCAAACTTCAGGCTCATCAAAAGCCGGTAGTGACCTGCGTTCCTTCGGATGTGGATGTGGCGCTCTGGCCGTTGCTGCTCTTGTAGATGCTCTCATTTTCGATGAGATGATTCGATGAATCCAACCCGTTTTGAGTTTCCGTGGCCCTTCCCAGCAATGCACCGGAGGTCGCACTCGGATTGAGGCTCCCGCCTAACGCAGTTGGTTGATTTTGTTGGGACGAAAGAGCCATGCTTCCGGTAACCGTTCCCGATTCGCGAATAAAACCACTGGAAAGCGAGTCGAACTTGCCGGCAAGAGCGGTTCCGGATGCCGATAGCTCCAGCCTGAAGACCTCCGGTTTATCGACTGAGGAGACGAAGATGACCGGCCTATCCCCAGCAACAGACCCTGCCACAGTCACTGCTCTATTGGCGCCGTCGGCAAGCATAAGGCCAGACCCCATAACCAGATCGCTTTCCTGAAATATCTGCATATCAATGTGCCTATTCACTGAACTCTTCAGATCAACCGACCAGCTTCCTGTTAGGTTTAGTTGCGTCGAGATTGCACCTACGCTCGCAGAAGAGATTGTCCCCTTGCCGACGGTCAAAGGTGGCACGATTCCCGTTCCCGTGGTCACAGTTCCCATGTACCCCTGCGAAGATACATTCGCGATCAGACTGATGAATAATATTACTGCTATCAGAATTTTGTTCGACGCCATATTACCAACCCACTACCGCCTATTGGCTGACGCTATTAATAATAGTAGTGGCTGCTCGCCAATCAAGCAAGAAGACTTCTTTAAGGATAGGGAAAATTTCGATGATACGAGATATATAATAAAGAATGCCTCCCGGGCATCTCCCGGGAAGGCCCTATCTGTTGCATTTCATCAGACTGGAGCGACAGAGACCTGCCCTCCCATTTTCAGATAGAGAAAATCCCATCTCCTCCAAAACATTCTTCGATCTGCCCCGCCCGTGCAAAAGTACCTCCCCCAGATCCTCCGGCTCATCGATGTCACATCCTGCCCGGAAGGACTCATAGACCGAAACTTCAAGGCCTGTTTGACGAGCAAATGCCAGATGCTTGGGAAAGCTCAGACCCTGGTAGCAGGTGCGAAACCTGGGGCTCCTGATCAGGATCATGTTGGTGCCGCCGCCTCGCCCCGGGCAGAGGACCACATCCCCGTCGCAATTGAGAATACCCACGACATCCTTTTCAGTTAATAGGGCCAGATCCGCCATAACTATCAGAATGTCCGACGGCCACCCGTGGCGAGCAACCTCCGCGATCAGTGCATTGAGGGCATCGTTCAAGTCCAGCTCTGACTCTTGGATCTCGACTTCGCTGCCGATATCCGCGATATTCAGCCCCGGTCGGGAGAGGATCGTCGCCGATCCTTGGCCCGAAACAGCATCCAGGACATCCATAAGCATAGCAAACGACAAAAGCTGCCGCTCCCAGGGTGTGAGAACGGACGCCAGCCGGCTCTTTGCCCCCTGATTCTTGAAAGGAATTATCATATGAATTGGCTGTCCCACGAAGGAACAGCTCTAACAAGCTCTGATAAAACCTTAACTCTTCAGCCGCGGCCGGATGACATCCATCTCTTCAGCCATGAAGACGTTCCCACCGGAGCCTGGATACTTCAAGCCCCGGAAAACGACTGCAGGGGTCCCGTCTCCTGCCTCACCCATGAGCAGATTTGCAGCGGCCGCAATCTCATCCACGATCGCTTCCAGGGTGATCTCCAGGACCTTGCCGTGCATATCGCACTCTCCGCGCCAGTCCCGCAAAGCGGCAATGCCTGCCCAGCCCACGGCTACACCCGCAACACCTGTTCGGAACGGCCGGCCGCAGGTATCGGTGATGATAACGGCGCAATCCCTTCCCAGGCTCGCGCGCAGCCGCTCTGCACTCCTGCAGGGGTTTTCCGGGAGTAGTAGTATCCGTTCCTCTCCCACGTTGGACTGGTCGATCCCCGCATTGACACCGATGTGGCCGAATCGGGTCACCACCAGCAGAAAAGGCCGGTCAAGCAAGACCTCCACGGATTCGTCCAGGACCGCCTGCACAAACCTGGGATCTTTTCCAATATGCATCGCAATCTCGGATGCGCGCCCACTGGGCTCGTAGCTCTCAAGATCCCGAAAACGGCCCTCAGACTTGGCAACTATTGTGCTTGCAAGACAGAGCACATCTCCATCTTGAAACTCAAAAAGAGATTGGATCAACGAAGCTACATCATCGCCCTCTTTGATGACCGGCAGGCCTCGAATGAGGTAGCCTTTCATGGATGCCTTTGGTTCGGACATCTATCGACTTTCAGATCTGTTACATCAGTCGCGCATCAAAAGGCAGCTTGCTGAGGCGGTATAGCCTCGCCTGAACCAGAAGGTCCAGCAGATAGGAATAGTTTTCAGCGACGATAGCTGTTCGCGCGTCGCTGCTCTCTATCCAGGGAAGACCACGATACCCTCTGGCAAACTCCAGCCAAAAGGAGGGAGGAGAGAACTCAAGCTGGTACTTTTGCTCCTCCGTAAAGGTGAGTGTGATCATCTCTTCCATCTAAGCTACCTTTCCTTTTCTCTCCACAACCTCGGCAAAGGCCAGAGTTCCGCTGATCTTCTTGATCTTGGCCTTGACGATCTCGCCTTTAACGGCACTGGGCACGAAGATGAGGTATTTATCAACCTTGGCGATTCCGTCGCCTTTGTTACCTACGGACTCGATGCGCAGCTCATAGGTCTCACCTTCTTCAATGACATCCTTCTGCACCGCTGCCGTGGCCTTTCTCTTGCGCACAGGCCGGTGAGCTCCACAAGCGTCGCACTTGAGCGTCAGCACACGATCGCTCTTGATGAGATGAGTATCGGGCAGCCTGCACTCTGTGCAGACCACATACTCTTCGAAGTAGGACTCTATCTGGCGGGCGATGGCGGTCTCGCCAAACTTTCCCTGAAAGATCCCGCGCTGCGCCTCGATCTTGCCGGCTGTTCCCATCTCCTGGAGCAGATACTTCATGAGGTGTTCCGGATCACGGTTCAGAGTATCCGCTATAGCCCCAAAGTTCTCCAGCACAGTGGTCTTGCCTTCGTAAAAGACCTTGACGGATGGTATTACGAACCGCTCCTTGGTCTCCCGAGTGGCCGGCATCTTCTTTATGGCCCGATCCAGGCCCGCTAAATAGTCATCCATCCAGATTACCTTATCAGCTCTTGACCCGAATCCACAACGATCTGAATAGGTGTCGGCAATTTATGGCCCGCCCTGGTCAGCGCCACCTTGGCATTGTTAAGGTATTGGGGGGTTACTCCAACGGTGAAGAGCTTCTGGCCGGCCTCGACCCTGGCCGCAGTTCCCACAGCCTTGCCGAAAGCCATTCTCATGCCGCTGGAGACACGGTCCGCACCGGCTCCCGTGGCCTGCTTATTCTCGCGTATTACATGGTGAGGATAAGTCCTGAGTTTGAGGTGGAAGTTAGTCCTGCCCACTTCCTTCAGAAGGAAACGGTTGGCTGCTACCCTGGCCGCCTCAAGAGCGGTATGCCTGATCTGGCAGGGCTCCATGACAACTAGAGTGAGCTTAATGGGAAAATCTTCCTGCAGATTTCCCATGTCATAGTGAACTACTTTGCTTCCCGGGACGCCGCCCATGTACTTTCTGCGTGTGTAGGGCCGTTCCCGCCTTCTATACATACTTGCTGGCTTGCGTGTCAAAACGAATTCCTCCGATAATCCTGAGATTGTGGCACTATTCACCTTGCTTATAAGGTTTGGCCTTTACACTTCATTCCGGCCCTCGCCTTATAGGCTTTGCCATGATGCCCGCCCATTATTCTTCATTTTCATTTAGTCTCTATTCACACGGGCTGAGCTTGCATATTATAACCTGCAGGCTACACCGTGATTGGCGTGGAGAAGCCAATCTCGCCTGCGAGGGGCGTCTTCATCAACGAACGAACCTCATCCGGCTTATTTGCCAGTACCCACATGAGCTTGACCAGTGCCACCTCCGGCAGCATGTCCTCGCCTTCGATTGCTCCTGCATCGAGCATGTAGCGTCCGGTGTCGTACACTCTATCGCATATCCTGCCTCGCAGGCATTGCGAGGTTATGACCACGGGGACGCCATCTTCTGTGGCTCTTCTTATGCCATCTATCCAGTCGGAAGCCACGTGGCCGAGGCCGGTTCCCTCCAGGACGATTCCCCGATAGCCCTTATCGACATAGTAGTCCAAAATCTCCGGGGATGATCCTGGCGTGTATTTAACGAGGCCGCATCTGGGCTCAAGCAATTCATTCAACTGCAGCTTTGCTTCGCCACGATGGCAATAGGGCAGTAAGGGCTGAATTTTTCTGGTGAGGTAATCCACACGCCCTAAGGGCGGCTGGTTCATGGTCTGGAAGGCGTCTCTGCGAGATGTGTGCATCTTTCGAACGCGAGTGCCGCGGTGAATGGAACAGTAATCATCGCTGGTAGTGCCATGCATAACCACACAGACCTCTGCCATGTCGCTGATGGCGACAGAGGCCGCGCAGACGGCATTCATGGAAGCGTCGCTGCTGGGCCGGTCAGAGCTCCTCTGCGATCCGACGATGACCACAGGCACAGGGGTCTTCAGCATGAAAGAGAGCGCTGCCGCGGTGTACATCATGGTATCGGTGCCATGGGTTATGATAACACCTTTCGCGCCGCTCTGAATCTCCTCTGCCACAGCCCGTGCGAGACGAGTCCAGTATTCAGCACGCATGTTCTCGCTCAAGATCTGATAGATCACCCGGGCATGGTAGTTGGCAATCTCCTCCAGCTCCGGGATAGCGGAGATGATCTCGCCGGCAGAGAACTGGCTGGTGACGGCACCTGTCCTGTAATCGACCTTACTGGCAATGGTTCCCCCGGTAGATAGGATGGATACCTGGGGAAATCCCGCCCTATTTTGAAGCGACTTATCTTTACCTGAAGGCTTCAAATCCAGGCCCTTCTCCACGAGCTTAAGGTCGCTCTCGCGAGCACGTAGGCCTATATTGTAGCCATTGTTCAGCTTTATGACTACATGTCCAACGCGTCGGGACGGCATGAGCACGCCCTCGTAGGACATGCCGTTCCTCTCCACGGAGATTCTGTCCCCTAGATCCATCTTGTTCTCACCAGATTGCCATTTAACCCCTACTACTTTATGCTCGACATCTAAAAACGTTGCCCTTGAGTTAGATCAAACATCAAAAAAGCCTTTATCTCAAGAAGATAGTCAAACTGCGGAGGTCGTCAGTGATGCACAGATGGGACCCCAAAGTCTATATGAAGAGCTCATCGGCCCAGCAGAAGTGGGCAGAGGAACTTCTATCCAGGATATCAATCCGGGGAGATGAAAGGATACTCGATATCGGGTGCGGAGACGGCAAAATCACAGCCGAAGTTGCCAAGCTCGTTCCGGGAGGATCTGTCCTGGGCCTCGACAATTCCGGAGAGATGCTGAGCTTCGCCAGGGACAGGTTTCCGCCTGTAAGCTGGCCGAACCTTGATTTCCAGTATGGAGATGCATCTTATCTGCAGTACGAGGATGAGTTCGATCTCGTTCTCTCCTTTGCCTGCCTCCATTGGGTGCAGGATCACGGACCGATTCTGGAAGGGATCAGACGCAGCCTCAAGAACGGTGGCAGGATCTTGATGCAGTTTGGTGGCCGGGGAAATGCCGCAGGTGTCCTGGATATTGTCGATGATCTCATTATGGAGGAGAAATGGTCCGGGTACTTCAAAGCATTCCCGTTTCCTTATGGCTTCTATGGCCCTGACGAGTATCGGACCTGGCTCGAACTCGCAGGCTTGAAGGCCTTGAGAGTGGAGCTGATGGCAAAGGATATGGTCCAGATAGGGCAAGAGGGACTTCTCTCCTGGTTCAAGTCTACATGGCTGCCATATATCGAAAGAGTGCCCGAGGATTTGCGAGATGATTTTATCTACGAAGTGGTGGATCGATATATCCTGGCTTATCCACTAGATGACAAAGGTTATGTTCATGTTGAGATGGTGAGGCTGGAAGTAGAAGCCGAAAAGAGCTGTCAGGAGAATATATGATCAATTTTGTTACCAGCAATAAGGGAAAGTTTGCGGAGGCCCGGGGTATCTTCGGAGATCTGGAGCAAAAGGACATAGGCTATACTGAGATCCAGGCAGACACACTGGAAGAGGTGGCAATATTCGGCATGTTGGAGGTTTCATCCAGATTGCAGGGCCCGGTAATGCTTGAGGACGCAGGCCTCTTCATCGAGGCTCTGCATGGTTTTCCAGGTGTCTACTCGGCTTATGTCCAGAAGACCATCGGCAATGACGGGATACTGCGGCTCATGGAAGGAGTAAAGGACCGCAGAGCGTTCTTCAAATCCGTAGTCGTCTATGCCGAGCCGGGGCTTGAACCCCAAATGTTTCAGGGAATTGTTCATGGCCGGATTGGCTATGAGACGCGAGGCAGTTTGGGCTTTGGCTACGATCCCGTCTTCTACGTAGGCGAGAGGAGTCTAGGTGAGACGGAGATAGAAGAGAAGAACCGCATCTCTCACCGCGCGGGTTCCATGCTTGCCCTGAAAGAATGGCTGGACAACCGTTAACCCTTTTTTGCTCTTTTCGGAGCCTCAACGCTGGATATCAAATTATCAAGCTCATCAGATCCCAGCCCACGATTGTCGGCGCCCCGGATTGCTCGATCACCTGTTCCGCCATCTCGTCCTCATGCCCCTCAGCCTGTGGGTAGAGGTGCGTCAAAACTACGCGCTTCACGCCCTGGTTACGAAGCATATTGCCAAGCTTCAGGGGCGTGCTGTGGTTGGTGACGTCAAAGGGCTCCGGGAAAGAGCACTCGTGAATGAGCAGGTCCGCGCCGTCCGACAGAGCTGTTACGCGGGCCGAGGGCTCGGTGTCACCCGAGTAAACAATCACTTTATCCTCCGCTTCCAGGCGATAGGCCAGAGCCGTCACGCTATGGCGCGCCTCCTCGGCGAAGATGTCGAAGCCCTTGAGAGAGAAGGAATCCATGGGAGAGAGTTCGTGCACCTCAAACTGCATCTTTTCCAGGTTGGGGTAAGCGCTTCTCATGAGCCCAAACCATAGATCCGTTCCTTTGGGGCCGTAAACCGCAAGACCTGGCAGGCCTGAGAGATAGCGCGCATTGGCCAGAGCCAGGAGATCTGAGACGTGATCCAGATGCAGATGCGTAAGTACCACTGTGTCCAGAGGCTCCGTGGGAACGCCGGCCTGCTCCAGGCGCAGGAGAGTGCCCGCACCGCAGTCGAAGAGCAGGGGCTGGCCGTTCTCCAGCAAAATCGCCGCCTGGGAGCGGCCTGGCTGAGGGATGCCAACACCAGTGCCGAGCAACGTGACCTTTAGACTCATTCAGCAGAACTCAGACTCGATGGTAAATAATGGTATTCATAAGGTCGTTTTCTTCAGGCTGGAGATACCAGAGATAAGGAGATATCGAGTGTTGCTCAAGATTTAATCATCACTAACAGCATCTTGAACTTGCTTTTCGCCTTGAGGGCATGAGTCTCACCTGCGGGCAAGATCACATAGTCGCCTTGACTCAGATGATACGATTTGCCGGAGATGGTAACCTCGACCTCTCCATCAACAACATGCACCAGTGCGTCGAAGGGCGCAGTGTGCTCGCTCAGCCCCTGGCCTTCATCGAAGGCGAAAAGGGTTACCGTTCCTGTGCTCTTGTGGATTATCTCCCGGCTCACCACCGAGCCATCTTGGTAGCCTACCAGATCAGTCAGCTTCTGAACCTTTGGTCCGATGCTATCGTTATCATTTTCTGTCATTTGAAAATCCCCCTAAATCATCTGAACATTCCTTTTCGCTCTCGCCTTCTCGTACATTTTTTTGTCCAGTGTCAACAACGTCACTTCTTCCCTCTCTGCTGCCGCCAGGAAGAGCGAATCATAAAATGCCGTATTATTCCCCAAAGCGATCTCGTATGCCAATTCAGCCAGGTCTGACGAGCAAATCACGGTGCATGACTTAATGAATTCCAGGCAATTGGAGAGCGACGCCCTGGCGGACTCTCTGTTCTCTTTAAATAAGGCGACCCTCTTCCAGGCCGCATTGCCAACCTCAGCTACTGCGAGATCAAGTGTAATCGGACTGAGTTTATAAGCTGCTTCTGATGCCCTTTCAGAAGCTTCTTCTTCAAAGTAAAGGGCAAAGATAACGCCTGAATCAAGGACAGCTCTATCTCGCATCTCTGTCCTCTCTGATCAATTCGGATGCACTGATGCCTATGTTCTTCGTTGCTTTTCTCAGCTCTCGTGCTTCTGCCAGCAGAACATGTCTTCTCTTCTCCCTGACAAGCTCCTCAACCGCTCGCCGGATGTCCGACTGCCAGTTAGTATCCTTCATCTCATCCATCATTTGCCGGACCTCTGTAGGGATACGAATTGTATACACACAACTTGCAGACATACTTTCCTGTTTATGTTAAAGATATATACATTTTCCTATCCCATTTGATACATCACAAACTTTTAACATAAGAATGACAAAGAACGATGTTGTGCAAGAATGTCCTTTGCAGCAACTCAAGGAAAACGGTGAAGCTAAAATAGCCAAGACCTCCCCCATTCTTGCCACCATCGATGCCGACGAAGCCCACCGTCCTAGGGCTGGGCGCTTGGCAAAAGCCATCGTATCTGACGGGCATTTTCTCATAGGGAAGGTGGAGAACCTTTCGCACGACTTACGTTTCCAATGGATGGGTCACACTCTGAACGTCGAGTTAAAAGACTTCTCAAGCTACGGACAGAGCGATTATGTGAATTCGATCATCAACTCCGAAGGCCGACTCTATCATCAAGTCTTAACGGCTCGGGAGACTGAAGATCCTTTGGTAATCGTGGTCCTGGGCGGGGATACCGAGGTGGCTTCGGCCATAGCCCAAAATGTTTTCTCAAGAGGTTTTCTGGGAGCGGAGGCGGAAGACAAGATCATAGAATATACTCATATGGTGGAAGTCTTCGAGGCCAACTGCGAGGGCTGCAATATTCGGGTATGGAGGATGCTGGACAATCCCTACGGGCGACTGCTCCAGAGGGTTCGCAAGATCCTGCAGGGCGGGAATTTTTCTGGCTTTCGTCCCCGTCCGGCCGAATCTGAGAGAAAGTCCACGGCATTGTCCCTGCTCATTGGAAATGGCATGGGTCCGGCAAGGTCAGAGGGCATTTTAGAGAAGTTCAATCTGACACTGCAGCCTAAAAGGCCAGATACCCGCCTTTGCGACTGCAAAGGAATCGGGCCCAAGCTTGCTTCAGTCATCCAGGAAGCATTGGAACTGCCCGATGGAGTGGCGGCGCGCCCGAAGTCACCAAAGGCCATGAGAGAGCAGGAGCGGCAGGGCAAAAAATAGGCACATGACCTCGATGGAATGAATCCAGCCAATAAATCCGGGGTTGGGTTTAAGTATCTGCAAATGGTCTCTGTTGCCAGGTCAACTAAGAAATTTCAAGGTGATATTTTTGCAGAAGAGCGTCGTCAAGGATCCAGGTCTGGCAGAATCGGGAGAGAAG
>Ga0182011_10001350_pt1 | contig 21488 bp, 17 predicted proteins | sample 711E1DmetaG_FD_120481 | JGI IMG/M metagenome (GOLD analysis project Ga0182011, IMG submission 120481) | Permafrost microbial communities from Stordalen Mire, Sweden - 711E1D metaG | ecosystem: Environmental > Terrestrial > Soil > Wetlands > Permafrost | place: Sweden: Stordalen | collected... | reverse complement strand
TGGCCGGTGAATTTGTGGCCGGCGCGGATGATGGATTCCTTGTTAACCGGCGCGGTGACCAGCGCGTCCAGCTCGCGGCGGAGGCAGCGTTCGGCGCCATCGCGCAAGGATGCGACGGCGGCGTTTGCAGCGGCAGGCGAGCTGGCGGGCAAATTCCCCGGCAGCGGTTCGCCCAGCGGATTCGTGATGAAGAATTTTCCCGCATCGTTGTAGCCTGAAAATTTCTTGAGCGGCAGCCGGGTTCCCAACTTCTCATTCAACCGGCAGACGCAATTTTCATCACCGATCAGCAGGTAACGCGTGTCGTCGTTTTTGGCTTCAGCGGCGATGGCCTTAAGTGTGACTTCGGGGCCGATGCCGGTGACATCGCCGAGTGAGATGCCAATCCAAGCAGTCATGGGAACTTACCTGCTTTTGACCCCCGGCAGGCGAATTCTTTTTGGGATCGGATTCACGCCTTAAGGAAATTTCAAAACGAAGGTTTTTTGCTTCAAATGATCAATCCACTGTTCTTCGATCTGTTTTTGCTGTTGCGCGCGAAGGGTCGCCTCAATCTCGTCGCGAACGTCGTTGGGCGGTTTGACGTGCGCCGGGCGGGTTTCCTCGACGAGCATGAGATAGCAGGCTTGAGGCGTGTCAATCACATCGCTAACCTGGCCGGGCTTGAGCGTGAAAGCAACGTCGGCAAGCTCCTTCCGCAAAACGGAACGCTCGACCCAGCCCCAATCCCCACCCTGGCTGCGTTGCGAGCCTTGCGAATACACGGAAGCCATCTGGCTGAACGAAGCGCCTTGTTTGATTTGAGTCAGGATTTCGCCGGCCATGCGCGGCACACTTTGATCGTCGCTGGAAGTTTTATTAATCACAATCATGCGCAATTTGACTTCGTCCTCGACTTTGAAGTCGTCTTGATGGGCGTGGTAATAATTTTCAATTTTGTAAGGCGAGATGACAATTCCCTGCGAAACGTTTTTGGAACGCATATACATCCAAATCCACTGGTCGCATACGTCTTTGCGAAATTGCTCGTAGGTGAGGCGCTGCGCCTGCAATGTTTTCATGAGTGTGGTGCGATCGCCGTACCGTTCTCGAATCCGGTCCTGAACAATCTGGTCCACAAAGCTGTCAGGCATTTTGTAACCTTCGGTGTCGAACTCATGAAGAATCAATTGCCGTTCGATTAATTGTTCCAGGCCGTCGTTGAGCACGCTGACGACTTTTTGCCCAAAAACGTTCGACACGTTTTCTTGATTGGCATATTGCCGGCGCAACGCGTCAATGGCCGGCGCAACGAAGTCATCCAGCTGCGCGCGGGTGATGACGGCATTGTTGACAACGGCAAGAATGCCATCCGCCATTTCTGCCCGGAGTGGCAAACCGAAACAGAAGGTCATTGATAAAACCGGAATGAAACGAATGAGCTTCACAGATTTTTCGGCATACTAACAGCAGTCACCGACGGGTCAAGCATCCTGGCCGCTCGTCACTTGACGCGATTAATGTTCGGGGCGACGTCGGTTCGCATTTCGCTCCATGGAATAATGTTCTATTGCACTTCCACCACCTGTATGGCCGGCTGTTTGGTTCGTTTGAACAGGAAAATCAGCGGGATGCAACACAGCACCATCAGCCCGAACACCCGGAAGGTGTCCACAAACGCCCACAAATGCGCCTGCTGATTGAGGATGTTGTAAATAATGGCGTAGGCCTGGTGTGTGGCTGTGGCTGGATCACTGTGCCGGGCGAGCATGGCGCTGGTCGCGTGGAGTTGCCGCGTGAATGCCGGATCGGTCGGCGTCAAGTGTCCGACCATCAGCGCCTGATGCGCTTGCGAACCGCGCGCGACCAGCGTGGTGACGAGCGCGATGCCGACGCTCCCGCCGATGTTGAGCATGAGATTGTAAAGGCCGGTGGCGCTACCGATTTGCCGCTGACGCAACTGGCTCATGGTTGCCGTGGTCAGCGGCACGAAAATAAAACTGATGGCCACGCCATTCAGCACAGTCGGGAAAATGACGCTGGCCATGCTCACCTGAAGATTAATGTCGCTCAACATAAAGGCCGACGTGGACAGCACCGCGAAACCAAAGCACAACAGCCAGCGCAGCCGGATGCGCCCAACCAGTCGCCCGACGATGAGGGTGGTGACAAACGCCGCGATGCCGCGTGGACTCATCGTATAACCGCTTTGCAGCGCCGGATAACCCATCAGCGTTTGCAAAAACAATGGCAACTCCGCCGTCGTGCCGTAAAGAATGACGCCTACCACCGTCATCAACATCAGGCCGACGGCAAAATTCCGGCTCTTTAGAATCCGCAAGTCCACCAGCGGATGCTCCACCGTGAATTCCCATACGACAAACGCGATCATGGAAACAGCCGAAGTGCCCACAAACCACCGTATCCATTCCGAACCGAACCAGTCCGCCTCCTGCCCCTTGTCCAGGACGATTTGCAGCGTCGCCAGCCAGACCACCAGCAGGCCGAACCCGACGAAATCGATCGCCGCCTTCAAGTTGCGTTTGATATAAGGCGGATCTTCCACGAGCCATTCCGCCAGGAGCATCGCCAGCAGGCCCACCGGCAGATTGATGTAAAAAATCCAACGCCATGAATAATTGTCCGTGATCCAGCCGCCCAGCGTCGGGCCGATGATTGGGGCCACGATCACGGCCATGGAGAACGTCGCCATCGCCACGCCGCGCTTGGCCACCGGAAAACTCTCCAGCAAAATCGCCTGGGCGATGGGCACCATCGCGCCGCCGCCCGCGCCCTGCAAAATGCGCGCTGCAATCAGCATCGGCAAGTTCGCCGCCATTCCGCACAACGCCGACGCGAATATGAACATCCCGATGCAGGAAATGAAGACCCGCTTCCGGCCAAAGTGATTCCCGAGCCAGCCGGTCATCGGCAGGATGATGGCGTTGGCCACGAGATAGCTTGTCAGCACCCAGGTCGCCTCGTCGGTTGAAGCCGAAAGGCTGCCGGCGATGTGCGGCAGCGCGATGATGGCGATGGAGGTGTCGAGCACCTGCATAAACGTGGCCAACATCACACCCAGCGCAACGAGCCACGGGCTGTGACGTGGATGCCAGTCCTCGTGATGTGCGCTATCAGGCATGTATTAAAAGTTAAAAATGAAAAAGGGGAAATGGCCGCGTGCGCCGGACGGAAATTTTTTACCCTTTGAATTTTTCATTATGGCGCGGCGCGATTCATTTTCCGGCGCAAAATGAATCGGAAAACAAATGCCGCCCCGCCCGCCAGGACTATTGCCGGCAATGCAATCAGCCAGCCTGGAGTTTCAAAACCGCTGACGCGCACGCTGGGCGCAACGGAAAGGCCGGGGCCAATTGTGTGATCGGCGGGCAACGGTTCATCGAAGAGGATTTTTACCGGCACGCGCTGGACTACTTTCACGTAATTGCCCGTCGCGTTTTCAGGCGGCAACAGGCTGAACGCCGCGCCGCTGCCGGCCTGAACGCTGTCCACGTGCGCGCGCAGCGATTTGCCGAGCGCGTCAATCGCCACGAGCGCCGGCTGGCCGGGTTTCATTTTTTTCAACTGTGATTCCTTGAAATTGGCCACGACCCAGATGTCTGTCGGCACGATGGACATCAATTGCTGTCCCACCTGAACGTAATTGCCCGGCTCGACGGCCTTGCGCGTCACGCGACCGCCGCACGGCGCGAAAATTTTGGTGTAGGAAAGGTCCAGTTGCGCCGACTGCACGGCGGTCTGCGCCTGCCGGAACAGCGCGAGCGCCATGCCGACAGAGGCTTCGGTCGCCGTTTGGGTCGCCTTGGCCTCGTTGATTCTCGAGGCGTCCGCAATGGCCTTTTGTTTTGCGGCGGCGAGGTTCGCGTCGGCTTCGCTGATCGCGGCCTGCGCGGCGTCAAATTCCTGCGCCGAAATGGTGTTCTGTTTCCGCAACTCCTGGCTGCGCTGAAAATCCGCCTGTGCACGCGCATCGGTGGCTTGGACCGCGTCGGCGTCGGCCTTCGATTGGTCGGCGGTGGCCTCGGCGGTGGCCACTTTCACACTCATCAAATTGAGCGCGGCGAGCGCGGTCTTGTAATTGGCTTCCGAGGCGTCGGCGGACGCTTGTTTTTGCGCGGCGGTCGTCGAGTAATCCGCCGGGTCAATCTCAACGAGCAAATCGTTCGAGCGGACCATTTCGTTGTCGAGCACGTGAACGGTGGAAACCTGTCCGGCGACTCGCGGCGCAATGGACACAACATGCGCGGCAATGAAAGCGTCGTCGGTGGATTCGTGCGTGAACGCGGTGACCAGATAATCCAGCCCCAAAAACAACAGCACGGCGAGCACGCCGGTTGCGGGCCAGATGAACCAAGGTGAATTCAATTCGACCAATCGCCTGCCATTGCTGTTTGGAACGGGTGCCGGGGGATTGGTGGTTGTTGGATTTGCATTCATGGGAATTTTAATTTTCGTCGGGCGTTTGATTTTCACCGGTGTGTTGCCTGGCGATCAGGGTGTAGATGGAAGGAATGACCAGCAGGGTGAACAAGGTTCCAATCGCCATGCCGGCGACGATGATGATGCCGATGGAATTGCGTGCTGCTGCTCCTGCGCCAGTGACGAGCGTGAGCGGAAAAATGCCGGCGATGGTGGCTGTGCTGGTCATCAACACGGGACGCAGCCGAAGCATGGCGGCTTCGCGCACCGCCTGGATTTTTGTCCGGCCCTGCCGCTGGAGTTCGTTGGCGAACTGCACGATAAGGATGCCGTTTTTCGAAACCAGCCCGACGAGAGTCACAAGGCCAACCTGCGAATAAATGTTCAAGGTGGTCGTCCAGCCATTGGTCCAAAAGGCGATATTGGGGTTTGGCAGCTTGAGGAAACAGAAGATCATTGCGCCAAACATCGCCAGCGGCACCGATCCAAACAAAATGATAAGCGGGTCGCGGAAACTGTTGAATTGGGCGGCCAGCACCAGAAAGATCAAAATCAGGGCGAGTATGAAGGCGGGCAGAAACTTATTGCCCTCCACGCGTAACTGCCGCGATTCGCCGGTGTAGTCCAGTTTGTAACCTTTCGGCAGGATTTTGGCCGATTCCGTTTCCAGGAATTTCAACGCTTGGTTCTTCGACACGATGGCCACGCCGCTGATGGTGACGGCATTCAGTTGTTGAAAACGGTTCTGGGCGCGCGGCTTGACACTCTTTTGCAGCTTCACAAAAGTGCCGGCCTGCACCAGCTGGCCGTTGGGTCCCTGCACATAGGCATCTTCCAACTGGTCCGGGTTCAAGCGGTCAACGCGTTTGATTTGGGGAATCACTTTGTAACTGCGGCCGGCCAGGTCAAAACGGTTGATGTAATTACCGCCCATGAGCGCTCCAAGGTCGGAACCCACCGTTGTCATATTCAGTCCGAGCGCGGCCACCTTGTCGCGGTCTAAAATCAGTTCGACCTCCGGTTGGTCCACTTTGGTGTCAATAATAGGCGGGAAGGCAAACATCCCGTTGGTGGCGGCCTTTTGCTGTAATTGCCGGGCAAATTGCAGGATCTCCTCCGGTTCGGCAGTGGAGGAGATAATGAATTCCACCGGAAACTGGCCTCCGCCGGGCAACGAGGGCGGTGTCACTGCCGAAACACGAATGCCGGGAATGTGATTTATCCTGGCTTGGGCCTCCGGAAGAATTTGAAATACCGTCCGTTTTCGTTCACCCCACGGCTTGAGCACCACGCCGCAGAATCCGCTGTCGGGGAAGGTGATTTGAAATATCTCATCCTTTTCGGGAATTTTACCGAACTCCCGGTTGAGCGCATCGGTATAAAACACGGTCTGGTCAATTGTTGCGTCCGCCGGAGCTTCGACGATGCCCATCATGAAGCCCTCGTCTTCCATCGGCGCAAGTTCCCTGCCTTGCCATACCATAATGGCCATTGGGATCGCGATCAGGCTCAATCCCAGCCAGAGAATATAAACCGCCGGTCGCGCCGACAACGTGGCGTCCAGCACCCGCCCGTAAAATTTACGGAGACGGTCAAAATAATGGTTGATGTGACCGGCCAGACCGCGCTCTTCAGATTTGGCATTGAGCAGTTTGGAAGACATGACCGGCGACAATGTCAATGCCACTATGCCTGAAATAAACACCGTGCCGGCCAGGGTGAGGGCAAATTCGCGGAACAACGAACCCGTCAATCCGCCCTGAAATGCGATGGGCGCATAAACCGCCGCCAGCGTGATGGTCATGGCAATGATCGGGCTGACCAGTTCGCGTGCGCCCTGCAGCGCGGCTCCCACCGGCGTTTTGCCTTCGCGAATGTGGCGCTCGATGTTCTCGACCATGACAATCGCGTCGTCCACAACCAAGCCGACAGCGAGCACAATTGCCAGCAAAGTCAGCAGATTGATTGTAAAGCCGAACACCTGCATCAAAAACACGCCGCCAATCAGTGAAATCGGAATGACCACCAGCGGCACCAACACCGACCGGAACGAGCCGAGGAACAAAAAAATAACAATGGCAACAATGAGGAGCGTCTTGAGCAGGGTTTTTAGAACCTCGTGAATGGCGTCGTTGATGTAGGTGGTGGCATCGTAAGCAATGCCGCTGTTCAAGCCGACGGGCAGCTCTTTTTTGAGGGCGTTCATTTCCACCCGCACTCGCTTGATAACGTCGAGTGAATTGGCGTTGGGCAAAGCCCAGATGCCTACGAACACCGCGTTCTGGCCCCCAAATCGCACTTGGGAATCATAATCCTCGGCGCCCAACACCACGTCGGCCACGTCGCGGAGCCGGATGAGTTGGTCACCCGACTGGTGGAGGACAAGATTGCGAAATTCCTCGACGGAGCGGAGGTCGGTATTGGCGGTGAGATTGACTTGGATTAGTGAGCCCTTGGTGCGGCCGACGGCGGAAAGAAAATTGTTGGCGGCCAGCATTTCAGAGACCTGGCTTGGACTGATGTTGAACGCAGCCAGCCGGTCGGGTTTGAGCCAGATGCGCATGGCGAAAGTGCGTCCGCCCAGGATGTCCGCGCGCTGCACGCCTTCAATGGAAGCCAGCCGCGGTTGGACAATGCGAACGAGATAATCGGTGATCTGGTTCGCCTCAAGAATGTCCGAGGAAAAACTCAAATAAGCGGAGGCAAACTGTGAATCGGCGGATTCGATGTCGATTATGGGCACCTGTGCCTCCGGCGGCAGGTCGTTGCGAACCTGCTCCACTCTGGAGTTGATTTCGGCCAACGCCTTGTTGGCGTCATAATTGAGCCGAAGCCGGGCGGTAATGGTGGACACGCCAAGCGAGCTGCTGGATTGAATGTAATCAATGCCGTCGGCGGCGGCGATGGCGCGTTCCAGTGGAGTGGTGACAAACCCGCGCACCAACTCGGCGCTGGCGCCAACATACACGGTGGTGACGGTAATGGAGGCATTTTCGCTCTGTGGATATTGACGGACATTGAGTGTTTGAATCGCCTGAAACCCGGCGATAACAATCACAAGGCTCACCACCATGGCCAGCACCGGCCGCCGAATGAAAAGATCGGTAATGGATTTCATGAAGCCTGCCTGAATCAGCTGTCCGAGGGGCTTGGTTTTTCAGAGGCCTTGGGCACCAGTTCGTTGTTTTCCTGCACGGCCATGCCGTTGTGGAGTTTGAACAATCCTGAACTCACGACCCGTTCGCCGACTTTAAGGCCGGCCAAAACGCTGACAAAATCCCCGCGCGTGGCGCCGGTGCGAACAAATTGTTGGCGGACAACCAGTGCTGCGTTTGTCCCCGTCGCGCCGGTTTTTGATTCGATCACATAAACCGAATCGCCATAGGTTGCGCTCAAGATGGCCGTGGCCGGAATGACCTGGACCGTTTGTTCGGCGGACAGAATCACTTCCATCCTTGCAAACATTCCCGGCTGCAGCAGTTGCTCGCGATTTTCCAGCGTCGCCCGCAAACGCACGTTGCGTGTCGTTGAGTCCACGTCGGGATTGATGGCGGTCAACACCCCCTCAAACCGCTTGTCAGGATAAGTATCCACGGAAACCCGCACCGGCTGCCCGGTTTTGATCTGCGCCAGGTTTTGTTGTGGCAGGGAAAAATCGGCATGGATTGGCGAAAGCGACTGCAAGGAAACAATCGGCTTTCCCACTTCCAGCAGCTCGCCGAGATTCACCAGCCGGATACCCAGTCGCCCCGCAAACGGCGCGCGGATGGTTTTTTTCCCAATGGTCGCGCGGATGGCGTCGGCGTTGCCGATGTTTTCCTTCAAAGTCGCTTCCGCGGTGTCCAATTCGGACTGGGAGATGATGTTGTTTGTCCGCAACTGGCGGATGCGCTCGGCATCGAGACGCGCCAACTCCACTTGTGCCTCGGCCGACCGCAATTGCGCTTCTTCCAATGAAGTGTCGAGCCGCACGAGCAAATCGCCCTTCGCCACCACCGCCCCCGATTCGAATGCGATTTCGCTCACCGTTCCGGCGATTTCAGGTGAAACGGTCACGCCTTGTTCGGCATTGATCGAACCGACGGCGGTAAGAGTGTCCGGCCATTTCTCCTCGCGGCTGACAAACGAGGAAATGGTGGCGGCCGGTGGCGCGGACGCTTTCGCGGCGGCTATCAGGGTTCGAATCTGAAAAATTTTTATTCCGGCAAGCGCACCGACGACCAGCAGGAGGGCAAGAGATGCCAATGTGATTTTGCGTTTCATGATTTTAATTGGAATTCGCAGGTTGCATGCAAAAATCAATCGAGGATGCGGGTTTTACGGCCCACACCATCCTTCTTAGTCCGGCTATTGTTCGCGGCGCCGGACAAAAACAAATCCACGATGCGCTCCGCCGCGCGGCGGTTCAGGCGAAAATCCGGCATCAACAAATGCGCCGTGATGCAAAGGTGCGCCTGCCCATAAAATCCATAGGCCAGATCCCGGCTGTCAAAGCGGTCATCCAATTCCCCGGCGGTCTGCGCGCGTTTGATCAGCGAGCGAATGAATTTGAGATTGCGCTGGCACCGGTCGAGATAGCGCAAGCCCGCCGGCACCTCGCCCGGCGCGGCGAACGCCGTGGCGAATGCAATGCGTGTCAGGTCCCTGTTTTTGTGGAAGTAAACGAACAACGCCGCGAGAATTTCAATCAGTTGTCCGCGAACGTCTGATTTGCGGGCCGCGGCCTGCTGGACGACCTGCAATCGCTCGTCGTGCGCTTCGCTGACCAGCGCCTGAAACAAGCCCGCCTTGTCGTGGAAATAATAATACAGCGCCGGCTTGGACACTTTTGCGTCATCCACGATTTGCTGGACAGACGTGGCTGCATAACCTCCGTTGGCGAAGCGTTTGAGCGCCGCCCTCAAGATATGCCGCCGTGTTTCCGGGCCATGTTTCGCCATAAAACCTACCGAACGGTAGGTATAAATCAGCCCGTTGTCAAATAATTATTTCTCCGGGGGACTGAAGCCGGGGCGCAACTCGACAAGACTGCCAATTCCGGTAGGGCAAAGCTGCCGCTTTGCCTTGATATAGCAATTTCACTCGCGAAAGCTTTCGGAGCTGAACACAGGTGTGTGCCGGAAGAAAAGCGGCGGAGGGCCGCCGCAGTCCAAGACGCGAGGCGTATGCCGGCGACTTGCGCGCGAAGCGTCATGGAGTGCGCCAGCCCTCTGGCGCTTTCGGGGTGGCGATGGGGCGGGCGGGGGTGGGAAACCGAACCTCAATCCGGCTTGGTCGGAGTTGTCGGCTTCTGCAATTTTGAATGGCGGCAGCCATAGGCGAAATAGATGACCAATCCGATGGCCATCCACACGATGAGCCGCGCCCACGTGTCGGCCGGTAGTCCATACATTAAATAGCCGCAAAAAACCATCCCCAGCGGCGCAATCAGCCAGAATGCCGGCGTGCGAAACGGCCGTCGAATTTGTGGATCAGTGAACCGCAGTACAAATATGCCGGCACAAACAATGGCAAACGCGAGCAGCGTGCCAATGGACACCAGTTCGCCCAGCAGGCCGATGGGAAACAAACCCGCAATCAACATGGCGATCGCACCGGTCAGTATTTGAGCCACCCAGGGCGTGCGGAATTTTGGATGCACCGCGCTGAACACCGGCGGCAGCAGCCCGTCTTTCGACATCGTGTAGAAAATTCGCGGCTGGCCGAGTAACATGACTAGAATGACAGAAGACAGCCCGGCAATCGCGCCGATTTTGATCACCACCCGCAACCACGCGAGTTTCGGGCCAAGCGCGTTGATGGCGACGGCGATGGGCGCGGGGTCATTGAGTTGGGTATAGGAAACAATTCCCGTCAAGACGAGCGAGACGACGATGTAAAGGACGGTGCAAAGCGCCAGTGAAACCAGGATGCCAATAGGCATGTCGCGCCGGGGATTTTTGGCCTCCTGCGCGGCAGTGGACACGGCGTCGAAACCAATGTAGGCAAAAAAGATCACGCCCGCTCCGCGCACCACGCCACCCCAGCCAAATTCACCGGGGCCGAGCGACGGCGGTATGAATGGATGCCAGTTGTTCCGGTTGATATAGGCAATCCCGACGGCAATGAATGTGAGTAACACCATCAGTTTGATCGCCACGATGACGTTGTTGAACGTCGCGGATTCCTTGATGCCGAGCACCAGCAGAAACGTGATGAAGCCGACGATTAACATTGCCGGGACATTCAGCACCGCGCCGGTGCTGGTCCAGCCTTCGGTAAACAGGCGCAGAATATTCCACCAGCTTGCATCAGGCGGAGTCATGTGGTTGTAAGGCGCGGAAGTGAACGCGGACGGGATTGTGATTCCAAGTTCCTTGAGGAACGAAACGACATATCCCGACCAGCCAACGGCGACTGTGGAGGCGGCAAATAAATATTCGAGGATTAAATCCCAGCCGATAATCCACGCGACAAATTCGCCGAGCGTGGCGTATCCATAGGTGTAAGCGGATCCGGAAATCGGAATCATGGCCGAAAATTCGGCGTAACACAGCCCGGCGAACGCGCAGGCAAGTCCTGCCAGTACGAAGGAGATTACAATGGCCGGTCCGGCACATTGCGCGGCAGCGTGGCCGGTGAGGGTGAAAATGCCCGCCCCGATGATGGCGCCGATTCCCAACGCGGTGAGATTCACCGGTCCCAGGACGCGCTTGAGGCTTTTATCCGTCAGCACTTCCGCTTGCAGGTCGGCGACACTTCTTCGTCGAAACAAATTCATTCGGGGAGTCTCGGCTTATTTTGGGGTTGCTTAATGAGTTGTTTGCCGCTGGAAGTCAAGTAAACGTCGCAGGTTCCGACGTTTGAAGACAACACAAATGTCCTATTGACTTCATGCCTCTGTCTGGTAAATTCCGCGTTCCTTTGCCCGGTTTTTGAATGAAAACGCATCTGCCCAAAGTGGATTTAGACCAGCGCAAGTGGCATGTGATTGATGCCGACGGCGCTGTGCTTGGCCGTTTGGCCGTGCAGGTGGCCGACATTTTGCGCGGGAAAAACAAGCCCGTCTTCACGCCGCACCTTGATGCCGGCGATTTTGTCGTTGTCGTCAACGCCGAAAAGGTTCGTGTCACCGGCAAGAAGGAAACCGCCAAGGAATACATGAGCTATTCCGGATGGAAAGGCGGCGAGAAATACACCACCGTCGCCCGATTGCGCGCCACGCAGCCTGAAAAACTCATCATGCACGCGGTCAAAGGCATGATTCCGAAAAACCGGCTCGGCGATCAGTTGTTGACCAAGCTGAAAGTTTTCAAGGGACCGAAACATCCGCACGCCGCCCAAAAACCTGAACCGCTCAAAGCCGCAGCCTGATTTTTAAACTCTCAACTCTCAAACCTCAACTGACAGATGGCTGAAACAAAAATCAACGAATTTCTCGGCACAGGCCGGCGCAAGACCGCCATCGCGCGGGTCCGGCTCGCGACCGGCAGCGGCAAAATCACCGTCAATGGACGCGCGATTGACAACTATTTCCCGCTGGAAACACTGCGGGGGACCGCGACGCAGCCGCTGGCTGTCACCGGCACGGCGGAAAAGTTCGATGCGCATATCAATGTCAGCGGTGGCGGACCGAATGGCCAGGCGGGCGCGGTGCGGCACGGCATCGCCCGTGCGCTGTTGAAATTTGACGTGAGCCTGCGGGGCGCATTGAAGGCCGAAGGTTTTCTCACGCGCGATCCGCGCATGAAAGAGCGCAAGAAATATGGCCAGCCGGGCGCGCGCAAACGTTTCCAATACTCGAAGCGTTAATCGCACTGGAAATTTCCAAGCCCCGCTGGCGAATGTCGGCGGGGTTTTTTGTTGGGAATCGTCCTCGTCGCCGTTCTCGTAATCGTAATCGAAAATTGAAAACCGAGGACGAGGACGAGGACGAAGAGGAAGAAATTTTCGTGTAGTTCGTGTGTTTAGTGGTTAAAATTTTGAAATATGAAAACAAAGAAAGTTGCCATCATCGGCGCGTCGGGTTACTCCGGCGAGGAACTCGTCCGGTTGCTGCTGAACCATCCCCATGTGGAGTTGGTGGCCGTGACCTCGCGCCAAAACGCCGGGCAAACACTGGCACAGGTCTTTCCAAAGTTTGCCAGCCATCCCAAATCGAAAATGCTCCACTTTACCGAACCGAACGCCGGGTTGCTCGCCAAACAGGCGGACATTGTTTTTTTGGCGTTGCCGCATGGCGTCGCCGCCGAATACGCCGTGCCGCTGCTCAAAGCCGGTTGTGTGGTGATTGATTTGAGCGCCGACTTCCGGCTCAAGAGCGCCGGGGTTTACCGGGAATTTTATGCGCACAATCATCCCGCACCGGATTTGCTCAAAAAATCCGTTTACGGCCTGCCGGAAATTTATCGCGGGCAAATCAAACAGGCGTCGCTTGTTGCAGCGCCGGGTTGTTACCCGACAAGCATTTTACTGCCGCTCATTCCACTTCTGAAGGCGGGACTCATCAGGCCAAACGGCATCATCGCCGATTCCTTGAGCGGCGTCAGCGGGGCGGGGCGGAAAGCCGAGGCGGATTATCTTTTTTGCGAGTGCAACGAAAGCGTCCGGCCTTACAGCGTGCCCAAGCACAGGCATCTGTCGGAAATCGAAGAGCAACTTTCGCTGGCGGCGGGTGAAAAGGTCACGATTCAATTCACACCGCATCTGGTGCCGGTGAACCGGGGCATTTTGACGACGCTCTATCTCACACCGGTGAAAAAGTCGATTGTCGTGGAAGAAATTTCCACCTGTTATACCAAGGCCTACGGCAACGAACCGTTTGTTCGTTTGCTCGACAATAAAAATTTACCTGACACGAAAAACGTCGTTGGCACGAACGTCATCGAAATTGCGTGGCGGCTCGACCCGCGGACGGGCCGGCTCATCGTAATGAGCGCCGAGGACAATCTCGTCAAGGGCGCGAGTGGCCAGGCCGTCCAAAGCATGAACCTCGTCTGCGGTTTCCCGGAAACGGCGGGGCTGGTTTGATTTAACCGTAGGAGCCGACGTAAGGAGGCTCAAACTTGCATTTGAAATGAGCCTCGTTACCTCGGCTGCTACCAAGGCAAAAAAAGACGTGCGGTGGAACGCGGCGGATTACGCCGCCAACTCCGCGCCGCAGCAATCCTGGGCGCGCGAGTTGATTGCCAAACTCGATTGTCGCGGCGGCGAACGCGTTCTCGATGTCGGCTGCGGCGATGGCAAGGTCACCGCCGAAATCGCCCAAGCCGTGCCGCGCGGCTCCGTTGTTGGCGTTGACGCTTCGCCGCAAATGATCGAGTTTGCGCAAAAAACTTTTCCGCCAAGTGCAATTCCAAATCTGGAATTTCATATCATGGACGCGCGGCGGATTCATTTCGCAGAAAAATTCGATTCAGTTTTCTCAAACGCGGCGATGCACTGGGTGGACGATCATCCGGCGTTCCTGCGCAGCGCAGCCGCGTGTTTGCGCCCGGGAGGGCGTCTCGTGGTGTCGTGCGGCGGCAAAGGCAACGCGCAGGATGTCTTTGTTGTTTTGCGCGCCGAAATGCGGCTCAAGCGCTGGCGCGGATTTTTTCGCAGAATGGAAACGCCATATTTTTTCCATTCACCGGAAAATTATGAACAGTGGCTGCCACGCTTTGGGTTCAAGCCTTTCAGCGTCCGGTTGTCGCCCAAGGATGCGGTTTATGACAACTGCAAAGGTTTTGCCGCGTGGCTGCGCACGACCTGGCTGCCTTACATTCAGCGTGTGCCGGAAGGTTTGCGCGAGGAATTCATCGCCGCCGTTACGGAACGTTACGTTGCCAAACATCCGCCGGACGCGGAAAATCGCGTCCATGTGCGGATGATGCGGTTGGAAATTGATGCGGTGAAGGAATAATTGTGAATTTTGAATTCTTAATTTTTAGTTGGAAATTCAAAACTAAAAACCCAAAATTCAAAACCCGGTTTTGCAACACGAACAATGAAAAATAATTTCACGGAAATTCCCGGCTCAATTGTTTCTCCCATCGGTTTTCTCGCCGGCGGCGTGTTTTGCGACATCAAACGTTTCGGCACGGGCAAAGGGTCGAACAAGGGACAAAAACGCGACCTTGCGCTGATTGTGTCCGAAGTGCCGGCGACCGCCGCCGGAATGTTCACGACGAATCAGGTTTGTGCCGCGCCAGTGAAGGTTTGTGTCGGGCGCATGAAAAAAGGCGTCGCGCAGGCCATCGTCGTCAATTCCGGCAATGCCAACGCCTGCACCGGCAGACAAGGATTGCTGGACGCGCGGGAAATGACGGAAATCGCCGCAAAGGCTGTAGCGGCGGTCTATGACCGTCGCCAATTAAAAAGCAGTGAGTCACCGGCGGTCACAGACCGCCGCTACAAATTGAAAGCGGAATGCGTCTTGGTTGCATCGACCGGTCGCATCGGCGTCACGCTGCCGATGGTGAGCGTGAAGCATGGAATTTTTGAAGCCGCAAAACTTCTGGGAAGATCGTCGCGTCACGCGGCTCAAGCCACCGAAGCGATCATGACGAGCGACACGCGGTCCAAGCAAATCGCGGTTGAATTCAAGCTGGGCGGCAAAACCGTCCGCATTGGGGGCATTTGCAAAGGCGCGGGCATGATTCAACCCGGCATGAGCGCCACAGGCAAGCGCCCCGCTGTGGTTCCCAATGGTGGCCGTCCGCAAGGACTTCACGCTACCATGCTTTGTTTCATCACCACCGACGTCGCCATCGAAGCCAAGGTCTTGCAGGCCGCATTGCGGGAAGCCGTCGCGCAAAGCTTCAACCGCATCACGGTGGACGGCGACATGAGCACCAACGACACAGTGCTGGTTTTGGCCAATGGGCTGGCTGGGAACCCGATTTTGCAGGGTGGGGCGAGAGTCCTCTCGAGCCCTAAAATCAAAAAGTCAGGGCTCGACGGAGTCTCGCCCCGCCTTGATTTCAAAATTTTCCAAGCCGCTCTGAATCATGTCTGTCTTGAACTCGCGAAAATGATTGTGCGCGATGGCGAGGGTGTTCATCGCGTTGTGACCGTGCGCGTCAATGGCGCGAAATCTTTTGCCGATGCCGATGCCGCCGCTCGCGCCGTGGCTAACAGTGCTTTGGTCAAGACGAGCTGGCACGGTGGAGACCCCAATTGGGGGCGAATCATTGATGCGCTCGGCTATTCAGCCGCAAAAGTTGTCGAAGAGAAGGTGGACATCGGTTACAGCTCCGCCTTCGCGTCTGACGCTTCGGCGCGACGAGGCAGCCGCGGGAAAATTCTCTGGAGTCTCAAGCGCGGCCAGCCGACAGCAATTCCATTCAAAAAACTTTGCGGTACTGTCGCCCCAAAGGAATTTGATTTGCACATTCATTTGAATCTGGGCAAATCCAATGCGGTGATTTACGCGGCGGATTTGACGGAAGCCTACGTGGATTTCAACAAAGGCGACATTACCGGCCAGACTTCACTTGGCGGTTGAATAAGTGTTACCGCTGTCCCGGCATTGGTGGCGGGGGTACGTAACCCGGCGCGTCCGGTGGCGTCAGCGGCGTGGGCGGGAGTGGCGGCATTTCCCCACGAATCACCTGATCAGCAGTTAATTGTCGATTCACTTCCATCCCAACGATTTGAGCCTCCGACGTCAAAGTATTTTGTGATTGTTGGGAGGAACTACCGCCGCGTGTTGGAACAGATCGCAAATTGGAACTGCTGTCTGTGCCGCTGGAATTATTGCCACCATTAAGACCAGAGCGGCTGCCGAAACGGCCAAAATTTCCACCACCACTATTGTTACCAAAAGGCGCGGTCGGGCTTGAATTCACTGCGATTGGCGTGGGCATGGTGGGTGTGGTAATCGCTGGCGCCTTGGTCAACGGGATTTCCTGCACCACGCCGTGGTTGTTGAAGGTCACGACCCCGGATTTTTCATTAATGCGCGTCACGGCAATGTCATCCTGTCGCTGGCCTTCACCAAGAATGTAAGACCCGCTCTTGCCTGACTGTCCGGGTTTGCCCGCCCCATCCACCGTGAACAGCGCCTGACGGGAGCCAAAAATGGTCATGATACCAGTGGGCGTGATTTTGGGTGGCGGATTGGCGTCGGTTGTTGCGTCGGCGGCTTGCGCCGGGTTCAAACCGAACATATTGTGCGCCACAATCGGTGCGAAAGGATTGTTGGGCAGCAATACATCGCCTGCCCGCAAACTGGCACTCAACGCCAGCCCGCTTGCGAGGTAAATTGCGATTTTCCCAACGCGTTTCATCAACTAAAAGATATACCCCAACCGGTTTAAATTCAAACACCACTGAAACCGTTTGGTTGCGCTTCAACTATCGTCCCTCGCAGACTTGTCAATTCAACTGTCGCCCGCCAATACCTTTGGTGCCCTTGGAGATGGTTTTGGCCGATTCTTTGGGCCGCAATGCGCGCGCCGCTGCGCCAGCCCGCCACATTTCGGAATCGCGGATCTGGTTCAGTTCCTTCTGCAACTGCACCTGGTAGTTTGCCGCTCCGCAGGCGGAAAGCACGCGGGCGCATTCCTTGCCGTTTCGGACGCGTTCATACAGCGCCTTGAACACCGGTAGCACGGCCTTCTTAAATTTCGGTTTCCAGTCCAGCGCGCCGCGCTGGGCGGTCGCCGAGCAGTTGGAATACATCCAGTCCATGCCATTCTCGTCCACGAGACGGATGAGCGATTGCGTGAGTTCCTCGACGGTCTCGTTAAACGCTTCGCTCGGCGAATGCTTGTGAGCGCGAAGCACGTCGTATTGTGCCTCCATGATGCCGGCCAGCGCGCCCATGAGAACGCCGCGTTCACCGGTCAGATCACTGAACACCTCATGCTGGAAAGTGGTCGGGAACAGGTAGCCGGAACCGATGCCCAAACCGACTGCCAGACACCGGTCCTTGGCGTGGCCCGTGTAATCCTGTTCAACAGCGAAACTCGAGTTGATGCCCGCGCCGGTGAGAAAATTGCGCCGGACGTTCAGGCCCGAGCCTTTGGGCGCCACCATGATGACGTCCACGTTCTTTGGCGGAACCACACCGGTCAGTCGGCGGTAGGCAATCGAGAAACCGTGTGAGAAATATAAAGCGGCGCCCGGTTTCAAATTCCGTTTCACCGCCGGCCAGATGGCGCGCTGTGCGGCGTCTGAAACCAGCATTTGAATGATCGTGCCGCGGCGCACGGCTTCTTCAATGTCGAAAAGCGTCTTGCCGGGTTTCCAGCCGTCCTTCACGGCGCGATCCCAGTCGCGCTTGAACTGCGGCGCCTGGCCGATGATGACCTTGAACCCATTGTCGCGCAGGTTGAGCGACTGTGCCGGTCCCTGCACGCCGTAGCCGATGATGGCGATGGTTTCGTTCTTCAACACCCTGCGGGCTTTGGCCATCGGGAATTCCTTGCGGGTGACGACTGTTTCGAGGGTGCCGCCAAAATTAATTTTTGCCATGGTATCTTTCTTGTGAGGTTGAACGTTGAGTGCTTGCTTGACTTGAAGCTATTTTCTCGGCAACGCGATTTTGCCCGTGCGAGTGATGTCCGTCACGCCGAACGAATTCATCAATTCGACGAATTTTTCCACTTTGCTTTCGTTGCCGGTGATTTCGATGGCGAGGCTCTTGGGCTGCACATCCACGATTTTGGCGCGGAAAATGTCTGTGATTTGCATCACCTCGGCGCGCGATTTCGAGTCCACTGAAACCTTCACGAGCACCAGTTCACGGTCCACGTATTCGCCCTCGCGGAAATCCTGCACCTTGATGGCATTGGGCAGTTTGTTGAGCTGCTTGACGATTTGCTCCAGCGTCGCGTCGTCGCCGCGCGTGACGATGGTCATGCGCGACGTTTTTGGGTCCTGCGTCGGGCCGACGTTGAGCGTGTCAATGTTGTAGCCGCGGCCGCTGAACAAGCCCGCCACGCGCGTGAGCACGCCGAACTTGTTCTCCACCAGCACTGAAATGGTATGTCGCATAAAATCGTTTGGAACGGGAAAGGAGGCTAACAATCGCTAAAGTTCGGGTCAAATCGTAAATTAGAAGAACGGATTATGTTCCTTTTCTTCCGCGACTGTCATTAGCAGACATTTTAAGCCTGCTTTGCTTCATGTAGTGGGTGAGTAAAAGTTTTCTCACCATCAACATGCCCGGGCGCTCCGCTGAACCTCGCTCTTCCATTGCTGGTCTTTTGGGGCTTGAATCCAAAGCGCAATTTCCCCAAAGCCGGCTTGAAGAAAAATCGTATAACAGTCCATTCCCCTCCGACCGCATAACCCAGGAAGCCTCTGGCCATTTTCATGAATTCAAACAGAGGAGCAATTCGGTACGGAAAAGAGGGCGGGATCCATCGGCGCAGGGGTTTCCACAATAGAAATAAAATCACCCACCGTGGAGCGTTGGTGGAGGCGATTGTAAAAACACCGTTCAGGAAGGTGCGTTTGGGAACCAATTGGCTGGAGCGGTAAATTTGGTTCAGGTCGTCAGTAATCAATCCCTCTTTTTGCGCTCTCTGGTATAAATCCGTTCCCGGATACAAAGTCAGCGAGAACATGGCTACGTTGAAAGGTTTCTCCAGTTTTGTGCATAACTGAATGCTGGCTTCAACGTCTTCCGGACTTTCCCACGGGTTATCGAGGATGAAGTCGTAACGCACCAGGATTTGTTTGTTTAGTTTTTGCGAGGCCTGTTTTATGCAGCGACTGACAGAAAGCACTTCAGACAGGGATTCCGGGCGGTGATAAAGCTTTTTGAAGATGCGTTCGCTGCCTGATTGTACGCCGACACAGAGATGGTAAAGACCGGCCTCTGCCATGGCGGATATTTTGGGTTCAGACACTGAATGGGGAGTCGTGAGCAGAAAAAACGGCAAACCGATTTGTTTCCGATATTTGGCCGTAAAATCGTTCAATAAATCGACCGGTTGCGCCAGGAATGCGTCGTCGGCAAAGGTGATTGTCCGAAGTTCCGGCATGAGTTCGATCATCGCTTTCAGTTCCGCTATCCTGTTATCCACGGTTCGCCAGCGCACCGGCAATTTCCGCTGGTAGAGATTGCGAAGGGCATTATTGCAACAGTACGTGCAACTGTAAGGACAACCTCGCGAGAACATCGCTTGATAATTGTATCCAAGACAATGCGCCAACAAACGGCTGTCAAGACGAGCGAGGTTGCCCTCGTAAAGAACAAACTGATGCTCCAGATTGTAATCAGGAAAGGGGATTTGATTGAGGTCCTCCACAATGGGACTAGCCACGAAGATTGGGTTGGATTGCTTCAGTATCCCCCGCACATTCGACGAATTCCAGGGTTTGCCTTCCGCCATTTCCTTGGCCAGTTGGCTTAAACTGTGTTCTCCTTCTCCCAGACATACCATGTCCGCGTATTCGAGACATTCCGCCGGCCGGATGGAAGGATGGATGCCTCCCCAAATGATGGGGATAGACAATTTCCCCCGCAAAAATTTCGTAATATAAACAGCATTGTCGAAGTGACAGGTCATCAGGGAAATCCCGACCAGATCAGACGTTTTGCACATTTCCGCGATCTGGTCGAGAACGGACTGGGGATATGGATATAAAAATGAATTCGTCGCATTCAATGTTTTGTCCGTATATCCCCACGGCAGGTAAATCAAAGTCGTCGCGTGCCCTTGTGCGTTCAAGTAGGAGGAGAGAAAGCGAAGGCTTGGCGTGAAAACATCCTCAATCAATGAGATAAGGGTGATTTTCAATGCGCGTTCCTTTTGTTGCTGATAACGAACATACTGGCTGGATATCCAAACCAAGAGAGGCGATCATAGTCAATTCAATGGCAAAATCAAGTCTTAAGCAGGGAAGATGGCGGGCGAAATTTACGCTTAACATGCCAAATCCGGCCGGTTGAGCAGCGGGTCGGGATTAAAAAAACGGATTGTGTTCCTTTTCTTCAGCCACCGTCGTTAGCGGGCCATGGCCGGGACAAATCAGCGTTTCCGGCGGCAGCGACAAAATTTGTTCGCGCACTTTTTGCCGCGCCAAATCCCACGACTGGTTGCCGCGCCCAATCGAGCCGGCAAAAAGCGCGTCGCCCACCACCGCCACGTGCGGCGCATCCTCCTGCCAGTTGCCGACAATGTAAGTCACGCCGTCCTCCGCGTGGCCGGGCGTCTCGCGATGCGTCACGCGCAGCCCGCCAAGATGCACGATTTCGCTCGGCTTGTTGCGCTGGTCCACCGGCGCACTTTGGGAGTTCATGTGCAACCTTACTTTTGGGAATTTTTCGCGAAGTGCGCCCAGTGCCGCAACGTGATCGTGATGCGAGTGTGTGATGAAAATGTGCCGGAGTTGAAGTTGGTTTTCGGCGATGCAATCCAGAATCGGCTTCGCATCGAAGCCCGTGTCGAACAACGCCGCGTCGCGCGCGGCTTCGTCCCAAACAAGATAGGCGTTCACCGTCATATTATTGCCGGGTGTCGTGAACACGCGCAGCTCGTGCCATGCGCTCAAATCTTTTTCCGCCGGCAGCCAGCCGTTGGCAATGCCTTCGAGTTTGGCCGCATTCAAACCAATCAACGATGCGAGCGAAGCGAAATTTATTTGTTTTACAGCACAGCCTGACTCTTCCAGCGTGGATAATTCGGCCTCGGAAATCCCGGCGGCGTTCGCGGCGGCTGAAGCCGAAATGCCGCTCATCGCGCGCCCCTTGCGAATGATGTCGCCCAAATGGTCTTCCAGAGTCACAGCCGGAACGGTAGCCATGTAATATATTCGGCTGCAAGCTTTAGCTGCGCCACAGAATTTTCGTGCGGATGACGCGGCGCAAGTTACGATGACGTCATGTCTGCGGGATATAATGAGTTGCTCGACGCGACGATTCGCCATCTGGAGGATTTGAAGTCGCGCGGCGTGCGTAACATTGCCGTCGCGCCCGAAACGCTCCGCGCCCTGGCGCAGCCAGCCGCAACCGGAACGCCGGCCTCCGGCCCGGCACGCGCAGAAAGACAGAAACCCGCCGGGTCGGAGACCGGCGCTCCACAGCCCGTTGCCGCACAAACCGCCTTGCTCGCGTTGCCGGGCGAAACCGCACCCGCCGCCGCGCCGCTGGA